>JAABUQ010002898.1_pt1 | contig 32718 bp, 25 predicted proteins | sample 5560001 | NCBI WGS metagenome assembly JAABUQ01 (sample SAMN10711888, study PRJNA513371) | rock metagenome | isolation source: Antarctica rocks | place: Antarctica: Victoria Land, Finger Mt nord | collected 2015-12-18 | reverse complement strand
TGTAGGTGTCCTGCCCACCGTTGTAGTTGCTCCCACTGAACACCTGTCTAAACGTTTGCCACGAATTGTTCCGGTCGGTGCCCCAGTTGTAGCCGTCCATGCAGGTCCAGTCGACGTAGTCATCGCCTGGATACAGCTGGTCTAGCGGCGTGCTGAACTGGCCCTCGATGTTTGGGCACCACACCCACGTCGCGTTGGTCGCCCCTTGAGCGCGAAAGAGGTCCACAATGTGTCGCCACGCGGCAATCGACTCGCCTGGCACGTTACCGTTGGCCTGTTCGCTCCAGGGCGACCACCAGCCGTTCATTTCGGGATTCAAACGAAGAAAGAACGGGTGTTTCCAGGCCTTGGCGGCTCGTGCCCACTCGGTGAGATACGCGTCGTGAGCGCCGAGCGCGATGCTCCTCAGCTGAAACTGAGGTTGTTCGGAGCCACAGCACGTATCCCACGCCGCCCAGTCGAGCAGCGGGATAGCTCCCCGGTCGCGGATGGTCTGGAAGTAGCTCGCCTGGAAGGGCACGTAGCTGCCCCGCCGGAACCATGGTTGGCCCGACTGGATGATGGCCATGCGCTTGTTGGCCAGCTCTTCGAAGGTATCGAGGGCGCGGGTATCTTCCGGCCTGGCACCCAGATACGCACCCCAGTACACGCTCGGCGTGGCGCCCTCAGATTGAGCAACCGCAGCCGGCGTCGTCGCGGCAGAGTCCCCCACGGCACCGGCGATTGGCGGCGCGACCAGGACGCTGAGAATGAGCACCCCGGTCAGCATGCCCGTGCCGATGCGCTTGGACTTCACCACCGAGTGCGCCTCCAGAAAGTTGATCTCGCGGACATCGGCGAAAGTCGCCGAGGCGCACACCATACAGTACCTCCGCTATCCGTTTCCTCCGACGGGGGCGATGGCGGCCGTGCCCAGCGTGCCGAAGTCATTCGAAGCGAAGTAGCTCGACGTAATGGCTTGCGCAAAGGCCCGTTGAGTGGCTGGTGAGCTCTCGATCGGCCAGCCGAGCCCGGGGTCGCCGGCGTCCCAATTGAACCAGACCAGGGCCCGGATGCGCGGGAAGTTGGCCGGCAATTGGGAGTTCAAGGCTTCGCTCACCCAGGCGCCGGGATCCCCGCCATTGTGGCTCGTGCCTGTCTCGCCAATCATCATTGGCTTGTCTGGCGCGACATCCAGCACTTCCTGATAGGTGTTGTGGTGCCCATTGAATGCGCTGCCGCTGAAGACTTCGGAAAAGGTCTGCCACTGGTTCCCCTGATCGGTGCCCCAGTTGTAGCCGTCCATGCACGTCCAGTCGACATAGTTGTCGCCGGGGTACAGCCCGGCCACCGGTGTCGAGCGCACGCTCGAGATGTTGGGGCACCAGACCCAGCTGACGTTATTGGCTCCCTGCGCACGAAAGACGTCCACGACGTGTCGCCACGAACGAGCGAAATCGCCCGGCTGGTTGCCGTTGGCCTGCTCGCTCCACGGCGACCACCAGCCATTCATCTCGGGGTTGAGCCGCAAGAAAAACGGGTGCCCCCAGGCTTTGGCCGCCTGGGCAAACTGGATCAGATATGCATCGTGCGCGCCGCTGGTAATGCTGACAAGCTTGAAGTCGGGCTGGTTGTTGCCGCAGCAGTAATCCCAGGATCCCCAGTCGAGCAGAGGGATCGCGCCACGGGTGCGAACGGCATCAAAGTCAGGCGTGCTGAAGGGGGTGTACGCCTCGCCGTGCCACCACGGCTGACCCCAGTGAATGATCGACGGCCGTTTACCCGCTCGCTGCTCGAACGCATTCAGGGTGCCGCGGTCGAGAGGAGAGCTGCCTGCCCAGGCGCCCCACATGATCGATGCGGGTGCGGCCGAGGCGATGATGGGCACTTGACTCATGACGCCGGCCCTCAGGATAGCCGTGAGCACCAGACCCAGGATCAGCCATTTGTGCGGCCAGATAGATCTGACGAGGGGCTTGGTCGAGCGCTGCGTGGCCATTGGCCGAGTATGTCGATCATCCGCGGCAGGGCCATAGGCGGCCGTACCGCCTGGAACAGGCACACGTACTGACCTTGCTGGTGCCCGAACTGTGCAGCCCGAGATGACGTGCTATTCGCTAGCTGAACACCATCGGATCGGCATACCCTCTCGGGGACTGAGGTGTTTAGCGCGGGAGTGGTTCCTGGATCTGGCGGTGGTCGCTGCTGACACGGGCGCGATGGATCAACGCGCTCGGTGCCAACTCGGTCATCGTCAACGCCGCTACGCTCGTCGGGACGAACGTTGTCTCAGCCGGGCTGGGAGCGATGTACTGGTGGCTGGCGGCGCGATCGTTCGCCGTCTCGGACGTAGGCGTGGTCGGTGCGGCGATCGCGGCGACGAGCTTGTTGGGCTCGCTGAGCGTGGTCGGAACGGGAACGTTATTAGTCGGCGAGCTCCCACGCCGGACCACCTTTGAGCGGAGCCGCCTCATCGTCACGGCCGTGACGGTGAGTGGCTGCGTAGGTGCAGTCTTTGGAGCGCTCTTTGCAGTAGCCGCACCTCAGCTGTCGAGCGATCTCCGCCTGCTCGGTAGCGGCCTGGGCAGCGCGGTGGTATTCGCGCTGACGGTGAGCGGGACGGCCGCGGGTGGCGTGATCGACCATGCTCTGATCGGCCTGCTTCGAGGGCAGCTGCAGCTAGGCCGCAATACGGTGCTCGCGATCGTGAAGCTGGCTGCGCTCGCGCTCCTGGCGCTGCTCCCCCTGCCCAGGACCGCGCTCTGGCTGTACGCGACCTGGCTTGTCGGCACGGCGGCTTCCTTCGCGGTCATTTTGCCGCTGGCTGGGTTTGGGCGCCTGCCTCTGGTTGCCTATCGGCCACAGCGCGAGATGGTGCGTCGCTTCGGCCAGAGTGCGATGCAACACCACGCCCTCAATCTTTCCTTGCAGGTCCCGGGGCTGGTGCTACCGCTGCTGGTAACCGTGCTGCTCAGCGCCGAGGCGAATGCCTATTTTTATCTGGGCTCACTGTTTGCGAGCTTCGTCTACATGATCCCGGTCGCGCTGAGCACGACGCTCTATGCTGTCGGCGCGCACCAGCCTGAGGCGCTGACGTCCAGGACACGGCTCACGCTGGCTGTGTCGGTAGCCGGCGGCCTGTGCGGGAGCATTTTTCTCGTGCTGGCCGCGCAACAGCTGCTCGGCCTGTTCGGACGCGGGTACGTTGACGATGTCAATTGGGTGCTGCGGACGTTGTTGCTCGGCGTCTTGCCGGCCATCGTGAAGACGCACTACGTAGCGCTGTCGCAGGTTAACAGACGGCTGAATCAGGCCGCGGTCGTGGCCGGCGTGGCGGCAATCGGAGAAGTGTCCGCCGCGGCAGCTGGTGCAAACGTGGGCGGCTTGCCTGGACTGACGATCGCCTACGTCGTTGCCCTCTGGATTGAGGCGATCGTGCTGGCGCCCATCGTGTTTCGCGGGCTCGCGCCCGGACGCGTCAGCTCGTAGTGGTACTCAGTGTGTCTGCCAGGACGCGCTTCCACATTCCAACGTCGTCGGCCAGCCAGGCCCGATCAGACGGATGTCCCGCGCGGCCAAGTTGGATCGAATCCGAGATCAGGCTTCTCAGGGCGATATACACAATGATCAGCCTCAATTGGAGCATGCTGACGCGCGAATAGTGCAATCTGTAAAACAAACGCATGCTACGATACAGCCGCACGCCCATCTCAATTCTGTGCTGTGACGTACTCGCTTCTCCAATGTGCAGAATTGTGGCGACGGGAGCAAAATGAATCTGCCACCCTGCCGTGTGCAACCTGTAACACAGATCAACCTCCTCAGAATACATAAAGAACGACTCGTTGAAGCCATGTACAGCATCGAATGCCTCACGCCGGATCATCATGGCCGCTCCAAGTATCCACGCCACTGGTCGAGCACGCTGGTGAGACGATGTGGGTAAATAGCGGTCGCGAACAAAGGGCACGCGCGCGATCAGACCGGCCAACGAGCTTGCTCGGACGAATGTGTGCAAGGGCGTGGGAAAGTGGAAACACGAGCTCTGGAGACTTCCATCGAAGTTAGCTAGCCGTGGGCCAGCGATCGCAGTCTGTGGATGCTGGTCAAGGTAGTCGGCTAGCGCGCGAAGTGAACCCGTGGTCAGACGCGTGTCGCTGTTGAGAAGGAGCACGTATTCGGACGCAGACTGCGCGACTGCCTGGTTGGCAGCTGCACCGTAGCCCACATTTACTGCATTGGTGTACAAGTGAGCTCCAGGGTATTCGGACATTACCATCTCAATGCTGCCGTCTGTGGATCCGTTGTCTACCACGACAATTGCTGCGGGCCGTTCAGCTTCGACACTCGTGAGACAGCCGCGAAGATACTCGCGAGTATTGAAACTTACTATGGCCACGGCAATCTGAGACGTCGGCTGTGATCCTTTGCTAAGCATCATTATCAATAATTACAACTATGGCCGATTCCTGGGCGCAGCCATCGAGAGCGCGCTGAGCCAGACGTATACCGACACCGAGGTGGTCGTCGTCGACGACGGTTCAGACGATGAATCGCGAGCCATCATCGAACGGTATGGCGCCCAGGTCGTGGCGGTATTCAAGGACAACGGCGGCCAGGCGTCGGCGCTCAATGCCGGGTTCGAGCGGTGTCGTGGAGACATCGTCATCTTTTTAGATGCCGATGACGTGGTCTTGCCAGACATCGGCGCGCGCGTGGTGGCCACGTACGCCGCGCAGCCGAATTGCGGCAAAGTCGAATACCGCATGAACGTTATCGACGCTGCCGGACGTCCCACTGGTGGCCTCAAGCCAGCCGAGTATCTCGCCCGTCCGAGTGGCGACCTGCGGCGCATGGAGCTCCGCTCGCCGTTCGAGATCCTGTGGATGTCCACCAGCGCAAATGCTTTTTCGAGACGGGTGCTGGGTGAGATTCTGCCGGTCCCGGAGAAGGGGTACCCAGTCTGTGGAGCTGATTGGTACCTGGCCCATGTCAGTCCATTCTTTGGGCCGGTCGTGTTTCTGGATGCGATTGGCGCTTCCTATCGCGTCCACGGTTCGAATCACTTTAGCTCCGAGCGTCTCGATCTGCAGCAGATCCACGAGTCGATCGTATTCATGCGCACGACGCTCGGATGCATCGAACAGACTGCCAGGCGGGTTGGACTCATGGATCCAGTGGCTGGACCCAGACAGATCCTCTCGTTCACCTACGTTGCCCAGCGCATGATCCTGCACAAACTGGCCTCACGCCAGCATCCGTCTGAGGTCGAGCAGAGAGGGTCGCTGTTGCGGCTTGGCGTAGCCGCCCTCGCCCGGCGGGACGACATTTCGGTGAGCCTGAAAGTAGCGATGTGCCTGTGGCTGGTGTGTTTGGCCGCCGCACCCTATCCGCTGGCGTGGACTCTGGCCGAGCAGTTCATGCTGCCTGAGCGGCGACCAGCGTGGGTAACTTCTGCTCTGCGCGCAGCGCACCGGCCGTTGCAAAGTGATTGAGAAACGACGATTCTGGATGACACGCCACACGCGTAGAGCGTAGTATGCGTCGCCCGGGCGGCGCCGCGCGGCAGCGCCTGGCTGCCAACTTGGAGGCAACCCAAAACGTGTCAGGATTCCATCGCGGCGGGCTAAGGCTGGGTTTGACATGGTCAGTGCTGGTGGTCGTGGCCACCCTGGGCAGCCTCGGCAGTGGGCCGAGCGGCGTTGACGCGGCCGCGGCTGGCGCGAGTCTCGAAGTCCAGGCGCCGACCGCGGTGAAGGTGGGCGAACCCATCGCGATCACATTGATCGTGCGCAACGCGTCGGATATCGCAGGCTACGAGACACAGCTGGTGTTCGATTCCACGGTTGCCGAGTTCGACGGACTACACCAACGCAAGAACGACCTCAGCGCGCTGGGTCGCGACGTGGCGGCCCTTGGCCCGGTCGTGCAGCCCGGCGGCGTCGCCTTTGGTCTGTACTCCTGCCCAGCGAAGAGCTGCCTCGATCGTGGAGCAGCACGCCACGCGCGGGGCGGCGGCGGCCGGGTGCAGCTGGCAAGCCTGACCGTTACTCCGCGCCAGGCCGGCATGCTCGAGCTGCGGTTGGGCGGCTCGAAATTCGTGGATGCCGACGGCGGCGACGTACCCGTGCAAGGGGCGGACGCGCTGCTGCGGGTCCAGGTTGGGAGCAGCCGAACACCACTATCTGCGCCGCCGTCACCCCACGGCTCACCTGGCAAGGTCGCCTCCTCGCGCGCCAGCGGCCCATTTGATCTTTCGCACCGTGGCACGGTTGACCACGCCGATAGCGTGCTCGTCGCACTCGCCTGGACCAAGCTGCGCGAGCAGGGCGTGGTGTGCGGCTCAGGTGTCGATCCCAGGCTCGACGTCAACCACGACGGCTGTCTGGATGTTGCCGACGCGCAATCGATTGCTAGCCACTACGGCGGGCCGGGCCGTGCAGGCGCGGTCGCCGAGAGTGTGGCTGCTGACGGAGCTCAGGCAGACGTGGCCAGCGATGCAGACGGGCTGAGCGTGGCTTCCATTGGCTCGTCGACCGTGGCGATCACGTCGCCCACGTTGGTGGTCAACTCTACGGCGGACGACGACGACGTGGCCCCTGGCGACGGTGTGTGTCGAACGGCGGCCGGAGTGTGCACGCTGCGGGCCGCGATCCAGGAGGCCAACGCACAGCCAGGGCCGCACACGATCAACTTCAACATACCGGGCGCCGGCGTACAGGTCATCACAGCGTCTGGCGGGCTGCCGAGCGTGACCGCTAGTCAAACGACCATCGACGGCTACAGCCAGCCAAGCTCGGCCCCCAACACGGACTCGAACGTCGATAACGCGCGTCTGATGGTTCAGGTAACCGGCGGCTCGACCTTTGATGGTCTGGTGCTCACCTCTGCCAACAACACGGTGCGGGGCCTGGCGATCACCGGGTTCGCCGTCAACCTGAAGTTGTTTGGCCTGGGTGCTACGGGCAACCTGGTCGCGGGAAACTTTCTGGGCACTGATGCAGCAGCTACCGCCCAGCCGCCAGCAATGCCAGGCGCAGCGGGTACGTCGGGGGCTGGGGTAAGCGTCTTCGGTGCGGCGAACAACCAGATTGGCGGCGTCACTCCGGCTGATCGGAACGTCATCTCGGGCAACATGGGCAGCGGCGTCGCCTTCTTCACGGAAGGCTCGGAGTACAACCGCATTTACAACAACCTCATTGGGTTGCACCCATCAGGCGTCGGCCGCTTGCTCAACACCAAGCACGGAGTCGACGTGAACGGGCCAGCTTCGTTCAACGTGATCGGTGGACTGAGCGCAGGTCAACGGAACGTCATCGGCGGCAACCTCGAGAACGGCGTGGAGTACTCGCACGACACCTTGACGGTTGAGAACCAGACGGTTGGCAACTACATCGGCACGGACGTCACCGGCAATGTCATCCCGGCTGCTCTGGCCAATGGCGGGTATGGCGTGCACATTCATGATGGTCCAACCAACAACACGGTTTCAGACAACGTCATCGCCAACAGCTTGCTGGGCGGAATGCGCATCCACGACTTCAACAACTGGGGCAACCGCATTGTGAACAACCGCATCGGTATCGGCAGTCAAGGAGCGGCTGTTCCAAACCAACAATTTGGTATTGAAGTTGGCTTCGACGCAAACAACGTGACGATCGGTCCCGGCAACATTATCGCTAACAACCCAGAGGGTATTCTGGTCCCGAATGCGTCCACGACGGGCGTGAAGATCACGCGCAACAGTATCTTCAACAACGTATCGGCGCATTCCTGCGGGCCAGGCAACACCGGCCGGGGTATCGACCTGGCACCCCTGGACGCGTGTAATCCGAACGGGCCAGGGTCACCGAACCCGGCCAACAATGGCGTCCTGGCACCAGCACTGGTTGCGGCGAGTATTGCCGCGGTCGACGCGCGCACGTGCGCCAACTGCACGGTCGAGGTGTTCCTGGCCGATCAGCCGCCCGCCACAGGTGGGTCGCAAACACCCGCCGGCCAGGGCCAGACCTTCGTTGGCTCGGGGGTTGCCGATGGTACGGGCCGGGCTCTGGTAGCGGTGAGCGGCGTGGGCCTCGGACAGTCGATTACGGCAACGGCGGCTGATCTTCTCGGCGATACCTCCGAGTTTGCCACCAATGTGGCGGTCAGCACCTCCGGGCTGGGCTCCCCGACCGCCACGCCGGTGCCAGCAGCTCTACCGGCGGCGCTCGACACGTTCAGTCGGCAGGTCACCAACGGCTGGGGCACCGCTGAGGTGGGTGGAACGTGGGCGACGGAGGCGCTCGGCTCGCATACGGCTGGCCAGCCATTTCCTGGTTACAACGTGACTGGAGCGGTCGGCACGATGCTGCACGACGCTACGTCGGTGGGGCAGTATCGATCGGCGTACCTGACCGATGTTTCGGCCCGCGACGTTGACGTGACGTTCCGCGTGAAAACCGACGCTCCGGCACCAGCCGGCGGATTCCTGTTCACCTGGGTGGCCATGCGCCGCACTGGCAGTGGGTCGGGCCAGGAGTATCTGGGGCGCATGACGTTCGACAACATCGCGGTCACGTTGCAGGCGTTCAAGATGACGTCGTGCGCGCAGCCGCCGTGCACGCCGGTGGCCTTCGGGGCAGTTGGCGCCGCGCCCCAGGCGCACTTTTCGGCAGGCAATTTCATTCGCGTACGGGCACAGGTGGTCGGCGCCAATCCAACGACGATTCGACTCAAGGCGTGGGACGACGGCGTGGCCGAGCCGACCGCATGGAGTGTCCAGGCGGTCGATAGCGAGCCGGTTCTCCAGCAGGCGGGCTCAGTTGGTTTGCGCAGCTTCGTTGCTGGGAGCCTGGCCCAGGGCCAGACGCTCACCTTCAGCTTCGACGACTTCGAGGCGATCTCACTAGACGCTTCAGCGGCCCCAACCCCAACCCCGACGCTCCTTGCGACCGCGACCGCGACCGCGACCGCGACCGCGACCGCGACCGCGACCGCGACCGCAACGGCGACGGCAACGGCCACCTCAACAGCAGTCACAGCGGCAACCCCAACGGCAACGGCCGCAACCGCGGCAACGGGAACGCCAACCGCGACAGCGGGAACGCCAACGGTAGCTGCAACCCCAATCGCAACCGAAACGGCTACGTCGACACCGCAACCGCCCACGCCGACCTCACCACCCGCTGGTGGCGGCGGTGGCGGTGGTGGCGGTGGTGGCGCGAGCGCGGGTGGCAGTGGTGCTGGTGGAGCTCCGGGCGGCGGCGGCCCCAGCGGTGCTGCCGGCGGTGCCGGTGCTCCGGGCGGTGCCGGCGGGGGTGGCGGTGCTGGCGGGGTTGACGGAGTCGGTGCCGTTGGCGGTGCGGGTGGCGCACCCTTCGCCAGCGGGTCCGCAACCGCTTCACCCGGCTCCGCACCTGCCGCGGCTCCAGCCGGCTCGTCAGCCCTGGAGGTGGCAGGCGTCAGCGTCGTAGCCCGCCAGAACATCAGCGCCCAGGGCGGTACGCTCGCCATCCTGGAGCAGAACCTGACGCTGGCGGTCCCAGCCGACGCTCTGGCTGGACGCGCCATCGTTGCCGAGCTGGACGCCGTGTCACCGGAGTCCCTGCCAAAGCTCCCCGACGGCTTCGCAATCGGCTCCAACAGTCTGAACCTCGTGCTCCGGGACGCCGCCACCGGCGAGCCAATTATGGACCTGCCCGTCCCGCTAGCGTTGACCTGGCGGGTGAACGCCGGCGACCTCCACACGGCCCTCGACCAGGCGGCTCGGGTGCGCTGGGCCGCCGCCCGGGCAGGCGCCTGGCAAGCACTCCCCTGCAGCTCGGCCGACGATGGCGCCACGCTCACGTGCGCGGTCGCGCACGCGGGCTTGATCTCGGTGCTCATTGCTCCGCCCATCCCCGACGTTCAGGATTGGGACGTCCCGAACGGCCACTTCTACCTGCAGTCAAACGGCTTCAGCGGCGCGGGCAACCTTGGCTACGCCGTCGTGGATGATGCGGATGCCGCATTCTGGACCGAATTCCAGCGCTTCGGCGGCGTCGAGCAGCTAGGTTTTCCAATCACCGCTCGCATGCAGCACAAGGGCTTCGTCACTCAGGCATTTCAGAAGCTGGCACTGCAGTGGCGGCCGGAGCTCGGGCAGGCGGTCCCCGTCAATGTGCTCGACGACCTCAACCAACGCGGAGCCGACAACTGGCTCGACAGCATGCGACAGGTGCCGCCCGCTGGAGACACCAGCGGCGATGTTGCACGCCCATTCGACGAAGTGGTCAGCAGCCACCTGGCTTTGCTGGACGCGTACCCGGAGCTTGCGTCCTTCTACCAGGCCCAATCAGACCCGCTTACGCGGTTCGGGTTGCCGCTTGGGGTGAAGGACTACGGCACGTTTGTAGCCGTCCGGTTGCAGCGGGCAACGCTGCAGCTGTGGACGGTCGATACTCCCTTCGCCCGCGAGGGGACGGTTGTTGCCGGCAATGGCTCTGATCTGGCGAAGGAGGTTGGCCTGTGGCCACCTGAAGCCACGGTACCGAGCGCGGCGCTGCGCTACGGTACGTAGCCCGTCTCAGGGCAGCTGCAGCGTCGTGGCGGCAAATCCTGGCGCTCGGCGAACGGGACGCGCCTGCTCGAAGGCATACGCCAGCTTGACCAGCGTGGACTCACTCATCGGGGGGCCCATGAACGTCAACCCAATCGGCAAGAGATCAGCGACAAATCCAGCCGGCACGGTGATCAGCGGGAAGCCGGCCATGGCCGCCGCCTGGGCACTTCCACCCAGCACGCGATCGCCATTGAAGAGGTCGATCACCCAGGCGGGGGCGTTGGTCGGTGCCACCAGCGCCGAGAGGTGGTGTTCGTCGAACAATCTGACGAAGCTGCCTGTAAACGTCTGCGTCGCGTCGAGAGCGCTGAGGTAGAGAGCGTCGGTCAGCGGGCCGCGAGCCTGGGATTGGACGAGGCGTTCCTGTCCGAAATAGGGCATCTCCTGCTCGGCGTGCTCTTCGTTGAAGCGAATCACATCGGCCAGGTTGCGAGGCGCCGCACCGGGACGGCTCACCAGGTACTGAGCCAGATCGGCCTGGAACTCGAACTGCATGATCAGACTTTCGGCAGTCTGGTCAGTGTCCTTGAAGTGCTCGCGCAAGTCGGCATGGCCGACGATCTCGACGTCCTCCACGAGCGTAGCGCCGGCCTGGCGCAGGACTTCGAGAGCTTGCTCGAAGACGCGATCGGTGTGCTCGCTGTACCCGGTGTGGAACTTCCGGGCGATGCCGATGCGTGCGCCATCGAGCCCTTCGGCCTGCAGAAACTGCCGATAGTCGGTGCCGGAGTTGGCTATCGCGGATAGGAGGGTTGCTGCGTCGGCAACCGTTCTGGCATGCGCTCCAACCGAATCCTGGGTGTGCGAGATTGGGATCACCCCTTCGCGACTGGTCAGGCCAACGGTCGGTTTGATGCCCACGATCCCCGAGGCCGAAGACGGGCTCATGATCGAGCCGTCCGTCTCAGTCCCGATCGCCGCCATGCACAGATTTGCCGAGACGGCGACGCCCGAGCCGGAGCTCGAGCCGCCTGGACTGCGGTCCAGCACGAACGGATTGCGCGTCTGACGCCCGCGACCGCTCCAGCCGCTCGAGGAGCGGGTCGACCGATAGTTGGCCCACTCGCTCATGTTCGCCTTTGCCAGAATGACCGCGCCCGCGGCCCTCAGTTTTTCAGTTATGGGCGCGTCGCGCACCACCGGCGCGTCGAGCAGGGCCAGGGAGCCGGCGGTCGTCTGCATCCGGTCCGCGGTGTCCACGTTGTCTTTGAGCACAATCGGGATGCCGTGCAGAGGTCCGCGCACGCGGCCATCGGCCCGCTCGGCAGCAAGTTTGTCGGCGATCTCGAGCGCGTCTGGGTTGATCTCGATGATGCTGCGTAGCGTCGGCCCGGCGCGATCAATGGTTTCGATGCGCGCCAGATAAGCCTCGACGAGCTGCCTTCCCGTGAGTGCGCCGCTGGCGAGCCGCCCCTGAAGGGTGGCAATCGTGATTTCTTCCAGGTCGAGGTCGTTCCACATCTGGGGCTGGTCAGCATAGCAGCCGGTAACATCGACCCATAAAACAACACTAGGAGTACACCTATGGCAGCGGTTCGACGGTCAGATGTCGCCTGGAGCGGCGATCTTCCTTCTGGCAGGGGCAACGTGAGCGCAAGTAGCAGCGGCGCATTCAAGGATCTGGAAGTCAGCTGGCCACGCCGCTCTGAAGCCAATGCAAACGGCAAAACCAGCCCCGAAGAGCTTTTGGCAGCCTCGCACGCGAGCTGTTACGCCATGGCTCTGTCGGCAGGTCTGGGTGGCGCCGGCACGCCGCCTCAGACGCTGAATGTGACCGCGACCGTCACGTTCGACAAAGTTGGCGACGGCTTCAAAGTCGTTTCGAGCGTGCTCGAAGTGCGCGGCCGAGTCCCGAATATCGACGAGAGCGCCTTCGCCAAGGCTGCCGACGCGGCCAAGGATGGCTGTCCGATCTCCCAGGCCCTGAAGGGCAATGTCGAGCTGAGCGTCAAAGCCACGCTCGAGAAGTGAGCCGAGAGCTCACCGGGAAGCTGGCCCTGGTTACCGGCGGCGGGCGAGGTATCGGTCGAGCAATTGGGCTCGAGCTCGCCCGCCGCGGGGCGGACCTGCTGGTCAATTACGTCAGGCACCCAGACGCTGCCGAGCAAACGGCGGCCGACGCGCGGGGCCTCGGCGTCCGAGCCGAGACGCTGCGTGGCAACGTTGCCGATGAGAAGAAGGTCGAGGCGCTGTTCGACCACGTGCGGCAGCAGTACGGCTACCTCGACTTGCTGATCAACAACTCGGCTTCGGGCGTCAACCGCCCCGCGACAGAGTTGACCGCCCACCACTGGGATTGGACACTCAACGTCAACGCCCGCGGCGCCTGGCTGTGCGCGCGAGCAGCGCTGCCGTTGATGCGGGCTCGCGGCGGCGGTTCGATCGTTAGCATCTCTAGCCTGGGCGCCAGCCGCGTGATGCCTGACTACTTTCTGGTGGGGGTCTCGAAAGCCGCCCTCGAGGCGGTTACCCGCTACCTGTCGGTCGAGTTTTCCCAGTTCGGCGTCCGCGTCAACGCCGTCTCGGGCGGCCTGGTCGATACCGACGCGCTGAAGTCGTTTGCGTGGGGCAAAGAGGTCATCCAGCAGACGACCAGCCGAACGCCGGCCGGCCGGATGGTTGAGCCAGAAGATCTGGCCGGGGTGGTGGCGTTCCTGTGCACCTCAGCCGCCGCGATGATCCGCGGACAGACCATCGTGGTCGACGGGGGCTACTCGCTTTTAGCCTGAGCTTAGCCTCGGCGCGCCACCACGCCCGTACGCATTTTCTCTTCGGATTTCTTGGCTTTGACGCGGTGTTTGCGCCAGGCGACCTTCTTGCGTTTGTTCATCGTCGTCAATTCTACGAAGTACACTGTGACCTATGACCATCGCGACGCGGCCGACTGACGCCCAGAGGGCGGCGCTCCAGTCCGTGGACCCTGAAGTCTGGTCGCTCATCGCGCGCGACCGGCAGCGCCACACCGACACGCTGAATTTCATCGCCAGCGAAAATTACGCCTCGCCGGCGGTCCTCGAGTGCCTGTCCTCGCACCTCAACGTCAAGTACGCCGAAGGCTATCCGGGTGCGCGCTACTACCAGGGCGTTGGACTCGTCGACGACATCGAGCAGCTGGCTATCGATCGCGCCAGGCAGCTCTTCGGGGCCGAGCACGCCAATGTCCAGCCCTACTCGGGCAGTCCGGCCAACATGGCGGTGTACTTCGCGCTGCTGGAGCCAGGCGACACCATCCTGGGCATGGAGCTGAACCAGGGCGGCCACCTGACCCACGGCAGTCCGGTCAGCTTCTCAGGCAAGTTCTACAAGTTTGTGCACTACGGGGTGGATCCCGAGACGGAGCTCATCGACTACGACCGAGTGGCCGAGCTGGCTCGCCAGCATCAACCCAAACTGATCGTGGCTGGTGCCTCAGCGTATTCGCGCATCATCGACTGGCAGCGGTTCCGCGACATTGCCGACTCGGTGGGCGCCCGCTTCATGGCCGACATCGCCCACATCGCTGGTTTGGTTGCGGCGGGCGTGCACCCGAGCCCGGTGCCCTTCGCGGACGTGGTGACCACCACGACCCACAAGAGTCTCAGAGGCCCGCGCGGCGCGCTCATCCTGAGCAAACAGCAGCTGGCCAAAGACATAGACCGAACGGTCTTCCCGGGTATCCAGGGCGGTCCGCACCTGGCAGCCGTGGCTGCCAAGGCGGTCTGCTTTCTCGAAGCGCTGCAGCCCGAGTTTCGAACCTACCAGCAGCAGGTCGTTGCCAATGCGCGGTCGCTGGCGGAGGGCCTGACCCGAGGAGGCGTGAAGCTCGTCTCGGGTGGCACCGACAACCACTTGCTGGTCGTCAAGCTGCTCGATCGGGATTATTCCGGCAGAGCCCTGGCCAGATCGCTCGAGGGCGCCGGCATCATTACCAGCATGTCCACCGTTCCAGGCGAGACGCGGCGGCCGGCTGTGACGAGCGGCGTCCGCTTCGGGACGCCCGCGGTGACCACCCGGGGTGCGTTGCCGACCCATATGCAGCGCGTGGCGCAGATCGTCAGCACCATCGCCGAAAGCCCGGCCGACGAGGCCGTTGTCGCCCGCATGCGGGCTGAAGTCGAAGTTCTGGCTCGCGAGCTGGCACCGGTGTAAGCATGCGCGGGCCTCGTGCGCTGCTGCTTCTGGCTCTCGTCGCCGCAGCGCTCGCCGCCAGCACGACCTTCGCGTAAACCGATCAGCCCGCGGTCGTCGTCGGCGAGATCAAGGGCATCATCAATCCAGCCATTCGTTCCGATCTCGCTGTTCGCCATCGCAGCCGTAACGGCGCTGTTGCAGCCGAGCTTCGCACCAGATCACCTGATTCCCTCTGGTAGACTGGAAGTCCCGTGTCCGTCATTGCCGGCGTCAGGGCCCGCCAGATCCTGGACTCGCGCGGCAATCCAACCATCGAGGTGGACGTGCGCCTCGAAGACGGCACGCTGGGTCGCGCTGAAGTGCCCTCAGGCGCCTCGACCGGCGCGCACGAAGCCCTCGAGCTACGCGACGGAGTGCCTGGCACCTTCGGCGGCAAAGGTGTCTTGAGCGCCGTCGCCAACGTCAACGATCGTATCGCGCCAGCCCTCGAAGGCCGCTGCGTGTTCGATCAAGCGAGTCTGGATCGGCGCATGCTGGAGCTCGACGCCACGCCGAACAAAGCCTCGCTCGGGGCCAACGCGATTCTGGGCGTCTCGCTGGCAGTCCTGCACGCCGCCGCCAGCGCGCGAAAGATCCCCGTCTATGCGTACCTGGGTGGCCTGATGGGTCGGACGTTGCCCGTCCCGATGATGAACATTCTGAACGGTGGCCAGCACGCCGAGGACTCGACGGACTTTCAAGAGTTCATGGTCGTGCCGTTCGGGGCGCCCACCTTTGCCGAAGGCTTGCGGTGGGGGGCAGAGGTGTATCACGCGCTCCACGCCGAGCTGAAGAGCCGCAAGCTCGGCACCGGTATTGGCGACGAGGGTGGCTTTGCGCCACGCCTGCCCAGCAATCGGGCCGCGCTCGAGGTCATCATCAGCGCCATCGAGCGCGCCGGCTACACACCAGGACAGCAGTTGGGGCTGGCCCTGGACGTGGCCGCAACCGAGCTCTTTTCAGATGGCCGCTACGTCCTGGCCCGCGAAGGCACCACGCTGTCCACTGGCGAGCTGATCGACCTGTACGAAAAGCTGTGCGGCGAGTACCCGATCGTCTCAATCGAGGACGGATTGTCTGAGGATGATTGGGACGGTTGGCGACAGCTCACCGAACGTCTCGGCAAGCGCGTGCAGCTCGTCGGCGACGACCTGTTCGTGACCAACACCGAACGCTTGCGGAGAGGGATCGAGGGGCGCTCGGCCAACGCCATCCTGGTAAAAGTCAACCAGATCGGAAGCGTGACGGAGACGCTCGAAGCCATTGAGATGGCGCGTGGAGCGGGCTTCGCTTCAGTGATCTCGCACCGTTCTGGCGAAACCGAAGACACTACCATCGCCGACCTGGCGGTGGGCACCAACGTCGGCCAGATCAAGACGGGCGCGCCCACCCGCGGCGAGCGCATCAACAAGTACAACCAGCTGCTTCGCATCGAGGAACAGCTCGGCCCGGCAGCACGCTACGCCGGACGTGAAGCATTCAAAACGGAGAGGACCCACTCATGGCAGTACGCGTAGGCATCAATGGCTTCGGCCGCATTGGGCGCCAGGCCCTCAAGGCGCTACTCGACCGCCATCCCGTCGACGTCGAGGTGGTTGCCATCAACGATCTCTTCGACACCGCGACGAACGCCCACCTCTTCAAGTACGACAGCAACTACGGCGTGTTTCCTGGTGCAGTGGAGGCACGCGAGAATTCGTTCGTCGTCGACGGGCACGAGATCCAGGTCACCGCCGAGCGTGATCCAGCGAACATTCCGTGGAAGAAGCTGGGCGTACAGATCGTGGTCGAGTCGACCGGCTTTTTCACCGACGCTACCAAGGCCAAAGCCCACGTCGACGCTGGCGCAGAAAAAGTCATCATCTCCGCGCCGGCCAAGAACGAGGACATCACCATCGTCCTGGGCGTGAACCAGGACCGCTTCGATCCAGCCAAACACACCATCATTTCGAACGCCTCGTGCACGACCAACGGCCTCGCGCCGGTGGCAAAAGTCCTGTTCGACCGGTTCGGCATCCAACGCGGCCTGCTGACCACCGTTCACTCGTACACCAACTCGCAGCGCCTGCTCGACGTGGCTGCCAGCGACCTGCGCGATGCGCGAGCGGCGGCGATGAATATCGTTCCGTCGGCTACTGGCGCCGCCCGCGCGGTCGGGCTGGTCATCCCGGAGCTGCAGGGACGGTTCGGGGGCATGTCCTTCCGCGTGCCGACGTCGACGGTCTCAGTGGTCGACTTCACCGCCGTCCTCGATCGCGAGGCCACCAAGGAAGAGATCAATCAAGCTATGCGCGAGTACGCCGGAGACAGCATGGTCGGCATCCTCGGGGTGACCGACGAGCCGCTGGTGTCGATGGACTTCAAGGGTGATTCGCGCTCGTCGATCTTCAGCTCTCTGGACACCCTGGTCATCGGCAACCTGGTCAAGGTCGTGAGCTGGTACGACAACGAGTACGGCTACGCCTGCCGCCTGTCCGACATCACCGCCTTCGTGGCTCGCCACCTGAACGGGTCAGTCGGCGCGTCGGCGAACGGGTCCATACTCAAGGAGATCATCGGCACCCCGACCCGGGCAACGGCTGCTGCCGGCGCCAACCGCTAGAGGTGGGCCGCCTGTGTACCGTTCGTGACGTCGACTGGAGCGGCAAGACCGCTCTGGTCCGCGTCGACTTCAACGTGCCCATGCTGGACGGCCACGTGGCCGACGACACCCGTATTCGGGCCGCCCTGCCGACCTTGCAGTATCTGCGAGAGCAGCGCGCAAAGGTGGTCCTGCTGTCCCACCTCGGGCGGCCCGAGGGCCGCGTATCGGACAAGCACTCGCTCAGGCCGGTTGCGGTCCGCGTTGCGGAGGTGCTGGGTGCGCCGTGCGCGTTCAGCACCGATTGCGTCGGCCCCGCGGCTGAGGATGCAGTCAGCGCGATCGGTGCCGGCGACGTCGTGCTGCTCGAGAACGTGCGGTTTCACCCTGAAGAGGAAGCCAACGATTCAGGCTTCGCGGGTCAGCTGGCCGGCCTGGGCGATACGTTCGTCAACGATGCCTTCGGGACTGCCCACCGCGCGCACGCATCCACGGCCGGACTCGCGGATTTCCTACCGACGGTCGCCGGCCTGCTCATGGAAAAGGAGATCGTCTTCATTGGGTCAGCTCTGGAAAGCCCGAAGCGCCCGTTTGTGGCTATCGTCGGCGGTGCCAAGGTTTCGTCAAAGCTGGCCGTTCTGGAGAACCTGATCGCGCGTGTGGATCGCCTGCTGATCGGTGGCGGTATGGCCAATACGTTTCTGGCCGCCAGCGGTTGCGAGGTCGGCAAGAGCCTGCTCGAGTCTGACCTGGTGGAGACCGCCGCGGGTCTTCTCGCCCGCGGCAAGAAGATCGTCTTGCCTGTCGACGTCGTCGTCACCACTGACCTCAAGGACGCCGCCGAGCCGCGTACATGCTCGGTCGACCAGGTAGCAGCCGACGAGATGATCGTGGACATCGGGCCCCGCTCCGTTGAGCTGTTCAAGTCGGAGATCGGCCCGGCGGGCACGGTGCTCTGGAACGGCCCGATGGGTGTGTTCGAAGATTCGCGGTTCGCGGCTGGCACACTCGGGGTGGCGGAAGCGATGGCTGCTTCGAGCGCCACGACCATCGTGGGCGGAGGCGAGTCTGTTCAGGCGGTCGAACAAGCCGGCCTGGCCGACAAACTCTCACACGTGTCCACCGGCGGCGGGGCGTCGCTCGAGTTCATTGAAGGCAAGAGTTTGCCCGGCGTCGCTGCGTTGAGGAGCGACTGTTCGTGAATGGCCGCAAACCTATCGTGGCCGGCAACTGGAAGATGCATACGACCCTCGCCGAGGGGCTGGCGCTCGTGGACGACATGCTGCCGCGCCTGCAGCTGTACTCGGCCGTAGAACGCGTCGTGTGTCCGCCGTTCGTGTCGCTGGCTGGCGTTGCCGACCGTCTGCGAGGGACGGACGTGAGTGTGGGGGCTCAGAACCTGTACCCCGAGCCGAAGGGCGCCTTCACCGGCGAGGTCGCGCCGGGCATGCTCGAGGGCCTGGCTGCGTACGTGATCGTCGGACACTCTGAGCGACGTCAGTACTTTTTCGAGGACGACGCCCTGGTGCGCCGAAAGGTTCAGGCGGCGCTGCAGGTCGGGCTGGTGCCAATCCTGTGCGTCGGCGAAAGCCTCGAGCAGAACGAGCGCGGCGAAGCGGAAGCCGTCGTCACTGGCCAGGTGCGGGCTGCCCTCGAAGGCGTCGAGCACCTGTCGGCTGTGGTTATCGCCTACGAGCCGATCTGGGCGATTGGCACCGGCCGCGCCGCCACGCCCGAGGGCGCCAACGCCACCATCGCGCTGATCCGTCGGACCATGGCCGCTCTTGGCGGCCAGGCCGTCGCCGACGGGCTACAGGTGCAATATGGCGGCAGCGTCACCGCCGAGAACTTCGGGGCCTTCATCGCCCAGCCTGATATCGACGGCGCGCTGGTGGGAGGCGCCAGCCTCAAGCCGGATCAGTTCATAGACATCGTCCGCCTCGCCGCGCTACAAGCCTGAACGCCGAGGCCCCCCGCTCCGCCCGCTCCGGGTCAGTGGGTGAAATCCTCTATTTCTTCAGGAATCCGAACACCGTCGTCTGGCTTTGGTCCATAGTTGTGGGGCGTGGCGACGGTCACAGAAGACGAGCGCGCATACTGGGTCGTGCTGAGTATGGCCGCGGGGATCGGCCCGGTGCGTTTCCAGCGCCTGCTGGAGACTTGCGGTGGCGCACGCGGAGCGTGGCAGGCGTCTGACCTGCAGCTCGCGGCGGCCGGGCTGGAGCGCCGCACCGCTGACTCGTTGCGGCGGCTGCGCGAGCGGACCACGCCCGCGGCCGTTGCCGCCCGTCTGGCTCAGCTGAAGCTTCGCACACTGACACTCTTAGACGACGAGTACCCGGCCGGGCTGCGTCAGGTAGCCGACCCACCGCCGGTCCTGTTCGTACGCGGCCGCTTGTGCCCAGCCGACGCTCAGGCGGTCGGTCTGGTTGGCACCCGACGCGCCACGGCGTATGGGCAAGCGGTGGCCGAGCGTCTGGCACGTGACCTGGCCGTGGCCGGGGTGACCGTGGTCAGTGGTTTGGCCAAGGGCATCGACACGTCTGCGCATCGCGCATCGCTTCAGGCGGGAGGGCGCACTATCGCCGTTCTTGGCAACGGGCTGGATCAGGTCTACCCGGCCGAGAACGCCGGCCTGGCGCGCCAGATCGTCGAAGGCGACGCCGGCGCGGTAGTGTCGGAGTTCGCGCCAGGCGTGCCCCCCGACGCCGTCAACTTCCCTCGGCGCAACCGTATCATCTCGGGCCTTACGATTGGCACGGTCATTGTGGAGGCGGGCGTACGGAGTGGGGCGATGATCACGGCCGACTTTGCGCTCGAGCAGGGACGCGAGGTGATGGCCGTGCCAGGCAGCGTCTTCAGTCCGATGAGCGTCGGCCCGAACGAGCTGCTCAAACAGGGCGCCACGCCCGTCACAACCGTGGACGACATCCTTAACATCCTGAGCACGTACCATGCATCGGCTGGGACCGAACCCGTTGGTCGCCAGGTGCCGCGGCTCGGTTTGGAGGAGACCACCGTCTTGCAGGCGCTCGGCGGCGATCCACGCCACGTCGACGAGCTGGCGCGCACGCTAGATCTTGGGCCGGGGCAGGTTTCCGCCGCCCTGGCCATGCTCGAATTGAAAGGATTGGTACGCCAGGTGGGTGCGATGCTGTATACCCGGGCGTAAGCAACTATGGCCAAGCAGAGCCTCGTGGTGGTCGAATCGAACGCCAAGGCAAAAACTATCGAGAAAATTCTAGGGCGCAGCTACATCGTTCGTGCCTGCATGGGGCACGTCCGGGATCTGCCAACCAGCAAGCTGGGTGTCGACGTCGAGCACGAATTCCGCCCCCAATACGTCGTGCCTAAGGAGCGCAAGGACGTCGTCAAACGTCTGAAGGAAGATGCCCGTGGCAAGACGGCCGTCCTGCTGGCGACTGACCCTGACCGCGAGGGTGAGGCCATCGCCTGGCACCTCGTCTCGGCGATGGGACTCGACACCGCTCAGCCCATCAGCCGCATAGAGTTCCACGAGATCACCAAAGGCGCGGTCCTGGCTGCCCTGCAGAACCCGCGCAGCATCGACATGGATCGCGTCGACGCGCAGCAAGCCCGCCGCGTGCTCGACCGTCTGATCGGCTACCCGGTCAGCAATTTCCTCGGGCGCAAGATTCGGCGCGGCCTGTCGGCTGGCCGGGTCCAGTCTGTCGCCGTGCGCATCATCGTCGACCGCGAGCGCGAGATCCTGGCGTTCGTTCCCGTCGAGTACTGGTCGCTGCAGGCCGAGCTCTCCCGCCGACAGAACCAGAAAGCCAGCTTCACTGCCAACTTGCTCGAGCGAGAAGGACACAAGGTCGATCTCCACACCGCCATCGAGACGGCGCTGGTCGAGGAAGATCTGGGTGGCGCCGCATGGAGCGTCTCCGGCGTACGCGAACGCGAGCAACAGCGACACCCCGATGCTCCGTTCACCACCAGCACCCTGCAGCAGGAAGCCAGTCGCAAGCTCGGCTTCACCGCGCGTCGGACGATGGTCGTGGCGCAGCAGTTGTACGAGGGCATGGCCATCGGGGGTGGCGATGCAGTCGGACTCATCACGTATATGCGGACAGACTCGGTCAACGTCGCGCAAGAAGCCCTGGCTGAGGTGCGCGAGTACATCAAGACCAAGCTGGCTGGTGGCATGCTGCCCGGCGAGCTGCGCACGTACAAGACCAGGAGCAAGCTGGCCCAGGAGGCACACGAGGCCATCCGTCCAACGTCCGCCTTCCGCGAGCCGGATGCGGTGCGAACGTATCTTTCGCCCGAGCAGTACCGGCTCTACGATCTCATCTGGAAGCGCTTTGTAGCTTCACAAATGGCCTCGGCAGTGTTCGACGTCACGACCGTCGACGTCGATGCCCAGGCCACCAGCAAGCCCAGGTACAGGTTCCGCGCAAGTGGCCAGCGGCTGAAGTTCGCCGGCTTTTTGAGCCTGTATCGGGCCGGCCAGGACGAAGACACCGAGGCGGTCGACGAGGAGCGCCAACCTCTGCCCGAGCTGACTGCCGGCGATCTGCTCGACCTGGTCAAGCTCATTCCTGGCCAGCACTTCACCCAACCCCCGCCCCGCTACACCGAAGCCACGCTGGTCAAATTCCTGGAAGAGCGAGGCGTGGGTCGGCCGAGTACCTACGCGCCGATCCTGTCGACGATTCAGGATCGCGGCTACGTCGAGCGCGACGGCAGGCGGCTCAAGCCCACTGACCTCGGGATCCTGGTCAACGACGTGCTGGTGGAGCAGTTCGGCGACATCATGGACCCTGATTTCACCGCCCATCTCGAAGACAAGCTCGACGAGGTGGCACAGGGTGATCGACCGTGGGTGCCCGTAGTCCAGGAGTTCTACGACCCGCTCAACCGAGATCTCGAGCGCGCCAACACCGAAGTCGAACGGCTCAAGCCTGCGGAAATCGCGACCGACGAAGTGTGTTCGCAAGGTCACCCGATGGTCATCAAAGAAGGTCGGTTCGGCCGCTTCCTGGCCTGCACAAGCTACCCCGAGCACAAGGAGACGCGGCCGCTGCCCGAGGAGCTCCCGCCAGGGGCGCCTGAGGAGCATTGCAGCCACGGGGTGCTGATGCAGCTGCGCACCGGTCGCTACGGACCGTTCTATACCTCGACGCACGAGTGCGGCGAAACGAAGCCGTTTGCCCAGCGCGTCGGTGTGCTCTGCCCGGTGGACGGTGGCGAGGTCCTGGAAAAGCGTTCGAAGAAGGGCCGCGTGTTCTACCCGTGCGGCAACTGGCCCGACTGTGACTGGGTGTCGTTCAATCGACCGCTGCTCGAGCCGTGCCCCGAGTGTGGCGGCCTGCAGGTGGACATGGGCCGGGGTCGAACCCGCTGCCTGAGGCACGAAGGTCCGCCGCCGCGGTTCGCCGCCCGCGCGCGAGCGGAAGGCGCGGATAGTTCGGAAGCAGCCGATGACGGCAGGCCCGTCAAGAGCACCACCCGGGTCGTCAAAGCTACTAAGTCCACGCGAGCTGCCAAGAACGGGACCGCCGCTACCAAGAACGGGACCGCCACTGCCAAGAATGGGGCGGTCAGCGCCAAGAACGGTCAGGTCAAGGCAACGCGCCGCACGGTCGCCAGGAAGGCATGAGCTATCCCCAACGACTGGAACGCCTGCGGCGTTCGCTGGAGGCGCATGCGCTCGACGGTTTGCTGGTGTCCCAGCCTGAGTCCCGCTACTACCTGAGTGGCTATACCGGCCACGACCTGCCGCCGCGTGATTCGGCCGGCTATCTGGTCATCGCCTCCGACAAAGCATTTCTGCTAACTGATCCGCGTACCAGCGAGCAGGCCGCCCGCGAGTCTCCCGACTTCGAAGTGGTGACCTACACCGCTGGCAGCCGCGGCCCAGACGCGGTAGCCAGTCTCGCCGGCACGCTTGGCCTCCGCCGCCTGGGGTTCGAGTCCATCCACCTGCCCTACGGCATCTGGAGCGAGCTCGCAAATCAGCTGCCCGCGAGTGTGGACCTTCAGCCTCTGCCTGGGCTGGTGGACGAGCTGCGCATTGTCAAAGACCCCGAGGAGCTCGCCTCGCTTCAGGCCGCGGTCGACGTGCTCGACCGCTGCCTGGCCGACGTGCTGCGGCGAATCGAGCCCGGGCTGACCGAACGCCACGTCGCTCGCCTGATCGAGCTGTACCTGCTCGAGCACGCCGAGGGCACCAGCTTCCCGTCCATCGTCGCGAGTGGTCCCAACGCCAGCGTGCCTCACGCCGTGCCATCCGAACGCCGCATCAACGCGGGCGAGGTGCTGAAGATCGACATCGGCGCCCGCGTCGACGGGTACTGCTCCGACATGACCCGCACCGTCTGCCTGGGAGCCCCCAGCGATCCGCGTCTGGCTGAAGTGCACGCCATCGTTCTGGCAGCCCAGGAGCACGCCGAGCAACACGTTCGGCCAGGCATGACCGGCCGAGAAGCTGACTCGCTGGCTCGGGAGCAGATCGCCCGCGCCGGGTACGCCGAGGCCTTCGGCCACGGTCTGGGGCACGGCATCGGCCTCGAAGTGCACGAGCCGCCCTCGCTGTCGCAGACACGTGGCGATGACGTGCTGCAGCCTGGCATGGTGTTTTCAGTCGAGCCCGGCATTTACTTGCCAGGCTGGGGCGGCGTGCGGATCGAGGACCTGGTGGTGCTCGAACCCGATGGTGCGCGTGTTCTCTGCCACTCACCCAAAGATCTCGTGGTTTCTCAATCCTCAACTCTTGCCGGAGGAAGAACGTGATCTCGACAAGCGACCTCAAGCGCGGGGCGATGATGGAGCTCGACGGCCAGATCGTTCAGATCATGTCGTTCGAGCACCAGAAGATCGGCCGCGGCAGCGCCCAGGTGCGCCTGAAGGTCAAAAACATCCGCAATGGCGCCATTTTCGAAACGACTGCTCAGGCCGGATCCAAGTGGCCGCGTATTCGCCTCGACCAGCGAGACGTCCAGTACCTCTATTCAGAAGGCGATGTCCACTACTTTATGGACAAGAGCTCCTACGAGCAGTTTCCGCTTTCGCCGACCCAGCTCGGCGACGCCGTCAATTACCTCAAGGATGGCATGGAGTTCGAACTGCTCATGTACGAGGAGGAGCCAGTCGGCCTCGAAATGCCGCTGAACGTGGTCCTCGAAGTGACCCGAACCGACCCCGGCTTCAAAGGCGACACTGCCACCGGCGGCAACAAGCCGGCCCAGCTCGAAACCGGCCTCACGATCAACGTGCCACTCTTCGTCACCACCGGTGACAAGATCCGCGTCGACACCCGCGACGGCTCGTACATCGAGCGTGTCTGAGGCAGGCGGCGGCCGAGCGGCTGCTCCGACACCGCCCCGAGCGTCGCTAGTCTGACCGTGTCGACCGATCCGCTGCTCGAGTGCGCGGGCCTCTCGGCGGGTGAGCTTGCGGCGATGCTGGCGCTCGTGGCGGCAACCGACATCTGTGAGCTCGAGGTCACCCGCGGTGCGACCCGCTTTCGCCTGCGGCGTCCAGCGATGACCGCGCCCCCGGTCGCCCTGTACGCCCCGCCGGCACCCGTGGAACCCTCGTCGCTGGCCATTACCTCACCCCTGGTAGGCATTTTTCGGCCCTCGGTCAGAGCCGGCGAAAGCGTCCAGCCGGGTCAATCAATCGGTGCCATCGAGGCTCTGGGTATGCCCAGCAGCGTGGATGCCCCGCAAGGTGGCACGGTCGAAGAGCTCCTGGTGCACGAAGGCGGCCCGGTCGAGTACGGCCAGCCACTGCTGATCCTGCGACGCACGGGCTCGCCAGCCGGCCCGATACCCGCGGACGAAGCGTGAGCCACCCACGTGGCTGACCCGCTGCTCAGGTTTTCACCCTTCCGGCACTCGACGCACGTCTACTCCGTCGCCGAGCTGAGTGCGCACGTCGGCGCGCTCTTGCAGGCCGACCCTGTTCTACAGGATCTCTGGCTGCGCGGGGAGGTGGTCAACGTCAGCCGCTCCCCGGCCGGCCACTTCTACTTTTCACTCAAAGACGATCAGACCCAGCTCCGCTGCGTCCTGTTTCGAGGTAGCGCCTTCAACTCGCCGGTCATGCCCGCCAACGGGCTGGCCCTGGTCGCCCACGGCGCCGTCCACCTGTATGAACGCCAGGGCAGCTGTGAGCTGGTGGCCGACCTGCTGTTCCCCGAGGGCATTGGGCTGGCGCAGATGCAGGGCGAACGCCTGTATCGCCAGCTCGAGGCCGAAGGTCTGTTCGAGCCGAGCCGCAAGCGCCCGCTACCCCGACTTCCGCGTCGCATCGGCATCGTGTCCTCGGAACGTGGCGCGGTCATTCACGACCTGCTCAGCGTCCTGGAGCGACGGTTTCCGCTTGCCGAGGTCATCTTTGTGCCGGCGCCAGTGCAGGGTCCCGGCGCCGCGGCCGCGATGGCCCAGGCTCTCGGCCGCCTGGGTCGCTGGCAGCGTGACGGCTCGGGCGTCGACGTCATCGTGGTGGCTCGGGGTGGCGGCTCGGACGACGATCTGGCCGCCTTCAACGACGAGCGCCTGGCCCGCGCCATCTTTTCCAGTCCCGTACCGGTCGTATCCGCGGTCGGCCACGAGACCAACCTGACCCTGTCTGACCTCGTTGCCGACTTGCGGGCACCCACCCCGTCTGCCGCAGCCGAGCTGCTGGCGCCGGATATCGTCGCGCTGAGCCAGGAGGTTCGGAGCCTGCAGCAGCGCGCCCAGCGCGTCGTTCAGACGCGGTTCAACCAGCACCGCCGAGCCGTACGCGAGGCTCACGGACGGGTCGGGCGTCAGATGGCTTATCGGCTGCGAAGTGCTCGCGAACAGATCGAGGCACGTGCTGCCAGGCTGCGCGCGCTCAGCCCAGCGGCTACGCTGAGCCGGGGGTACGCCATCGTAGAATCGGCTGGCCGCATTGTGCATGACGCCAGCTCGGTCGAGCCCGGGGGCAACCTGCACATTCAGTTGCATCGCGGTCGACTGACCAGTACGGTTGATGCCGTTGAGCCCGAGCCCTGAAAGCTTCGAGTCGGCCTTTCACGAGCTGCAGCAGGTTGTCGCGCAGCTCGAGCATGGTGAGCTCGATTTGGAGCGAGCCGTACAGCTGTTCGAACGCGGCAGCACGCTCGCGCGCACGTGTGAGCGCATCGTCGATGCTGCGGAGCTGCGAGTCACGCGGTTGGCCGCCGAATCGGCATCGCCGCTGTCGGATCTGCCCGTCGACGCATAGCCCCGGCTTCGCCTGAGCTCGCCGAAGACGAAGGACGAAGCGCCCTGGACACGCTATTGGCCAATGACGTGCTCATGGCATGTCTGATTGCCTGGGCCGTCGCCCAGATCACCAAGCCACTCATCCACTACGCCCACAGCCGGCATCTGAGCCTGGGCTATTTCGTGACGGCCGGGGGTATGCCCAGCGCGCACTCGGCTGTCGTGGTCGCCCTGGCAACCCGCATTGGGGTGGATACCGGGCTCAGCTCTATCCCCTTCGCATTGGCCACAATTTTCGCTGCTGTGGTGATGTACGACGCCGCTGGTGTGCGGCGTGCGGTGAGCCTGCAGGCGCGGGTGTTGAATCGCATGTTGAGCGAAATGATCGAAATGCAGCACTTCAACGAAGCGCGGCTGCGCGAGCTGATCGGACACACGCCGTTCGAGGTGTTCGTGGGTGCCCTGTTGGGGGGCCTGGCGGCGGTCAGCCTGCGCTGATCAGACGCCGACGGCGGCGGTCACGGCGACCACGGTGTCGAGATCGAAGACCATGATTCGGCCGACCTGGCGGCAGGTGCCGATCAGATGCCAGGACTTGTAGTAGGGAAAGAGCACCTCGGGCTGAACGATGGGCTCCTGAATGGCCGAGACGGGGTCGCCAGCGGGGTAGTGCAGCTTTACGTAACTTCGGCGCAGTAACGCCTCCGCCAGTGCCGCGAAGATCTCCTGCTGCCGCCCCCCGCGATCCGATCCGTTCGCCGCCTCCAGCGTCTTGGCCACCAGCGGGCGCAGGTGCAGCGGAAACAGAAACGGCAGCTTCACCATCAGCGACCGCAGCCGGTCTACCGGCAGGCTCGGGTCGTGCGCTGCCCGCCGCAGCAGCATCAGCAACAGCTCCGCTTCGGCCAGTGAAAACTGCGGTCCGCTGTTCGGCGTGTCGGTCACGAAGCGGTAGCCCTGACGCCGCACCAGCGGCAGTCCCATTTCCCGCCGGATGACGTTCAGATCGGCCTGGATTTGTCGCTCGCTCAGCGCGTACTGGGTGGCCAGCTCCTTGCGGCTCTGGCCGGGCAGGCTCGCGATATCTTCGACGAGCTGCCAGATGCGCCGGAAGCGCTCCGCTACCAATCGCTTGTGGTCAGCGAAGTCCGCCCTGGTTAGATCGTTTTCCAGTTCGCGCATGCGGCAGTGGCTCAACAAAACCAGCCGCCAGTACCTCCCTCGGAGTATCTTGCAGCGGCTGTGGAGAAAGTAAAGAAGTGGACCGCGCCGCAAAGACCCTCGAGCGGACTGGGTGGGGCCGTCCCAACAACGAGGGGGTCGCGCGTGTCGCTGCGAGTGTAGCAACTGCCTCTGTCAGCCCCGCAAGTGCCGACAGGTCGCGTTGTGTGCAGTGTGACACCCCCGCCGGCGAGTGCCCGGCCTACAATCGCAGAGTGCGACGCCCGGCGTTTCTGGTGTCGATGCAAAGCCTGCGTGTGATCGGGTGGCTGCTGTCGTCGGTGCCGCTCGCGCTGGCCTGGGCCGGCGCAGCGAGCTCAGCCGCGGCCGATCAGCCGACCTGGGAGCAGTGGCAGCACCTGGGGGGCATTGTCGACGTCGGTGCTCGTGCCGACGGGAGCTTGGTCGTGATGGCCAACGGCCACCTGTACCTGGTCTCACGTGGCGGCGCCGCGACCCCTTTTTCAACTGGTCCCGATGGCTTCAGCGCGTCCGCCGACGCAGAGTCCTACTTCGTGATTGCCCCAGCCCTCGGTGTGGACGGCGCCGGCTGCGGCTGGAGTACTGATGATCTGTTCGTCCTGGACCTCAACGCCGCGCCGGCGGTCGATCGAATCGACCCGGCGACAGGCCGCATGTCTCGGTTCGCCAGCCTGTCGGGGGTGGACACCCTGGGCGGCATCGCCATCGACACGACGGGCAAATTCGGGCATCGGCTCCTCGTCACGGGCACGCATCAGGATCAGACCACACTGTTTGCGATCGACTGCAACGGCGCGAGCACCATCCTCACCAACACGGCCCCGCTCCTCGAAGGTGGTCTCGCCGTCGCCCCGCCAACGTTCGGTCAGTTCGCTGGCGATCTGATCGCCCCGGACGAAAACAGCGGTCAACTGTGGGCTATCGACCCGACCGGGGCTACCACGCTCGTCATCCTGCCCAGCCTCCCGACCGGCGGCGACACCGGGATCGAGAGCGTTGGCTTCGTCCCGCCAGGCTTCACGAGTGGCGGCGCCGCGTACCTTGCCGACCGGGCTACCGCCAATAATCCTTTCCCAGGTACCGACAGCCTCCTGCGGCTGTCGTCGACTGCCTTCGTCTCGGCCGGCGTCGAGGATGGCGACCTGTTGGTGTCTACTGAAGGCGGCGGCACCACGGTAGCCGTTCGCTGTGCGACGACCTGCAGCGCCACCCAGGTTGCTTTCGGGCCGCCAGGCGGGCACATCGAGGGCCACGTGGCCGTCGTCTCGGCCCAGCCGGCTCTTCCATGATGAACGATGAGCGGTGACCCCGGCGCGACTTGAACGCGCGGCCTCTTCCTTCGCAGGGAAGCGCTCTAATCCACTGAGCTACGAGGTCGTGTGGGTGATTCTAGCCGTTTCCCACCCCAGGCGCCCAACTCGACCGGGTCGCGCCTATCCCCTCAGAGGTTGATGGCCCGTGCTAAAGTTGCAGCCTTGACTCTGCCAGGAGGATGCCGATGATGTCGTCCGTCGAAGACTGGGTAGAAGACGTGTCCCGCACCACGCGTCCCGATCGAGTGGTGTGGTGCGACGGGAGTGACGCCGAGAACACTCGGCTGATTGAACACATGCTCTCGGACGGGACGTTGCTCCGTCTGAACCAGAACACGTTCCCCAACTGCTTCTTGCATCGGTCCAACCCGCAGGACGTGGCGCGCACCGAACACCTCACCTTTATTTGCTCGGAACACGCCGAGGACGCCGGCCCAACCAACAACTGGATGAGCCCGGACGAAGCCCGCCAGCGTATCTGGCCGCTCTTCAACCGGAGCATGCAAGGGCGAACGCTGTATGTGGTGCCGTATCTGATGGGACCGCCGGCGTCGCCTTACGCCAAGGTTGGCGTCGAGATCACCGACAGCCCGTACGTGGTTGCCAGCATGCGCATCATGACCCGCATGGGTCAGGTGGCACTCGATCGGCTCAACAGTGGCACGACGGACTGGGTGCCAGGTCTGCACTCGCTTGGCGACCTGTCGCCCGAGCGCCGCTTCATCGCTCATTTTCCTGAGACGCGCACCATCTGGAGTGTTGGCTCGGGGTACGGCGGAAATGCCTTGCTTGGTAAGAAGTGCCTGGCGTTGCGCATCGCCTCAACGATGGGTCAGCGTCAAGGCTGGCTTGCCGAGCACATGCTCATCCTGGGTCTGGAGTCGCCCGACGGCGACGTCACGTACATTGCCGGGGCCTTTCCAAGTGCTTGTGGCAAGACTAACCTGGCCATGCTCAAGTCGCCGTTCGAAGCGGAGGGCTGGCGTGTCTGGACCGTGGGCGAAGACATCGCCTGGCTGAATATTGGACCAGATGGGCGTCTGTGGGCGATCAATCCCGAGAGCGGCTACTTCGGCGTGGCGCCTGGCACCAATCGTAAGACGAACCCCAACGCGATGGACGCCGTCAGCAGCAACTCGATCTTCACGAATGTGGCCACGACCGAGGATGGCAGCGTGTGGTGGGAAGGCATGGATGGTCCAACGCCCCAGCGGCTGGTGGACTGGCAAGGCCATCCGTGGACCCCCGCGACGGGCGCGAAAGCCGCCCATCCCAACTCGCGCTTCACCACTCCCGCCACTCAGAACCCTGCCCTGTCTTCGAAATGGGAGGATCCTCAAGGCGTGCCGCTGAGTGCGATCCTCTTCGGCGGCCGCCGCGCCCGCACCGTCCCCCTCGTCTATCAGTCCTTCGACTGGGAGCACGGCGTGTTCCTTGGCGCTACGATGGCGTCCGAAACAACTGCTGCCGCCACGGGCGCCGTCGGCGTCGTGCGGCGCGACCCGATGGCCATGCTGCCCTTCTGTGGCTACAACATGGGCGACTACTGGGCACACTGGCTCGAGATCGGCAAGCGAGCCGCCAACCCGCCAGCGATCTTTCAGGTCAACTGGTTCCGTACCGACGCTGCGGGACACTACATCTGGCCAGGGTTCGGCGAGAACATGCGTGTTCTGCGCTGGGTCCGTGACCAGGTTCGATCGCGTAGCAACGCCACGTCGGGGGACGCCCGCGAGACGCCGATCGGCCTGGTGCCCACCCCGGCCGCAATTGGCGCGCACGATCTTGGTCTGTCTGCGTACGATGCCGAGACGCTGCTCGGAGTTGACCGAGACGATTGGCTGCGCGAGGCTGAGGACCAGGAAGTCTTTTTGCAGCGTTTTGGTGATCGGCTGCCGCCTGCTATTCGCGAGCAGCACCAGGCACTACAGAACCGCCTTGCACCAGTTGCCGTCTAGAGGGGCGGCCGAAAAGTTTTCTGCATGGACATCGGCCCCTCTAGACCAGTCTATCGAGCGGAGTTCGGCCGCTATTCACTTCCGGCAGTACACTTTCGGCCGAACTCCTAGAATCCGCTTGTGAAGATCGCAGTTGTCGGTGGGGCTGGCCGCGTCGGCGCGACCACTCTGTTCCAGTTAGTGCTCGAGGGTGTTGCCCAGGAGCTGGCCGTCGTTGACGTCGTGGCCGATCGAGCCGAAGGCGAAATGCTCGATTTGCTCCATGGCACACACCTGTCGCACCGCGTCAGCTTCAGCGGTCCTGGCTACGAAGCCTGCGAGGGCGCTGACTTCGTGGTCGTCACCGCCGGTATTCCCCGCAAACCTGACGAGACTCGCCTCGATTTGCTGAAGAAGAACGTCGACAACCTGCGGGACAACGTCCTGCCGACATTGTCGAAATACGCTGGCAACGCGTTCATCATCATGGTCGCCAATCCTGCCGACGTCTTGACCTACCAGGCCGCGATCCACGGCGCCTTTCCACCGAACCGGGTGATCGGCACCGGTACGTTGCTCGATTCCACACGCTTGCGCTCGCTGCTCGGCGACCGTCTCGACGTCGATCCTCGCCAGGTCTACGCGTATATGCTCGGCGAGCACGGCGACAGCCAGTTTCCGTACCTCAGCGGGGCGACCGTCGCCGGAATTCCACTCGCGGCATTCCCGGGCTACTCGAAGGAGATGGTCGACGAAACCGTGAGCGCCACCCGCTTTGGTGGGGCCGAAGTCATCAAGCGCAAGGGTGGCACCTTCTACGCCGTGGCGCCAATGATCGCCGAGCTCATCAAGGCCATCAAGAACGATACGCATCAGGTGCTCCCTGTCTCGACGCTGCTCAACGGAGAGTTCCTGGGTATGAAGAACGTGGCCCTGTCTTTGCCGTGCGTCGTCGGCAAGGTCGGTCGCCTCCAACTGGTCCCGCCGCCGCTGTCTGACGACGAGAAATCGGGCCTCCTCAAGTCGTACGCTGTCTTGAGAGAAGCGCTGGAATCTGTCGGACTCTAGTCTCCCAAGGAGACCCTGTATGGCATACAACGTCACGCTGATTCCCGGCGACGGAACCGGGCCCGAGATCATGGAGGCCACCCGTCGCGTCCTGGAGTCGACCGGTGTCCAGTTCAACTGGGACGTTCAGGACGCTGGCATCGACGTGATGGACAGGTACGGGACGCCACTGCCGGACCAGGTCATCGACTCGCTGAAGCGCACCAAGCTCGGCATCAAGGGACCGATCACCACCCCCGTCGGCAAAGGGTTTCGGAGCGTCAACGTCGCCCTGCGCAAAGCCCTCGACCTGTACGTGAACCTGCGGCCAGCCAAGACCTATGCGGGTGTGCGTGCCCGCTACGACGACATCGACCTGGTTGTTGTTCGCGAGAACATGGAAGATCTGTACGCGGGTATCGAGTTCGACGTGAACACACCCGAGTCAGCTGCGCTGATCGAGCAGCTCAAGCAGCTGGGCGGGTACGACGTCCGATCAGATTCGGCGCTCGCCATCAAGATCATCTCGATCACTGGATCGCGACGCATCGTGAAGTTCGCGTTCGACTACGCCCGCCAGAATAAGCGTCGGTTGGTCACCGCCGTGCACAAGGCGAACATCATGAAGTACGTCGACGGCCTCTTCCTGCACGTTGCTGAGGAGGTCGCGAAGGACTACCCGGACATCGAGTTCAGCAACGTTATCGTCGACAACATGTGCATG
>JAABUQ010002897.1_pt1 | contig 32731 bp, 35 predicted proteins | sample 5560001 | NCBI WGS metagenome assembly JAABUQ01 (sample SAMN10711888, study PRJNA513371) | rock metagenome | isolation source: Antarctica rocks | place: Antarctica: Victoria Land, Finger Mt nord | collected 2015-12-18 | reverse complement strand
ATTCAAGCCGGGATTTTGTCGGGCAATGTTACCGACATTGTTTTGATTGACGTTATTCCGCTGTCGCTGGGCATTGAAACGCAGGGCGGCGTGTTCACCAAGCTGATTGAGCGCAACACGGTTATTCCCACGTCGTACTCGCAGCAGTTCACCACTGCGGTGGACAACCAGGCCGCCGTAGATATTCATGTCTTGCAGGGCGAGCGCGACTTTGCGGTAGACAATGTGACATTGGGCAAGTTCCAGTTGACGGGCATCATGCCCGCCCCCCGCAGCGTACCCAAGATTGAAGTATCGTTTGACATCGACCAAAACGGCATTGTGAATGTCTCCGCCAAGGACGTTGCCACAGGCCGTGCGCAAAAAGTAACCATTACTGCGTCATCGGGCCTGGGCAAAACCGAAGTGGATCGCATGGTGGAGGAAGCCGAAAAGTACCGCAAGCAGGACGAGAAGCGGCGCGAAGAGCAGGACACCAAAGTCAAAGCCGAGCAGGCAATTTACCAAGCCAAAAAGATTGCCGCCGATGCGGTTGGCTTGGTGCCGCAGGCCTTGATTGATGATGTTAACCAAGCTGCAATGATGTTGACTACGTCCGTCAGCACCTTCGACCTAGCGGGCACAAAGAGTGGCATGGAAGCTTTGAACACGTCGCTAATGGGCCTGAGCCGGGCGTACTACGAGGCCAAGTCAGGCCAGAACGGCAGTGCGAGTGCTGCCGCGCCCGCAGCGCCACGGCCTGCCGCGCCCGCTGCCCCACCCGCTGCTACGGTGCCCGGCACTTTGGAAGGCGACGGGCCGGGCGGCTACGACCCGGATGCGGGCGACCGCATGGACATGGAAGAGCTGTTCAACGAAGCCAGCTAAGTGTTGTCCAGCACACACTCAAACAAAACACCTGCGCGGGGCTAAGTTTTCTTTACGGGGCACGGGTACGCCATAACCTGTGTTATACTGAAACAGAAAACTAAAGCCCCGCGGCTTTTTTTGTTAAGCATTCTCCGGCGGAAAGCAGACAATGGCAACGAAACGCGATTATTACGAAGTGCTGGGCGTGGAGCGCACAGCCACTGTCACCGAAGTGCGCTCGGCCTACCGGCGTCTGGCGGCCCGGTACCACCCCGATGTCAATCCGGGTGACCATACTGCCGAAGAGAAGTTCAAAGAGCTGAACGAAGCCCACGAGATACTGTCATCCCCCGATAAGCGCCAGGTGTATGACCAGTTCGGCCATGAAGGCCCGCAAGGCGGGGCCAATGGGGCAGGGTTTGGCGACATCTTTGATATGTTCTTTGGGTCGGGCGGCGGGTTCCAAAGCAGCCGGGGGCCGAGCAGCGCAGAACGTGCGCGCCAGCAGGCGACATTGGGAGCCGACCTACGCTATGACCTAGAGATTACGATGGAAGAGGCCGCGTTCGGAGTGGACAAGACCCTGAAGCTCTCGCGCCTGGAGCCGTGCGAGACGTGCCGAGGCAACGGAGCAAAGCCCGGCACCACGCCCAAGACCTGCCCCACATGCAGTGGGTCGGGGCAAATGCGCCATGTGCAGAACACCATCCTTGGCTCGTTCGCGACGGTGGCCCCCTGCACGCGCTGCAAAGGCGAGGGAGTTATCATTGCCGATCCCTGTCCAACATGCCGGGGCCAGGGACGACAGCGTCAGACACGCGAACATACGCTGCACGTACCGGCAGGCGTGGACACCGGCGTTCGGCTTGTGGATGCCGGGCAGGGCGATACAGGCGTGCGCGGCGGGCAGCGCGGCGACCTGTATGTGGTAATTTATGTGCAGCCGCATGCGCAGTTCACGCGACGCGGACAGGATGTGGTGTACGAGGCGCCGATTACGTTCACACAGGCGGCATTGGGCGACATGCTGGACGTGCCTATCTTGGGCGGCGCGGACAAGCTCCAGGTGCCTGAAGGCACGCAGCCGGGCGAAGTGTTCCGTCTGCGCGGCAAAGGCTTCCCCGATGTGAACGGACGCAGCAAGGAGCGCGGCGACCAGTTGGTTGTTGTCAAGATGCAGGTGCCGACACGCATGAGCGATGACCAAAAGCGTTTGCTGCGCGAGTTTGCATTAGCAAGCGGGGAAAAGCCGGTGCATGGCGACGACCGTGGCTTGTTTGATAAAGTGCGCGAAGCGTGGAACCACAAGTAGAAGGCCCCGTTGACCAATGATGATGCGCTGGGCGGAAATCAGTGTGGATGCCGGGGCCGAGGCAAGCGATGCGGTCAGCGAGGCTTTGCGGCGCGCCGGCTGCGACGGCGTGTATGTGCGGGACACATTGCAGCCGCCGCAGGTCACTGGCTACCTGCCTGCCGATAACCGGCTGGAAGCGCGCCTGGATACTCTGCAGTCCGCCCTGCAATCTCTGCTGTCGTTCGGCATTGTCGGCGCGGGCACAGAGCTTACGCTGCGGACGGTAGAGGAGGCCGACTGGGCAACAGCTTGGAAGGCCTTTTATAAGCCCATGCGCGTGGGCCGCCGCCTCGTGGTAACGCCGCCCTGGGAACACCCCGCCCTCCAGCCCAGCGACATCCCCATCGTTGTTGACCCCGGCATGGCCTTCGGCACAGGCAGCCACCCCACCACCCAGCTTTGCCTTGCCGCCCTGGAAGACTACGTGCGTCCTGCCATGCGCGTCGCCGACATTGGGACGGGGTCGGGCATCCTTGCCATCGCGGCGTCTAAGCTTGGCGCTGGCGAAGTGGTTGCCACCGACAACGATCCCCTCGCTGTCAGGATTGCGGCTGAGAATGCTGCCGTCAACAGCGTCCCCCTGCACACCCAAGAAGCCTTTCCCGTCGGCACGTATGACCTGGTTGTCGCCAACATCTTAGCCGATGTCATTATTGGCATGGCGGAAGACCTTGCGCGCTTGGTCAGGCCCGAAGGCGTGCTGATCGCGTCCGGCATCATTGAAACGCGCGAAACCGATGTGCGCTTTGCCGTTGAGGGCGAAGGCTTTGCTCCTCTGGAAACGCGGCACAGCGGCGAATGGGTTGCGCTTGTCTTCCGGCGCAGCACTGTCTGAACAGTTTTCTCCCTTCCCCTTTGGCTCGTTACACTCACGCCATGCCCACGCACTCTACGCATAGACTTCCATGACCCGCTTTTTTGTCGCGCCCCACCAAATTAGTCAAGGACTGGCGACGCTGGACGAGGGCGATGCCCATCACCTGCGCGTGGTGCTCAAAGCGCAGCCGGGCGAGCGCGTTTCTATCTTAGATGGGTCGGGGCGCGAGTGGCCCGGCGCTTTGCTGGAGCTTGGCAAAAGCCGTGCCCTTGTCAAACTCGGCAGCCCAGCACGGCCCGGCACCGAGCCGCGCACGCAGGTTACCGTGGCTCAGGCCCTGCCTAAAGTGGCGGACAAGATGGAGCAGGTCTTGCAGCACGGCACCGAGGTGGGGGCGGCAGCGTTTTGGGCCTATCAAAGCGCGCGTTCTTTGACCCATCTGACCGGCGAGCGGCACGACAAGCGCCTGGTGCGCTGGCAGGCCATTGTTAAGACTGCCGCCGAGCAGGCCCATCGCGCCCGCCTTCCCCTCGTCCGCGCGGACGGCACTTTGGGCGATGTTTTGCGCGCCGCCCCCGCGTTTGACCTCGCCCTGCTTGCCCATACGGCCTCGGTGCCCGCTTTACGCACCGCGCTGTCATCTTCCCCTTTATCCGTGTCATCCCCTTTATCCGTTCTCATTGTTGTTGGGCCAGAAAGCGGCTTTGCTGACGCGGAGGGCGACGAGGCGCGGCAGATGGGGGTACAATGGGTGTCGCTGGGGCCGCGCATCTTGCGCACGGAAACCGCCGCTCTGGTGATGCTCTCGCAGATACTTTACACCCTGGAAAGCTCTTAATTCTGTTCGCCGACATTCACAATCATATCCTGCCGGGCATTGATGACGGCGCGACTAACATGGCGGAAGCCCTGCTGATCGCCCGCCTTGCCGTGGACGGCGGCACGGACATCATGGCCGCCACGCCCCATGAGATCAGCGGAGGCCGGCGCACCGCCCCCGCCGACTGGCTGCGCGGCCAAGTGTATGAGTTGCAGCAGATGCTGGATGCCAAGTTGGTTCCCCTGCGCGTTGTGCCGGGCGTGGAGATCAAGCTTGGCCCGTCTGTCGCGGCGGGTCTCACCGCGGGCAAGGTGATGACTTTGGGCGATGCCGGGCAGTGGGTGCTTTTGGAGCCGCCGTTTGACCGCCTTCCTCCCGGCGCACTTGCCCAAGTTCAGGCCATCTTTGACGCGGGCTTTCAGGTGGTTGTCGCTCACCCCGAGCGCTGCCGAGAGGTTCAGCAAACCCTGGCCTTTGTGGAAGGCTGCGCGGCCCTCGGTGCGGCGTTTCAGCTTACTTCGGGCAGCCTGCTCGGGCACTTCGGCGGCGCGGCCCTTCGCACCGCCGAACTCCTGCTGCGTCATGCAGGGGAGTTTTCCCTGGTGATCGCGTCTGACACGCACGATGCTTTTGAGCGCTCCCCCAACCTCCTGGCTGCGGCCTGCGACCGTGCCGCCGAGTTTGTGGGCATTGACGAAGCGTTGGTCATGGTAGACACGCGCCCCCGCGCCATGCTCTTGCCGTCCCGCTAGGTTTTTGCCACTTTCCCCGACGCCGAAGAGTCCCTCCCCCGTGCTTGGGAGTCCCTCCCCCGCCCTCGTAAAACTCGGGCTTCCCCTCCCCTAAAGGGGAGGGGTGCCTAGTGCGTTAGGTTGATCTCTCCGGTGATTGGCAGTGCATCCTACAAGGCTGGGCAGAGCGGAATACTCTGTTACCTAGATCAACCTAGGGACACAGGCACCCCTCCCCTTTAGGGGAGGGGAAGCCGAGCAGTATGCGAGGTGGGGGAGGGACTCTTAAGCCCCTGCCTACAGCGTTCCCCTCGCGTTTCCTGCCCCTACCAACGACGGAAGAAAACCGTCCGTCGTTGGCATGCGCTGACAACGCCCCCGCAACACCCTCACGCTCCCCGTGCAAGGCCGAAAAAATAAAACCAAAAACCCGCAGAAATGCCCCTAAAGATCGCGCGTGCGCCTGCCAATAATGAAGGTATGGACAACAGCACCATCGCCGCCTTGACCAATGCCCTGGACTTCGGCTCCACGCGCATGCAGGCGATCTCCAACAACCTTTCCAATATCAACACGCCCGGCTACAAGCGCAAAGATGCCTCGTTTGCGGCGCTCTTAGAAGCACAGGATGGCGGCGACGCGCTGCGCACCTCGGCGCAGGCGGGCGGGGCGCGGCGTCTTTCATTGGACGGCGACACTGACCCGTCGCACCCAGCCATTGTCACTCAGGGGGGCGACTCCGCGCGCGCCGACGGCAACAATGTGGATGTGGATGCGGAAGGGGCACGATTGGCGCAGGCTGAGCTGTTTTACAATGCCAATGCGCAGATGCTAGCGGGGCAGTTTTCCGGTCTGAAGTACGTAATTGAAGGGCGGTAACTGATGGGCTTCATGGATTCACTCAATACCAGCGCGTCGGGCATGACCGCAGAGCGCCTGCATATGGACGTGATCGCCAACAACCTGGCGAACGCGAACACCACGCGCACCCCGCAGGGCGGCCCGTACCGCCGCGAATTAGTCACATTGTCCCCGGCAGGCGGGTCATTTGCTGATGCCCTGTCGGCGTTTGGGGGCGGCGGTGACAGCGCCACCAAGGGCGTGATTGTAGACGGGGTCACCCCCGATCAGTCGCCGCTCAAGCGCGTCTACGAGCCGGGCCACCCGGACGCAGACAAGCAGGGCTACGTGTCCATGCCGAACATTGACACAGTCACCGAGATGGTGGACATGATGAACGCCACCCGCGCCTATGAAGCCAATGTGACGGCTGTCAACGCCGTCAAGGGCATGGCAATGAAGGCGCTGGAAATCGGCAGAGCGTAAGGAGTGCGCAAAGTTTCAGCCCGGCCTTTGCAGGCCGGGCTGTTGGTGTTTGCCGGGTAGCGTCTGCGTCTTCAACCGTTGACAACCTTCAATGGTTTGGGTAGTATCTTGTACCACGCGCGTGGTACAAGATACTACACGTGTATATACAGGTTGCTTTAGCGAGTACAAGCTATGACAGCCGAAGGAGGAACTCGCCATGAATGATACCTATGAACTGCTGTATGCCACGCCATCTTTCGCCGAGGGCATCGGGCGCATCCTTGACTTTGGCAACACGCTGACTGAGTACAACACGTCTAGTTACGTTGGGCAGGCCGACTTCCTGGCACTGCGCGCGGACTGGCGGGCCGTTGCCGCCGACCTGCGCGGGGCGATGGCGGAAGCCGACGCAGAGCTTCAACAGAAGCCACTTCACCCTTAATTGACACCCAAGAAGCAGAGGCGCAGTCACGCCGTGCCGCGTGTTGTCAGCACAGATATGGCCTAAAAAGCGAGGCAAATACAGGGAAAGCCGGAGGGAAACGATACTCCCGCCGCTTCTCTTGTGTCTGCCTCGTACCAGTTTAGCGGGCCAATTCCTTCTCCGCAAGACCTGGCGAACTACGAAAGTGTCATGCCCGGCCTCGCCGACCGAATTATCACTCGGTTTGAGCGGCAGTCCGAGCACCGCATGGAACTGGAAAAGTACGTCACCCGTACGAACGCTTTGCGGGCGAACCTAGGGCTGGCGGCGGGGCTGATTGTCTCGCTGGCGGGGCTTGGGGCGGCGGCGGTTCTCGGCCTGCACGGGCATGATTGGGCGGCAGGAACCATCTCTGTGGCTGACTTAGGGGTTTTGGCGGGCGTTTTCGTCTATGGCTCCAACAATCAAAAACAGGAGCGGCTAGAGCGAGCAAAACTGATGCTCGGCCACAAAAGCGGCAGCCAAGACAGCGCACCGGGCAGCACGAACGAGGCGTCTTAGGAAAGCATCTCAGGATGTGTCAGGCATCCGGCAAGGGCGGCACGTGGCAGAGGGCGGCTCTGTCTTCAGGCCGGTCAATGTAGCGACGCAAAGTGACCTCCAACTCGCCGTAAATCTCACCATAGCGAACCGTGGTGACATACGGCTCCCTGAATACTTCAGGGTGCTGGGAGAGCGCATGAGAAAGCGCATAACCCTGGCCGACATTGTCGCGAACACTGTCTAGAACTGCACAAAACTCGGCGTTGCCTTGCTGCTGTCTGGCCTGCTGCAAGTAATCAAGCAGCGAATGCCTGCCATCGTGATTTTCTAGGGCAATACAGAACGTGCGCGTCCAATCGCAGACTTCTTCCTCGGTAACCAACATCGCTTCTCCTTTCACCAAGCACAACCTTTGGCTTAACCACGCTAAGGGATTGGGTTCGTGTACCACTCGGACGCGATGGCGGTGCCGTTCGCATCAAGCATGGCGCGCTTGGGTTAATCCTGGTGTCCACACACAACGACAGACAGCACCGCGCCACGCGCCTTTGCCTGCGCCGTTGCTTCGGTCAGCAAAGCCCGCCCAACCGTCGGCCACAGCGCCGGGGCAGATACCATGAAGTCGTCCACCATGCAGACTTTGCCGCCGGGGTCATAAACAGGCGGCGCGTCAACAAGGCTTGCGATGACAAACCCTTCTGTGCGGCTTGCCTCCTCAGCAACGAGGACAATGCTGTTTTCCCGCGCGAGTTGTGCCCGGAAGAACAGGCTTTGCTTCTCCGATGCGCCCTGTGCCTTGCGCCAGAAGACGGGGGAATAGTACGCGTACCGTGTGCGGCTTAGGTCGGACAATTCCACCATGCGGCTGATGTCACCTGTTGTCGCCGGTCGGATACTCATCATGGATTTCTTTCAACGGCAAAGGGGTGGCACCACGCCTCCTGTCCTACAGCGGAGCCAGTCGCAAACTCACTCGGCAGATTGTCTGGGGTGACAGCCGCAAGAAGGCGTTCCAAAGTAAACTCTGGCTCCTGAACCGGCGCGATAATAAGCGTTCCATTCAGCAGGGAAACTTCCACAAGTGTATCCTGCTGAAGCTGCGTTTCGTCGGCAAAGGACTGAGGGATGCGCAGGGCCAGGCTGTCGCCCCACTGCTGAACGCGCGTTTTCATGCTGCCTCCTCGTGTATACGCAAAGAAGATACCACAGTCGGAAGAGTTTTCCGGCAAGCCAGGCCCAACAGCCAGCCGCACATTCCCTCCTTAGTTATCGGCATAGCGCTTGAGTATGTGGCCCTCTTTGCGTCAGCCGGGATTTCAGCCCGGCCCCTCATCCTGTAAATGCCACTGGAACCACTGCTTGACGGACATACCCCCGGAAGATACGACGCTTGGGTATAGAGCTAGGTCGCAATAAACCTGCATGGACCAGGACTGCGCCTCCCGCGCCCGCTCAAGCAGCGAGCCAACGATAGCCTCGCACCCGGCAGGCGGCACGAGTGGGGATACGCAGACATCCAGCACATTGTAGATCAAGCGGTTCTTATAACCCAGCAGTTCGTTCTGGTTGACGCTGGCGTAGGCCATAAGCGCGTCGTCCAGCCACCAGCCTAAAAGGTGACCACCCATGACTTCCTCGCGCAGCTTTCGGTCATGGAAAGCGATGCCCTGCTCCCGGTGGTAACCGTCATACTTCTGCTCCACTTCCTGCCGCGTCAGCTCATCCTGATCCACCAGCATGGAAAAGGCGCGCTCCCGCTTAAGGGCGACAGCCTGCTCCCACTGCGGGCTGTCCGGTTCAATCACGGTAGGGTTCCAATGGTTCATCGGAGTTTCGTTGTTCATCAATGCTTCCTTTGCTGATATAGAATCCGGCGATAGCATCTATTATGTGGCACGCGGCTTGCTGAAAAACAGCGCGTCTATGTTGGAGACAATGAGGCAGGTAATTCCAATGCCGGTCAGTATCGTGGACGCGGAGGGAAGCCAGTGCGCGAGTGCCAAGCACGCCGCCCCCACCCCGGACACGACCGACAGCCGCAGCGTCACCCAATCCGCGCGGCGGGAGGAACGGACGATTGCGACCAGGCTCAGAAGTGATACGATGGCCCAAAGCCAGCCCCAAAGTGGTGCAGAAAACATAGCATTCTCCTTTTCCTGCCGCAGTGTGGCTCAGCGTGTCGCGCTTGTGCTGACCTACTCCGCTCATTGTAACACAAACTGCTTTCTGTGCGTGCTACAATCACAATGGCTACCCCTCCTGCAAAGGCCCTTCTCGTGAGAGGAACTGTTCAACGCGCAAGCGGGGGGACAGGGGTAGTTTTTTCGTACAAGCAGAGCGGGCAGCGTGTTGTTATGTGGCGGGTGCGTTGGGCGTCCGTCCTAATCCTGTCCGCCTTCCGGCAAAGGCTGACAGCAGAAGAAGAGACACAAATAAAACCCAGTCAAAGAAACTGAGCATCACACGCACCTGGGCATAGGAAGCAAGAATACGATCTGTGTCTTCATTCCCTCCACGAACAAAATCCGCGATGGGATAAACAAACCCATTGAACACCAGTCCCGCCGCAACTGCCACGCCTGCTTGCGCCATGATGATCCCAAAGGCTTGCGGCCAGGTAATCTTGTACCGGCGGCGGTGAACAAAACCCAGCCCCGCGCAGATTAGCAGCAGTACGAACAGCATCAAGGCCAGAATGCCCCAAAGCGGCCCCAAATCTGCCCGTGATTCGCCTCTCGTGCTCCAATAACTCATTGCCAGCAGCACACAGTAAACAACGGTGACCACGGCCACAACCCAGCCCAATATGGCGGCAAGGTGGGCCAGCGACGCCGTAAGCCTCCGAACAGTCTATGAAGTGCAAACGCTGCCAGTAGGCCCAGCAAACTTCCAATAATAGCCATTGCGGCTGCTCCCTGCGCCTGCCCGCTCCTAACGGCCTGCTTTAGACACGTTCGCCGTGCCCCTGCCCTACTCCTGCTTTGCCATTATTGGCAGCCCGGCCTACCCTAAAGCCCAGCAAATCTGCCCCTAAAAAAGCCTGTGATTCGCACGGGAAGGTGTGGAACAATCCGGGTGTCAGGGGAAAGCCGCCAGCGCTGCTGGCCCTGACCTAGTTTTCAGCAAGCCTATTCTCGCACTGTTACGGAGCAACTTATGAGCCTTCTTCCCGCATTGACATTGCCCTCGCTGCTAGCAAAATCGCCGCTCACGCCGACTGTGGACGGCGCGACCGGCGACCCTAACGCCCTCACGCCCTCGTTCGGGCAGACACTGCAAAGTGCCATGACGCAGGTAAACGACCTGCAACTGAAGTCCGGCGAGATGACGCGCGCGTTCGCATCGGGGCAGATTAGCGACGTGCATAGCGTGATGATTGCCGGGGAGCAGGCGACAATTGCCGTGCAGATGGCGACCCAGGTGCGCAACAAAGTGGTGGAAGCGTACCAGGAAATCATGCACACCAGCATGTAAGATTTTGGCCCCGATGCGTAGAGCGTCAGGGCTTTGGCGTGTGGAAGTGAATGCGGGCGTTGACGGCGAAGGAGACCGAGCGAAGTGGCAATGCTGACCAACATGGGCGACGCGCTGAGAACCTGGTGGGAAGGAGCGACGGCCTCCAACCGTGCCCTTGCTATCGGCATGGCCGTGCTGATTATTGTCGCGCTGATTGTCGCCGGCTCGCTCGCGTCAAGCCCGGACTTCACGCCCATCTATCACGGGGTGTCGGGCAAAGACGCCTCGGCAATTGAGGGGACGCTGCGCGAGCAGAACATCACCATGCACTTTGACGACAAAGATGGCACGGTGATGGTGCCTTCCAAAGACGAAAGCAAAGCGGTCATGGCGGTGGAGGCGGCGGGCATCCTGTCCAAAGACACCAGCATTGCGGGCTTTGAGCAGCTACCCGCCATCGGCATGGGAACCAGCACGGAAGTGGAGCGGGCGCGCATTCTCAACGCCGACGAAGGCGAGATGGACCGCAAGCTGATGAAGCTGGACCCGGTCAGCAATGCCGCCGTCACGCTGTCCATGGGCAATTCGTCGTCGCTGTTCGGCACGGATGTCGCGCCCTCTGCCGCTGTCATCCTCACACTGAAGTCGGGCCAGTCGCTGAGCGACATGCAGGTCAAGGGCATTGTGAACTTGGTGGCCCACGCCGTGCCGGGCCTGACCACGGCCAATGTCGCGCTGACCGACCAAAGCGGCACGCCCTTGTGGAAAGACAACGGGGCGGGCGACAACGGCATCGGCGGCGTCAACCAGACGTGGAACGACAATATCAAATACGCCGAAAGCGTCCGCGCCCGCCTGCAAAGCCTGTTAGACTCAACGCTCGGCCCGCGCAAAGCCATTCTGACAGTCAATGCCGAAGTGGACAACGACCAAACGCAGATTGACCAGGTGCAGCACTCGCTGCCGCTGGGCCTGCACAGCCCGATTGCCATCAGCACCCGCGAGAAAGACACCAAGTACACCGGGTCGGGCACGCCGCCCTCAGTCGGCGGCGCGGCGGGCAGCGCGAGCAATCTCGGCGGGCCGCCGACCTACTCGTCATCGGGCACGAGCGGCGGCGGCACATACACCGAGACCGACACGACGCAAAACAACATTGACCCCGACATCACGCACACAGTTAAGCAGCAGGCACCAGGCAGCGTCAAAAAGCTCACCGTCGCGGCCTTTGTGGACAGCAGCATCGCCGCGACAGACATTCCCCGCATCCAAAGCTTCCTGGGCACAGCCATCGGCGCGCTGCCCGGCGACACCACGCGGCTGGTGACCGTGCAAACAATGGCGTTTGACACCAGCGCCATCAAGGCTGCGCAGGCCGAAACCAAGTCACTCGCCTCGCAGGAGATGATGAGCAATGTCGCCAAGGCTCTGGCCGTGTGCGCTGCCGCAGGCATCTTATTGTTTATCCTGATGAAGTCGAGCGGCGGGGCGCGCAAGGTGTCCGTCTCGCAAGCGCCTGAACTGGCCTTGGAAGGCGATGGGGCCAATATCGGGCTGCTGGAAGCCACCAGTGATCAGGACTTGGAAGCCCTGCTGGAAGAGCGGCCCCTGAGCATTGAAGACGTGCTGTCCGAGATGCCCGAAGCCGCCCCACGCCCGCGCCGCCGCCGCCATGCCCCAAGCATTGAAGAGCAGCAGGATATGAAGCTGGAAAGCATCCAGAACATGGTCAACACGCACCCCGAGTCAGTGGCCCTGCTGATGAAGGGCTGGATGGCGGAAGACCTGCGCCATGCCGCTGTCTAGCGCGGCACTGAGAAACACAAACCTAGAAACACAAACCTAGAAACACAAATCTATGGCACTCCGACCCCAACCGCTCAACAACCGCCAAAAGGCCGCCATTCTCATGGTCGCTATCGGCCCCGACGCCGCCACCGAGCTTATGCAGCACATGAGCCAGGAAGAAGTGGAGGTGCTGACCGTGGAAATTGCGCGCATGGGGCGTGTCAACGCCGACATGCGCGAGAACATCATTGAGGAGTTCCATGAACTGTGCGTTGCGCAAGAGTTTATTGCCGAGGGCGGCCTAGATACCGCGCGCGACCTGCTGATGGCAGCCTTCGGCTCCGACAAGGCTGAGTCCATCGTGGGGCGCGTCATGCAGGCGTTGCAAGTCATGCCGTTTGACTTCCTCAAGAAGGCTGATGCGTCGCAGATCATTACGTTTATCCAGAACGAGCATCCGCAGACTATTGCGCTGATACTGGCCTATCTGTCGCCCAACCAATCCGCCAACATCATTTCGGGGCTGCCGCAGGACTTGCGTGCCGATGTCGCCCGGCGTATTGCCTTGCTGGACAAAACGCCGCCGGAAGTGATCCGCGAGGTGGAGGCCGTGCTGCAGCGAAAGCTGTCGTCCGTTGTCTCCACAGACTTCTCGCATGCAGGCGGGGTCAAGTCGCTGGTGCAGGTGCTGAACTGGGTAGACCGCTCCACGGAGAAAACTATCTTAGAGTCATTGTCGGAGAACGACCCGGAGATTGCCGAGGAAGTCAAGAAGCTGATGTTTGTCTTTGAGGACATCGTGCTCTTGGATGACCGCGCCATTCAGCAGGTGCTCAAAGAAGTGGATGCCAAAGAACTGGTGCTGGCGCTGAAGGGTGTCGGCGAGAACACGCAGGCGCGCATTTACAAGAACATGTCAGAACGCGCGGCAGCAATGATGAAAGAAGAAATGGAGTTTATGGGGCCAGTGCGACTGCGTGCGGTGGAAGAGTGCCAGCAGCGCATTGTCAACATTATCCGCAAGCTGGAAGAAGCGGGCGAGATCGTGGTCGCGCGCGGCGGCGGCGAAGAGATGATTGCTTAGCATGAAAGAGAGGAACGATTAGCATGGCCGTCACTTCTTTCCTCGCCCACTTGCAGCCCCTCAAAGAAACGCCCCGCGTCCAGCCGCTTGGGGAGCAGGCGCGCCCCAGCCTATCCCGCGCGCCGGTCGCGTCTCCTGCCGAACGGGAGCAGGAAGCCCAGGCGCGCGCAGCGCAGATGACTGCCGATGCGCAGCAAGCTTGCGCGCAGGCACAGCGCGAAGCTTCGGAACTTTTGGAAGATGCCCGTATCCAGGCCGAGGCCATGCGCGAAGCCGCCTGGCAGGAAGGCTTCCACGAGGGCCGGGAAGCCGGGCAGACTGCCGCCGCTTTGGAGCTTCAGCGTGCCCAGGAATCCCAGACTGCCCAAGCGCGCGCCCAGCTCCAAACACTGACCAATGCCATCGGCGCAGCCCGGCAGGAACTGTGGAACGCCCAGGAGGCTGAGATGGCGGCGTTTGTGCTAACAATCGCCCGCCAGGTGGTCAAGACCGAAGTGACCCAGAACCCCGAAGTGGTTGCCAGTGTGCTGCAAAATGCCCTGCGCCGTGTCACCGACAAAGACCATGTGCGCATCCGTGTTTCTCTGCCCGATGCGGCACAGGTGCGCGGCATGCGCGAAGACCTGCTGAACCTCATGGATGGCGTGAAGAACTTGGAGATTGTGGACGACCGGCGCATTGGGCAGGGCGGCTGCGTGGTGGAAACCAATGCGGGCACCATTGACGCCAAGATTGAAACCCAGCTTGATGAAGTGGAGCGCGCGCTTGCCCATGCCCTCGACAACTGATACGCCCAAGAGTGATGCTGCCCCGCTTCCCACGATAGATTTGCCTCGCCTGCAATCGCTGGTCAGCCGATTGGATACTGTCCGCGCCAACGGCCTGGTGACACAAGTGATTGGGCTGGTCGTGGAAAGCGCCGGGCCGGCGGCGCAGGTGGGGGAAATCTGCACCATCCGGCCCGGCGGACGCAATGCGCGCCTGGTCAAAGCGGAAGTGGTTGGGTTCAAGCAGAACCGCGTCCTGCTCATGCCGCTGGGCGAGATGGCGGGCATCAAGCCTGGCTCGGAGGTGATTGCCTCGGGCGAGGCGCAGCAGGTGACAGTCGGCGACGGCCTGCTGGGCCGCGTGCTGGACGGCCTGGGAGACCCGATGGACGGCAAAGGGTCGCTGGGGCAGGCGGGGGCGAAGCATTACCCGATCAATGCCGCCCCGCCGGATGCCCTGACGCGGCGGCGCATCACCGAGCCTTTGCAGCTTGGCATCCGCGCTATTGACGGACTTTTGACCATGGGCAAGGGACAGCGCATGGGCATCTTCGCCGGGTCGGGCGTGGGCAAAAGCACTGTCCTAGGCATGATTGCGCGCAGCACGACCGCCGACATCAATGTGATTTGCCTCGTCGGCGAGCGCGGGCGCGAGGTGCGCGAGTTTCTGGAAAGCGACTTGGGCGAAGACGGCCTGCGCCGGTCAGTCCTAGTGGTGGCGACTTCCGACAAGCCGCCGCTGGTGCGCCTCAAAGCGCCCCTGGTGGCGACCAGCATCGCCGAATACTTTCGTGACCAGGGCAAAGATGTCATGCTGATGATGGACAGCGTCACCCGGCTTGCGATGGCGCAGCGCGAAGTGGGGCTGGCGGTTGGGGAGCCGCCCGCCACGCGCGGCTATACGCCCAGCGTTTTTGCCCTGCTGCCCAAGATTTTGGAGCGTTCGGGGACAAGCGACAAGGGCACAATCACGGCCCTGTACACCGTCTTGGTGGAGGGCGACGACGAGAACGAGCCGATTGCCGATACCGTCCGGGGCATTTTAGACGGCCATATCTGGCTTTCGCGCGACCTGGCCGCACGGGGCCACTACCCCGCCATTGAGGTTGGGCGCAGCGTGTCGCGGGTGATGGGGCAGGTCACAAACCGCGAACAAAGGACGGCTGCCCAGAAGCTGCGCGAGACATTGGCAGTTTACAAAGAAGCCGAGGACTTGATTAACATCGGCGCTTACCAGGAAGGCACCAACCCGCGCATTGACCACGCCCGGCAGATGATTGAGCCGGTGCGGGCATTCCTGCAGCAGGGCATCCATGAGCACATGACATTTGCCGACACCGTAAGCGCACTGGAAGGGCTATTCGCCGAATGAAACACTTCAAGTTTCGCATGCAGGCTGTGCTGGAACAGCGCGAACGAGTGGAGATGGTCGCGAGGCAAAGCTTCGCTGAGGCTGAGGCGGCCCGCGTGCGCGGCGAGCGCCTGCTTCAAGAGCTGCATGATGTCAGGGCCGCCTTGCTGGACGAGCTGCGTGACTGCCATGGACAATTTGACCCTTTGGAGATGCGCGTGTACCAGGACTACATGCAGACCATTACGCAAAGCATCCGCGAACAGGACGAGTATGTGCGGCAGACCATCATCCAGCGCGAAGTGTGCAAGATGCACATGGTGGGGGCCGCCCAGAACCGCCAGGCCCTAGATACTCTCAAAGACCGCGACAAGCAGCGCCACAGCGCCCAGGGCCAGCGCGCCGAGCAGGCGCTGATGGACGATTTATCCACCGCCCGCTTTAACTTCAGACAGCGCGAGGAACACCGCCCTGCTTAGGAACACCGCCCTGCTTAGGAACACCGCCCTGCTTAGGAACACCGCCCTGCTTAGGAACACCGCCCTGCTTAGGAACACCGCCCTGCTTAGTGAGGAACAACCCCATGCTTGACGAAATCAACGACATCCAGGCACGCATTGCCGATATTCAGTCCCGCCTCGCCGCGCTAGCTCCGCCCACCCCGCCGTCCCCGCCGCCTGCGGGCACGGCCTCGTTCGGGCAAGCATTGGCGCAGGCCCAGGCGCCGCCGATGTCTTCTCCTGCCCCCGCTTTGGACGGCCCGCCTATCGGGCGCGGCACGCCGCCAGTCACAACCCTAGACGGCCAGACAATCCATGTCCCGCCCGCGTCGCTCGGCCCGCTGCCGCCCATGCCGGTGGCGCCCGCCGGCGTTGTCCCCCTGCCTGCCCAGGCGGCCAGCGTGGACAATCTCATTGAGACTTACGCCGCCAAGCACAACCTACCGACGAACTTAGTCAAAGCCGTCATACAGACAGAAAGTGGTGGCAACCCGCGCGCTGTTTCGCGCGTGGGGGCGATGGGGCTGATGCAGCTGATGCCTGCCAATGTTCGCGAAGCAGGCATCTCCGACCCCTTTGACCCCGAACAAAACATCGCGGCAGGCACGCGTCAACTCGCTGACCTGATGGGACAGTATCACGGCGACCTGGATTTGGCTTTGGCGGGCTACAATGCCGGGCCAGGCAACGTGCGCAGATACGGCGGCGTGCCGCCCTTTGCCGAAACACAGAACTACATTCGCAAAATCCGCGCTGCGATGGAGAAGGGGTAACTTACAGCCGTGAAAGTTGTCGTCCCCATTCTCTGCCTTTTTGTCGCTTTGGGCGTCGTGTACGGCATGGCGTTTGTCGGCATTCTGCCTGCGCAAAAATGGGCCGATAAAAACCCGCAGATTGCGCCCTTGCTGCGTGCCGCGCACCTCGCAAAAGCGACCAAAGCCAAGCCCGCGAAACTTGCCGCCCATGCGCCCGCGAGGCCTGCTCCGCCCCCGGCTCCTTTGCCTTTACCTGCCGCGCCTGCGCCCGCCGCGCTTGCCGCCGCTCCGTCCGAACCAGCCCCCGACACGCATGCCAAGCTGGATGCCATTTACGCCGCCATGGCCCCCGACGACCTGGCCCGCATCTTCGCTAAGCTCCCCGACCCCACAGTCGTGCAGAGCCTGATGCCCATGGACGAAAAAAAAGCGGGCAAAGTGCTTGCCGCCCTGCCCGATGACCGGGCCGCCCGCCTGAGCCGCCTGATGCTGGCCTCGCCCGCGCGCACCGCCTCCACCAACACCCTTCCGGCCACAGCCCTGCCCTAGCGGTTTCCCCCGGTATATCGTGCCCTTCTCAAGCCACAACCAACGACGGAACAAATCCGTCCGTCGTTGGTGTGCGCTGAAGACGCCCTGTCAATGCCCAAGCAAAGCCGATGAGCAGGGCAAAGCTGCCGGTTTTTAGCCCGCCAAAATCAGCAGCAAAAACAAGGTCGTCGTCAGGTTTTGCAGGCAGTGCGCCGCCATAGACGGCAGCAGCGATTGGCGTGTTTCCGCCATCCACGCGAACACGCCGCCCAATACCGCAATTGCCAGCATCTCCGCAATGCCGACCGGATGCACAAAGCCGAAGACCAGCCCGGTCACGATAATCGCCGGCCAGACACCCAGCTTCAGCCGGGCAGCCTGATAAAACACGCCCCGAAACAGCAGCTCTTCCACCACGGGCGCGGCAGCCGAGGCCAGGGCCACCAGCAGCAAAGTTGTCCCAAGACTCGGCGAACCCACGAGTTGCGGGATGGCCGGGTTGGAAGGATCGGGGGCATGCCGGAGCAGCACGCGCCCCAGAAGCACAACCGGCACCATCAGCGCGGACGCGAGCGCAAATCCCCCCCCCCCGGCCAGCAGATTGGCCCCAACAGGACGCGCGCCCCACCCGATTTCCTGCGCCAGCGAGGCCCCCCGACCCCGTGCCATGCTCCACAAATATATCACAGGCGGCACCGCACTCAGCAGATAAACCGCCGATTCCAGCACGATGCTGACGGTGATGCGCTCCGGCCCAGGCATCTGCATCAGGGCCGAACGATACGGGGACAGCAAACCGGGCACGCGAAACAGGTGCGGCACGCCAAAGCCTGTCAGAATGTCGCCAATCACTTCCCGCGCGAGCAGGTACACCACAAAGACGGCCATCAAATCGCCCGCGCCCAGCCGCCGCTCGCTGTCTGTCAAGGCGTGAGGAACGGTGGGCCACAAGTCGGTTGTGCCCGGAGAAGGCTTGCCGCGCGCCAGCAGGTACAGGAGCAGCAGAATGCCCAGCAAAATCATCACGACCCGAAAGCCCGCCAGCAGCCCAATCGGCACCAGCGAGCTGATCGTGTGCCGCTGCGCTTCGCGGGCATAGCGGGCCGCTTCCGACGCATCCCCCTGCCCCTGGTACAGCGCAGACAGCGCAGGATATTTCCACCAGCGGATATTGGGCAGATGGGCAATGGCATCGGCGGCGGCCTGGGTCTGATGGGGCGACAGTGCGCCGCCTGCAAAGACAGTCTCCCACAAGCGGCGCTCGCCCGCATAGCGCGCTTTGTCCGGAGCGGGCAGGCTGGGCGGCAGGCTCGTGGTGAACGCGTCCAGGGGCGCAAAGCCGTGGCTGTCCGCGAGCGGCGGGACAGACTGCTGCGCCAAAAGGGCGCGCAGCAGGATGACCCGGCGGGCCGCGCCGGGCGAGCGGCTTTCGCGCAGCAGGGTTTCCGAGGCTTTGAGGGCGGCGCGCAAGGCGGTCACGTCCGGGTGTACCACGGCTCCCGGCGCAGCTGCCGCGAGTGTGGACGGCACAAACGCGCGCTTGGCCTGCAAGTCGGCCTCAATCAAGTCCTGCATGGAGTTGCTGTCTAGGTCGCGGCTGGACTTGGGCACGGCATGGGCAGCCACGCGGGCAGTGCCGTGCCCCGCCCCGACAAGGTCGGCGAGCCGCATCAATCCAAACAAGAGAAGCAGAGCGAGCACCCAAAGCGGCAGCGCGTCGCGCCGTGCAGGAAAGGCCGAAGGGGCAGGCAAGGGAGGAGCATTCATCGCGCAGGCGCGCTCCCCAAGAGCCGGAGGTCTTTGTTCAGATTGTTGGTATCTACGGCCCCGTGCGTGTTGTCGCGGGGCGCGCCCTGCGGCCAGCGCGCTTTGATACGCCGCCACACAACCACAGCCTTGTCGTATTGGCCCAGCTTCTCGTCCGAGTGCGCCAGCATGCGCCAGTCCAGCACGCCGGCGTCGGGCAGGGCCGCGCTGCGGGCAAAGACCTGCCGCGCCTCGGTGTACCGATGCAGGTGGTTGTAGAGGAACTCGCCGTAATCATAATAGGCGGCGGATGTGCCAGGGTTGTCCCGGATGCAGTGCTGGTAGAAGGCTTCGGCATCCGCATTCGCGCCGTCGCTCCACATCAGCCAGGCCCCCGTATTGTAGCATTCAATAAACTGGGGATCGGCCTGCACGATAATCTTATCCTGGGCGATAATGCGTGGGTAGTCGCCGTTGTGCCAGTAGACATCGTTCTGCGCCCACAGCTTGTCTACCACGCCGCTCAGGATGCCGTCGGCCTGGATAACGCCGAGGGGGGGCGTCTTTGAGGATGGGGACAAGGCGCGGTGACTTTGGATACGGGGTGCAGCAAACACGGCGGTCGCCGACAATGCCAGCAGGGACAACGCGAGGGCAGTGGTTTTCACGCAGTCGTCTTTCTTTATAGCCAAGCGGAAAGCGTCCGGCCCGCTCGCGGCCTATCCCTATTGCGCCGTGACGGACAGCGCGGGCAGCGTGACTGTTTGCACGGGGTCGTTGTTGGTGGGCGCGACTGTGAATGTGGCGACCGCCTGGTACGTGCCCGCCGTAGCAAACGCGGACACGGTGCGCACAATTGCTGTCAGGCTTTGGCCGGGCGCGAGCGTGGCGGGCAGGTTCAGCAGCGGCGGCGGGGGCGGGTCGGCGTGGGCTGTGCCCGGATGCGCGACAGGATACACGGTCGCCCCGCTGGGGTCGGTGACACGCAGGGCAGCCTGCGGAACCGCCTGCCCATTCGCCGAGTCCACAATCACGGTGGCCGTGGACGACGACGTGTTAATCAGCGTCAGTGTATAGATGACCGTGCCGCCGACCGGCACAGTGGCAGTGTTTTCAGTCAGGCTGACCGTGAAGTTTTGCAGGGCCGGCGCCGAGATCGTGGTCGCTGTCGGCGCGGGCGTCGGCGTTGGGGTCGGCGCAGGCATCGGCACGGGGGTCGGCGTAGGCGTCGGGGTGGGAAGCACAGGCGACGAGACAACCGACGCGCTCCCGCCGCCGCCTCCACCGCATCCGGCGAGGGGCAGGCAGAGCAGCAAGCTCAAAAACAGCGCTTTTCGGCCTGGCGGCAGGGCCGTTGAAAAGGAACGGTAGTGCATAAACGATTGTAGCACGGCGGCTTCGGCGTGTCAAGGAAACGGCGTTCTTGGAAGTGCCTGATTTTGTGCTTTCCTCTGGTAAAAGTTCCTATCTTCGTGCGGGGAGGGACGCTTAAGCCCGTTCCCCACCCGTTTCCAGCGCATACCAAACTGGGAGCGGCGACGGAACAATTTGTTCCGTCGTTGGTGTGCGCTCCAGACGAGGGGGAAATGCTCAGGCAACGGCCTTGCCATAGGCAGGCGCGCGGGCGGACAGGAAGCGCATACCGCCCAACAACAGGCGGCGCGGGGGTATAATGCCCCCATGCTGAAACGAAATATTCCCCTCGCGCTGGCGCTGATGCTGATGCTGAACCGGGGACAGGCCGCGCCCACTCCCGCTGATCCCGAGGCGGCCCGCGTGCCCGCGATGTATACGACGTGGGACGATTATTACTTTTATGTCGGGGCACAGGTGCATGACACCAAGGTCAACGGCACCAACACATCGCCGACCTCGCAGCCGCAGCAGGACGATGACCTGGAAGTGTTTGTGGAGACCAACAATGCCCGCGCCCGTGTCCGCACGCCGCAGACGTTCCAAATGGCGGTTTCGGCGGCAAACGGGGCGTATTTTAGCCAGGGCGACGGCAGCGCCATCCCGCAGGCGAAAGCCGTGTATACCTATAAATATGCGGCTGTCACGGACGGCACGCTTAACAACAACAGCGACACCGATGCAGGCTACACCATAGAAGTCGCTATTCCCTGGCAGGAACTGGGCCGCAAAGGCCCGCCCCGGGCGGGAGAAGTGTGGGGCTTTAACGTTATCTCGCGCGACCGGGACAGCACAAGTCGGCCTGCGCAGCGCTTGTATTCACTGTCGCCGGATGTCAAAAGCGGCGGGGATGTGCAGAACCCGTCCAAGTGGGGCAGCCTCGTGTTTGAAAGCGGGGCGGCAGGCTCCACCGAGGGCGGGCGCATTGTCTGCCCGCGCGTCAATTTAGACCGCTTTCCGCTGATTAACGGCTCCATCGTGGCGGGCGAGTGGCCGTCCACGTCGCGGGTGGCGTTCGGAGCGGAGGCCGTCAAAGCCGACGCGCCAACGGTGGCGCAGGAGCCGAACACAGACGCGTCGCCGTTTGACAACCCGCCGCCCACGGCCACCCCGCCGCAGGCTCCGGTTGCGCAAGTGCCCGCCGCGCCCAATCCGCAGGTCGCCGCCGCGCCGCCCGCGCCTGTTCCCGGCACGCAGATCGGGGCGATTGACCTGCCCGGCGGCGGCAGCATCAAAGTCGTGCCCGGCGGCATTTCCGCGCCTCCCCTCGTGCCCACGATCACTGCTGCCCTGCCGCCGCCCGAAGCCGCAACAGGCGTCGGTGGCAGGCGCGTCAATCCGCTCACGCCCAAGTATAAATATCCCAAAGGGTTCAAAGAAAACGCGCCGGGCGTAGACCTGACCGGCTCGCTGACACTGGGCGCAGCAAAGCCGCCCAAGCTGGTATTAGCCGTCTACCGTGTGGATTACAATGCCGACGGGCGCAAGGGCGTGGCGCAGAACGTCTGGGGGCCGAACGGGGCGACACTGCTTGCCGACGAGCCCATCAACGGGGCGGGGCCGTGGTTTTCCTGCCTGCGTCCGCAGTGGCACCGGCAGCAACTGGCAGATTTGCGGCGCGCGGGCATTGATGTCGCCCTGCTGCGCACCCGTGCCGATGACCCACTCTTGGGCCGTGAGCTGGACGCGTTGGTGGAAGCATTGAAGGAGATGAAAGCCGCAGGCGGAGATTATCCCCTGCTGGGCGTGGAGATTGGCAGCAACACCGCCCCGCTAGACACCGTGTACGCGCATATCCCTGCTGAGTTTCGCGCTTTGACGGCAACAACCGTGAGCGGCAAAATGGGCGTGCTGGTCGCGTCCAATCTGATGAACTACGCCTCGCCCATCCAGCTTTCCGACGGCACGCCGGTCGCCGCACCCCTGACCGAAGCCCCATACACAGTCTCGCCGGGGCGGGTGGACAGCGCGGTTGTCTCACGCAACGGCGGGCAGACCTATGCCGACGCCTGGCAGCGTGCTCTGGCGCAATTGTCGTCGGAAGGGTCGACGCCCTATGTGGTGATTGATAGCTGGAACGACTTCACGCACGGCACGGAAGTGTGCGCCTCGCGGCAGTATGGCGAGAAGTACGCGGACGACACGCGGCTATATGTCAACACATTCGGCGGCGACAAGCAGTGGCATGCCAAGTATCTGGCCGAGCAGTGCCCGCGCACCATCCGCCCGCGCACGCTGTACCAGGTGCCCGTGCGCATCACCAATGCAGGCACATTGCCGTGGCGGGCGCGCGAGGATTACGCGCTGGCTCCGCGCTGGTACCGCGACGGGCGATTGTACGATGACAGCGCGCCGCGCATTCCGGTCGGCACGGACATTCTGCCAGGCCAAACAGTCACGTTGAGCGTGGGCCTGGCGGCGCAGAACCAATACGGCGACGACCTGGAGCCGGGCGACTATACACTGGTCTTTGACATGGTGCAGGGGCAGGATCGGTGGTTCTCGTATGCCTCGGACAGCCCGCTGCAAGTGCCTGTCAAGGTTGTGCCCTACGCCACGGCCCTCGCGCCGCAGGCGACATTTATCGGCACGGCGACGCCGTCAGCAATGCAGGCCGGGTCTTCGTACCCCACACAGGTGACGGTGCGCAACGACGGCTCGGCAGACTGGGCTGGCTCTCAGATAGCCTATAAGATACAAAAAGTGGACGTGGACACGGGGAATGTTCGTACTGTGTTTGAAAGCAAAGGCGAGGCGCTGCCCACGCCGATCACGGCGGGTCAGGCGGTGACGGTCAACGTGGCGGCTGTGCCTAAAGCGAGCGACGGCGGGGCGCTGCCCACCGGAGAGTATCGCCTGCACTGGTTTATCAAGCCCGGCAAGGGCGGCGAGGCGGTGGCGGGGTCTTATGATGAAGCCGTGCGCGTGGTCGGCAGCGACCCCGGCGCGTCGTTTGTGCTCGCGGATATTCCCCGCAGCATGGACGCGGGCAAGGATGAAACGGCGCGCCTAGCTGTGGAGAACCTTGGCCCCACAAACTGGCCCAAAGGCTCGCACAAAGTCGGCTACCACTGGTACTATTTAGACGGCACAGAATACCAATGGACGGGCGGGCCGCTGACACCCATGACCAAAGAAGTGGCGATAGGGCGGGCCGACGGCGACATTGCGGCCCGCTTCCATGCGCCGGACGCGCCGGGCCGCTACGCGCTGGTGTGGGACGTGCAGGGGCCGGACGGGGCGTGGGCATCCACTGCGCCTGCCTCTAGGGCGGATGACCTGCTGCAAGTGATTGTGCAGGTGAACAGGCGGGGCAGCGTCGTGCCTGTAGACCTGCGCAAGAGCACCGACAGCGTGGGCATTGCGAGTGGGACAGGCGGCGAGGCCGGGCCGGGCTTTGATGGGCAGGGCCGCACATTCCCCGCCGCAATGCTGCCGCCGGATGCCACAACCGAGGTGGACGGCAATCCGCTGCTGATCGGCAAGGCGGGGCCTGCGCTGTATCCATCGGGTTATTACTCGCAGGCTGTGGGCACGGACGCTGCAAGCAACCACCGCGTTTCGTTCTTGTACCCGCCTGCGGACGTCAAGAATGTGGTGACGTGCCACGGACAGACGATTGACCTGCCCGGCGGCAATTACCGTGCTATTCACCTGCTGGCGGCGGCTGGGAGCGGCCAAAGCACGGAGGCCGTGTTTGCGGTGCCGGGTCAGGGTGCGCTTGCGCCCCTCACGGTAGCGGCGTGGACACAAGCGCCCTCCGGCACGGCTCTCGGCCTGCGCAGCCCGTACAGGCAGGGACGGAATGGCGAAGACGGCGTGCCCGTGATGCTGGGGGACTATGTGCTGGCGCTGGACGCCTCGCGTAAGACCAATGCCCTCACGCTGCCGAACAATCCTGACATCAAGATTGTCGCCGTCAGCCTGGAGAAATAAGCGCGTCGCTGGAGGAATAGGCGCGCGTCGGCAGCCCCCGCTCCTTGAGAGCGGGGGCTTTATTTTTGCGCTGCAACTTTAGGCCACGCGCCGTGTCATAAGACGTAGAGGAGACACACTATGGCAGAACGTATCGCTTTTCCCGGCTTGTCGTCGGCGGCGTTTGAGCATCCCACGGACAAGTCAACGCTGGATGCACTCAAGCGCGTGCCCGGCATTGACTGGGCTTTTCGCAAGTTCAATGAGTATGGCGGCGACCGTGCGGGGCGTCTCTTGTGCTTGTCGGACATGGTGCGGGTGGATGCCAAGCAGTGTTCCAGCCTGCATGAGATGCTCGTGGACTGCTGCCGCATTTTGGATATGCCCACTCCCGAAATGTATATTGACCAGCGCCCGCAGGTGAACGCGCACACGTTCGGCGTGGACAAGCCCATTATCGTGATGAACAGCGGGCTACTGGAGCTGCTGGACGAGGACGAATGGCGGGTGGTGCTGGGGCATGAGCTGGGGCATATCAAGGCCGGGCACGTTTTGTACCGGCAGGTGGCAGAGTTTCTCGCGCGCCTGGCGTTGACACTGGGAGCACGGACATTCGGGCTAGGCAAGGGACTAGGAATGGGCGTGTTTTTTGCGTTCTTCCACTGGTACCGGCAAAGCGAACTAACCGCCGACCGGGCCGGACTGCTGGCGTCTCAAGACCTGAACATGGTGCTGAACACGCAGATGAAGATTGCGGGAGGAAGCCGCAAGCTGTACGCGCAGATGAACCGTGAGGCATTTCTGAAGCAGGGGCGGGACTACGAAGAACTGGGCCGCGACTCGCTGAACCAGTGGTATAAGATGGCGCAGACATTGGGAACGACCCACCCGTTCCCGGCTGTCCGGGCGCTGGACATTGACGGGTGGGCGAGGAGTGAGGACTACAAGCGCATTTTGGAAGGCCATTATCCGCGCCGGGAAAGCGAGCCGCCGCCGTCAGCAGAGGCGTTTGCAGATACCCCGCCCGACGATGCCCGCGTGTGCGAAAGCTGCGGGGCGACGGTGAGTTATCGCGCGTTTGTGTTTTGTCCCAACTGCGGTGCCGACTTGCCCAAGGCGTAGAGCACTGGGGAACGGCTACTTGCGGGGGTTTGGCCGTCGCCTGCTTGTGACATCTAAGACGATAAGCCATAAACAAAACAACACCACAGCTAGCACTGCACCCCCGAAGATGTGGAACAGAACCATATTTCCATGATGCCACATATCTCTGAGCGTTGGCCCGCCGACTGCGAGCATTGCACCCATGAAGAAAACACCGAAGTGCCATGTTCCAGACGTTCCCTTGACTGTCACGTCTGCCATCTTCCAGCGCGATAGGGATTGGAGCGTCAAACCTACAGGGATACCAAGGTTGAGCAAGTGTTCCATGTCAGGGTGTTTAGCAAAGGCTATGCACTCACAAACCACCACTATCAGAACAACTGCCAAGAGGTAAGGCGTCCACTTAATGACACCCTGTGCCTCGCGGAGCTTCTTCTCGGCGGGTGTTACATTCTTGCGCGCTTGGCTTTTGGCGTACCACATAGGGCTGGTTCCTTTCCCATGAAGACAGAGTTTCCCTTTGTGCGTCAGGGGTTTATCGGCTCGGCTCGCTTCACTTAGGCAGGCGGCAATGGGCGCACCGGCGCGTGATGAAGATGTCTATGTTGCTGTGGAACCAGCCCTTCCAGAAGAAGGGTTGGCCGCAGCGTGGACGGGGGAAGACTGTTAAACGCCATTGAATCATTAGCAGGCCAATCACATAAGCGGGGGCGGCTACGCTGAAAAGCATGTTCAGGTGGAACGGCAAACACCCGATGACCGCCAGGACAGGGAAGAACGTCAGCAGGCCAATCCACCCGCGACGATACCAGAGCCTTAGATAATCCCAGGCGGCTTGATAGGAAGTCTGCTGTTCCATGTGAGTGTTTGCGGTGCGCTGCTATGGCGGTGGTGCGTTGTGTGGCGGCGGGGGCCACACGCCGTCGGGTTCCGGTTCAAATGTCTGCCGGAGCGTTTCTTCTACCGGGTAGGGAACAGGTGGCTGGTGCTGCGCCAGCCGATGTGCGGTGCGTGCCAGCCGCACAGCAAGCCAGAGAAAGCCGAGCGGGAACACGACGAAGAACAGAAACAAGCCCGGCAGTATCAGTTCCATGTTTTTGTGAGCCTCACAGGTAGGGCGTAGTTCCTCGTGCGCATGGCCCCGCATAGAATAATGCTTGCGGCTTGGGGTGATGCAGGCTGTCCGAAGCATTGTTTGTCACCGTTTGACCAACATCACAATGACTGTGATGCCGAAGAGTGTGCGGCTATTGGAACAAGCCGCTCTACTCCGGCGAAGTGGACGCGTGCATAATACCGGCTGTCCTGATGCTCTCTATTTGGGTTGAATATAAGGGCGACTACAGGAAGATCAGCCCATTGCACTGTCTTTCGCGCTTCTAGTTCTGCCCAGGATAAAGCGTCGGCGGTGGGTGGCGGCAGAGCAGCTAACTCCCAAACGAAGTAGGCAGGCCGGTAGTCGTCCTTTTCTTCCTCGAAGGGGCAATCAAGCAGGAACAGCCTGCCCTCGTAAGGCAGAAGAAGACTGCGCGGCACGTCCCAGAAGGCGAAATAGCGGCATCTTATCCACTCAACTTCGCATTACCAGCCCATGATGCACCTGCTTCCTGTTCAACTTGGGCAGATTGTTACCATTATCACACAACTTGTAACGCTGCCGCACAATTGCACGTCGCTAGAATAATGCTTGCGGCTTGAGGCATTGCCACTTGTCCGAAGCATTGTTTGAGCACGGCGCAAGCACGTGTGGACGGGGTGTGGACGGGAACGAGTGCATTGCGCGAGGGCGTTTGGCGGGTGTGTGGAGCACGGCACATGGGCTACAGTTCGTATAGGGGACGGTCTTGCGCGAGGGGTTCTTCCAGGGCCGCTAGGAGGGCGTCCTCGCCCGCGTTATCGTCGCGCTCAAAGACCAAGAGGTAGTAGGAGGCTGAGTATTCTATGACGCTCGCCCCCTCAAGCTGCTCAAAGGGGGCGCTTTCCAGGCCCTCGCCGCTGCCGCTATTGCGCCGCCAGGTATCGGGGGTGATGGAGAGAAGTTTCCAACCCTGCGCGGCGTGGGTGTCCAGGGTGCCCTGCAGGGCCTCGTAGTCGGTGACTGCTGTTTTGTACTTGCGCGCTTCGTGCATTGCGTGTGTTCCGCCTTTTGGCCGCGAGAGATTGGCTTGATGTTTGGTGGTAGTTTACCATACGCTTGTGCGCCTGGCAAGCAACGGGGTCAGGGGCGGGGCACAAGCACAACGGCATCGGGGACGGTGATGCCGGTGTCGCGCGGCGATTGGACGGCTCCGGGCTGCCCGGCGCGGTAGGAAAGCTGGGTGGACGCGCCGCCATCAAGGCACATTGCGGCGCGGGCCTGTGTATGGTCGTAGCGGGGAAAGTAGTGCAGGAGAAACGCGGCGAGGGCGCGATATTCCATGCCCGACGCTATGCCGACAACCACATGGGAAGGGCGACAGCTGCCGATGCTGTACGCGACAAAGGTGCGCGGCAAGGCGCCCGCACTCGCGAGGCGTTCTTGACGGTCGGTGACGCGCACCTGGCCGTCTTGGATCAGCATCGGCCCGCACCCGACGCCGCTTTGCACAGGCCACGGCGTGCCCGGCCCGTGCATTGCGGCTGAGGGGTAGGAGCGCAGCGTTTGCGGACGGCCTGGGTCGGTGGCGGCATAGGCGATAGTGGGTGTACCGTCTTTGCTGAGGCCCAGGGCGGCGCGCACATAGCGCCCGGCTTTTGTCTGGGTGCTGCCGCGTCCGATGAGCGGCGGCGCGGCGTGGCGGACGCGCCCATTCTGCACCAGCAGCCCGACAAACTCTTTGCGTCCTTCGGTGCCTTCCCGCCCAAAGTAGCCGCCGTTGACAGCAGCGAGGGCGTGCGCCTTGCCAAGCCAGTCGCGCGGGGTGTACGCCTGCCCCCCGATGATGCCGCCTGCGCGCCCGATGTGTTCCGTGGCGATTTGAAGTGAGACGTGTGCCGTCCTCATGTCCACATCTATCAAGTCCACGCCCGTGCCGTCGTTCATGGCGATAGCATGGTGGACGACGCCCGGCGCGAGCGTGTCTCCGCTGGCAGGCAGCGCTGGCTTTGTGGCAGATGGCGCGGTGCGCGTCGTACATCCCGCAAGCAGCAGGCAAAAGAAAAGCCCCCCCGCTCCAATGCTGGGGAGCCGGAAGGACTGGCTTGCCCCTCGCCTATGACTAGGCGAGGGGCTTTGATTTGATTGATGCCGTCGCATTAGCAGTGCCAGTCCACGTTCTGCACTTCTTTGGCATAGCGGATGATAAACGCCTTGCGCGGCTCTACTTTCTCGCTCATCAGGATGGAGAACATCTCGGCGGCCTTTTCGGCATCGTCCAGGCTGACCCGCGCGATGGTGCGCGTTTCAATGTTCATGGTCGTGTCGTACAGGTCGCTCGCGTCCATTTCGCCCAGGCCCTTGAACCGGCCCACTTGAATATCCTTGCGTTTGATCTCTTTGAGCATGCGGTCGCGCTCTTCATAGGAGCGGGCGTACTGGCGGATGTCTTTGCCCGCTTTGATGCTGAACAGCGGCGGCTGGGCGATATACACATGCCCACCTTCCAGCAGCGGCTGCATGTACTGAAAGAAGAACGTCAGCAGCAGGGTGCGGATATGGTCGCCGTCTACATCGGCATCGGTCATGATAATAATGCGGTCGTAGCGCAGGCGTGACAGGTCAAACTTGGAGGACGATTCGCCCGCATCGGCATCGTCCATGCTGTCCACTTTGATGCCAATGCCAAGCGCGGTAATCAGCGACCGGACTTCATTGTTTTCCAGTGTCTTGTCTAGTGCCGCCTTGCCGACGTTGATAATCTTGCCGCGCAAAGGCAGGATGGCCTGGTAGCGTCGGTCGCGGCCTTGCTTTGCCGAGCCGCCGGCACTATCCCCCTCAACCAAAAACAGCTCGCACTTTTTCGGGTCGCGCTCGGTGCAGTCGGCCAGCTTGCCGGGCAGGTTGGAGTTTTCCAGGCTAGACTGCCGCTTGATCAAATCGGCGGCTTTGCGGGCAGCGTCGCGGGCGCGCTGGGCGGTCAGGGCTTTGTCCACGATGCGCTTGCCGACCTGCGGGTTTTCTTCCAAAAACTGTGTCAGCCCCTCGCCCATGATGGAGTTGACAATGCCTTCCACTTCCGAATTACCGAGCTTGGCTTTGGTCTGCCCTTCAAACTGCGGCTTGAACAGGCGCACCGAAATCACTGCCGTTAATCCTTCGCGCACATCGTCGCCGCTCAGGTTAACGTCTTTTTCTTTCAATGCGCCGGACTTGCGCGCGTATTGGTTGATGACGCGCGTGAGGGCAGTGCGGAATCCGGACAGGTGCGTGCCGCCTTCTTTGGTGTGGACGTTGTTGGCAAACGACAGCACGGTTTCCGAGTACGTTTGGTTGTACTGAAGCGCAATTTCCACCTGCACATCGTCGCGCGTCTTCATAAAGTAGATGGCTTCGCCGATGCCGTCTTTGTTCTCATTGAGGTGGTCTACGAGTTCGGCAATGCCGCGCTTGTAGTGGTATGTCTTCGGCTCGGCATTGGCGCTCAGCTTGTCGTCGTAATGGATTGTCACTTCGCGGTTCAGGTAGCACGTGTTGCGGATGCGCGACTCAAACACATCGGGCCTGTAGACATAGTCGCCGAATATCTCTTTGTCGGCAAACCAGGTGATTGTCGTGCCGGTGCGGTCTGAGACGCCGACTTCTTTGAGCGCGCCTTTGCCTTTGGGTTTGGGGATGCCGCGCTCACAGCGCAGCTTGTACATCTTGCCATTCTGCTCCACAATCGCTTCGCACCATTCGCTGAGGAAGTTGACGCATGACAGGCCCACGCCGTGCAGCCCGCCGGACACTTTGTAGCCGCCGCCGCCGAACTTGCCGCCTGCATTCAGCTTGGTCATGGCAAGCTCGACGCCCGACAAGCCGGTCTGCTTGTTGATGTCGGCGGGGATGCCGCGCCCATTGTCGCGCACCGAGAGTGTGTTGTCGGGGTTGACTGTCACCCAGATTTCGGACGCGTGGCCCGCCAGCACTTCGTCAATGGAGTTGTCCACCACTTCGTACATCAAATGATGCAGGCCCGTGCTGCCCGTATCGCCGATATACATGGCAGGGCGCGTGCGGACATGCTCCACGCCTTCCAAAAGGCGCATGGTATCGGCGGTGTATTCCTCGCTGACACGGCTCATCGCCGTGCTGTCGGGTTCGCCGTTGTCTTCAATTCCCGTTACGACCTGCCGCCCGGTCGTGTCTAAAACAGCAGCCACCGGCGTTCCACGATTGTCGCCGTCGTAGCCGTCGGCCCCGTTCAGCTTGCCGTTGGCGGGGCTGTCCATACTGGTATGTTCGGGCACAATGCCGTCCATCGCCCGGTCATTATTCTCCATCGCCCGGTCAATCATCGTCTCCCGCACTGTGCCCCGTGTTAACTTTGCCAATCCTGTTCTCCTCGCCTGTGCTGATACTCATACGTATCAACAACTGTGAATGTATTACTGATAATAAGTTTAGATTATACCCGTTATGGCAGCATCAAGTCAAGTTGAGTGCGGGTAGTTCTCCATATGCCCGTATGCTCCACTTGCCGTTCTTCACATATTGTTTCCTCCCAGAAAACGCTTGGGGCGACGCAAAACAACCCTGGAGCAGCACGGTTTGATCCATGCTGCTCCAGGGCCGCTGGCACTGCACATTTTGCTAAAGTTTTACTTGTTGACCGCTTCTTTGACCGCATCACTGGCAGCGCCGACTGCGCTGTGGACTTTGTCGCCCAAGTCCTGCACTTTGTCCTGCACCAGGTCCTGAGCTTTCTGAACCAAGGTGTCGTGGGCTGGGCCCATCAATTTTTGCTCTGGCGCGCTGGCGGGCAGCGCGAGACCGGCAAGAGCGCCGAGGCCGATAGCGATACCGCCGACTGCCAACGGGTTGTCGTGCAGCAAACGCTGAAGAGAGTCGCTTCCCTGATGCGCTTTTTCCTGCACCTGAGTGCCCAAGGTGCCCGCAGCATCCTGGACGTGGCTTGCGACGCTGCTGGCGGCATCCTGCACGTAGCCGACAGCACTGCCCGCAGTATCCTGCACATGCCCTGCGGCACTGCTCACCGCATCCTGCACATGGCTGGCCGCGCTGCCCGCACTGTCTTTTACATGTCCGGCGGCATTGGTGACCGTATCCTGCACACTGCCCGCGACATCGCCGATCTTGCTTCCTGCATTGCTGACTGCTTGGCCGACCCCAGTCGAAGAACTTCCCGGAACGCCGGTCGCGCCGACGGCAGAAGTTTTACTGCCACTGCGGAAGAGCAAGTAGAGACCGAGACCTGCCAGAAGAGCCGCAGGGGGATTATCTTTAATTCGTTCTGTGATTGTCATGGTGATTCCTTGTATTGTCACTCCTGCACCGTCGGGAGCTGTTCCGTCGACGGTCTCTTTGAGGTTTTTGGTTGCGTTTCCAGCAGCGGTTTTCGCAGCATCCGCGGCCCCGCCCAGTGCATTTTTCGCGGCACCTGTCGCATTGCCGATTGCATTCACGGACGTATGTCCCGCCTTGCTGAATGCCTGCTTCACTTCATCGATTGCACTGCTGACCGCATGGCGTGCCGCATTGCCGACAGCTTCAGGCAGTGCTTCCCGAACTTGCTGGACAAGATCGGTAACTGTTTCCCGAGCATGGTGCACAACTTCGGTCGCGGCTTCCTTTGCATGGTCTGTTGCATCGGAAACAATACCGGGGATCGCTTCTTTGGCGTGGTCCATCACTTCCATGACGGCTTCTTTGGCATGATTGGTCGTGTCTGATGCCACGTCTTTGGCTTCCTCAGCCAGCGTGTGCGGGTTGAGCTTTTCACCGAGGGCAGCCAATGTCCCACTCATTTCGGAACGGGTTTGCGCAATATCATCAGGACTGACATTGGCCTCTGAGCCAGTCTCTTCCTGCGGGCTGTTATCGTCCAATACGCTGCCATCAAGACGCATAATATAAGTCGCATTCGGGTCGTTTGTGTTTATTTGGTTTGGTTCTTGGCCCATTGGGCGTCCTCCTTCAGAGTGTCTATGGTCTGCCGGGGCGCCATATCCGAGTGTTTCAAGGCCTTCAGTCCCTTCATCACCATCGCGCCGCCGATAGCCACGACAATGGTGCCAACGAGAAGTGCAGCCACCCAAGGAGTGATATTGGCATGGACCAGCAGCAAAATAACAGCGGCAACAATTGCCAGCAGCCCTGCATAAGCCACTGCGCCGCCAATAGCTAGCGCTGCGGCATCTTTGCCTGCCTGCGCCGCCTTTTGCGTCATCTCGTTTTTGGCGAGGGTAATTTCCTGGCGCACTAGGGTGGTCGTTTCGTGGAGCAGATCACCCAATAGTTCGCCGACTGACCGCTCGGCCTTAGCCTGCGGTTGTTCAGGTTGCATCACTCGGCCTCAATGTGCTTTCCGGGACTTTAACTTCCGGCTGTGTATCCC
>JAABUQ010002896.1_pt1 | contig 32738 bp, 29 predicted proteins | sample 5560001 | NCBI WGS metagenome assembly JAABUQ01 (sample SAMN10711888, study PRJNA513371) | rock metagenome | isolation source: Antarctica rocks | place: Antarctica: Victoria Land, Finger Mt nord | collected 2015-12-18 | reverse complement strand
CGGCAGGGCGGTGCGTGTCCTCGCTGATCAGGCCGCCGGGGATGCCCTTGTACGGGCGCACGTCCTCCGGGAAGGTGCCCCAGACCTGCACGCCGGTATGCGCCATGAAGTGCTGGCCGACGGGGCCGCGGCCCAGGCGGTTCAGCAGCAGCAGCCGCGGCGTCTCGATGGCGCCGGCGCACAGGAACAGCGCGCGGCAGGGCTGGCGCTGCTCGACGCCGTCATGCATAGCCACGACAGCGGTCACGCGGCCGGATGAGTCGGTCTCGATTCCAGTGACGAAGGTGTTGGTACGCAGCTCAGCCCCGGCCGCAAGGGCTAGGGGAATGAAAGTGGTGTCCATGCTGCCCTTCGCGCCGGTGCTGCACCCGGCCTGGCAGAAGCCGCGGTTGCTGCACGCGGGCGCCGGGCCGATGCCGGGGCGGTGGTAGGCGCGGGACGGCGCGGCGTTTGCGGCGGGGGAGGTGCGGATGCCGAGGGCAGCGCAGCCCCGCTGCATCAGTTGCGCCGCGCCGTTCAGCAGCAGTGGCGGCAAGGGATAAGGCGTGCGCGGCGGTCCCCAGGGATAGGGCGACGGGCCGGACACGCCCAGGACGGCCTCGACCTCGTCGTAGTACGGCAGCAGCTCGTCATGCGGGAACGGCCAGTCGGCGCCGACGCCGAACTCGGTCCGCAGGCGGAAGTCGTCGGCGTGGGCGCGCGGCACGTACGCGGTATAGTGCAGGGTGCTGCCGCCGACGCCGGTGCCGGAGTTGTTGCGGCCGAACGACACCGGGTCGGCGCCGGCGCTCAGCCGCTCGTCGTTCCAGAACAGGTCGTTTTGCGCGCGCTCGTCGGTCGCGAACTGGCGCGGCGGGTCCCAGTGCCGCCCGGCCTCCATGATGACGACGCTCAATCCGGCCTGCGCCAGCCGTGCGGCCAGCGGCGCGCCGCCCGCGCCGCTGCCGATGACGACCGCATCTACCTCGTTGCTCATGCTTGTCCCTCTTCCGGGAAAGGGTCGGGGTGAAGGAGGCGTCGAGAGCCTGATGCGCCCGGGCAGAGGCGGAACCAACTCTGAACCCAGCAAGGCTTGGCTCCTGCAGCTTCCCTCACCTCAGCCCTTTCCCGGAAGGAGAGGGAGAAGGCTCCCGGTCCTCGCGCTCATTCAGTCCAATGCGATGCCAGCCCGGCGCGTCCGCCATGCCAACGTAACCGATGCTCTCCTGCGCCAGCGGGTGCGCGAAATGCACCTCCGTTGCCTCCGCCAGCAGCTCCTCGAAAAACCGCGCCGCTGGCAGGCGCTGCCAGGCGGCGCCCGGTGGCGCCCCGTCCTGCACAGCCTGCACCACCTTGTCCTGGTCCGCCGTTGGCAGGCGGGTAAAACCCTGGCCGAACAACGCCTGCGCCGCCTGATCGAACCCGGCCATCCCCGCCCGGTAAGCCTCCCCGTCCGGCGGCAGCGCATCGTAGCGCCAGCCATCGCCGGCGCCATCGGCCAGCCGTGCGTCAATCGGCCCGGCCACGTCGATGCCCGCCCCGGGTAACAAGCGGGTGCACACCGCCTGCAAGGTGGCGAACCCTGCCGCATCCAGGAAACGCGGTGTCGTCACAGGCGGCGTAGCCAGCCGCTCCTCCAGCGCCTTGCGTGTCGGCAAGGTGACAGCATCCGTCCGTAACAGGGCACGGACGGTGCCGGCCGGGTACTCGTCCGTCATCCCGCCACCCGCCCCGGCGCCATCGGACGCATCCGCATCAGCAGGTGCGGCTGCTGGTCCCCCCGCGTGCCGCCGTTCAGCGGCGCCGCCAGCGGCAGTTGCGAAACCGCGACATACAGCATCCCATCCGGCCCCCAGGTTAGCCCATCCGGCCAGAACATCCCCGGATGCTCCGCCAGCCTCCGGTAGGTCCGGTCCGCCGCCGGGATCACGCCGATGGCGCGTCCGCCGAGTTCCGTCATGTACAGGTTGTCCTCCGCATCGATGGCATAGCCGCCGGCATTCGGGCGGCTGGCGTAGCGCTCCACACGTGCGGCCAGTTCCGCATCCGGCAAGCCCTGGTCCAAAAGGTCCGCCACCCGCACCCGGTATGACGCGCCACCGCTGGCAGGGCCGTAGTGCAGCCACTCCGAGCGATGGTCGAGCATGATGCCGTCGCAGCCGACGTGCATCGGGGAGGTGCTGCCACCCTTGCCGGTCTTCCTCACCTCCCGCCCGTCCACCAGCATCGGCACCGCCTCTGCCCGCGTGGACTGCGTGCCATGCAGCCGCCGCCGCGACAGGCCGGTGCCAAGGTCCACGACGATCAGTGCGGCCCCGCTGCCGTCGCCGCCGCGCCCGACGCCCTCATCGGCGATGTAGGCGGCGTTGTTCCGGGCATCGAGCACGAAACCGTTGGGTTCGGAGTGCCGGGACAGCGCGGAGGGGGTGATCGGCAGGATGCGGTCCAGCCGGCCACCCTTGGTGTCCCACACCACGAAGCGCGGCGGCGTCTGGCTGCGCGATCCCATGTCGAGCAGCCACAGCCGGCCCTCCGCGTCCGAACGCAGTCCTAGCACCGCATCCAGCCGTTGGTCCGCCGAGGCGGCGGGATCGTTCCAATGCAGGTCGGGGAAGGGCCGCAGCTCGCCGGGCGCCACGACCTCGGACACGCGGGCGTCGGTCTCGAACATCGGGTGGTGCGACACGAACAGCCGGCCGTCCGGCGTGAACGCCGGGTTGCCGAGCGGCAACGGCAACCGTTCCGCCACCTCAGCGGTCGCGGCTGGCATCAGGGGGCCTGCCTCAGCAACACGGGTATGCTGACTGCGAGGCTAGGACGGGAGGGCCATTCCGCAATCTGCACGGCAATGCTCCGAATTACAGGGGACAGTGGCCACCCCATGGCGGACCCGGCCGTTAACCGGATGCCGGGCAGATGGTTCCACTCCGGTGGGCTGCACCGCCTGGACCGATCAGAACGTGATGACGGTCCGCAGTCCCAGCACCGCCGCGTCGGGCAGGCGCTTCGACGGCTGCTGCGGGTTCGGCACGCCGCCGTTCAGGTTGAACACGTACTGCGCCGTCGGCTGCACCTGCCACCACGGCGCGATCTGCGCCTGGTAGGTGAGTTCCAGCACCGACTCGTGCCGCCGGACCGGGTAGGCGCCGCCGGTGGCGCGCGACGTGGCCATGTCGAACTGCGACGCCGTGTCGCTGATGCGCGCCAGCGCGAAGGCCAGGCCGAGCGTGTCGCTGTTGCGGCCGGGTATCGCGCCCTTGTACGTCACGCCGGCGTCGAAGTAGAAGTTGACCAGGTTGCGGTCCCCCGGCGCGCCCATGACCCGCCCGAACACGCCCAGCCCCTGGTCCTTCGTGCCGGGCTCCCGATACGCCAACTGGTCGGCGCTGACATACAGGCCGTAGTTGCCGGGCCGGTTGCGCCCGATCGCGGCGGTGCCGGTCGGGTCGGCCAGCGAAGAGCCGGAGCCGTTGCGCAACTGGTCGGTGGCGTTCTGCGAGTTGTAGTACGCGCCTGCCTTGTAGGTGCCAGGCAGGCCGGTCGCGCCATCGCCCTGGTTCGCGCCGTACTGCGCCTCGGCGATGATGAACACGCCGTCCCGCAGGCGGAACGCGGTGCCAGAGGGATCGCGGTCCTGCGGAATACCGGAATCCGGCCCGGCGGGATCGCCGTTGAACACCCCGAACAGCAGGGACAGGTCGTCCCGCGGGATGTACTTCACCCGCACCCCCGGCGTCGCTAGCGGATAGGCCGGGCCGCCGCTCGGCAGGTCGGTGCTGGGGAACGTGCTCCAGCCGAAGGTGTGGTTCAGGAACAGCCCGGCATACTGGCTGATCATGAACTCCTGGTCGGCCGCCAACTGGCCGACGCGGATGGCCAGCTTCTTGTCCAGCAGCACCTGCTCGTACCACAGCTCGAACAGCAGGGCACCGCGCGACGCCTCCAGGCTGCTGACGGTGTTGAGGTTGTTGTCCAGGGCGTTCGCGCTCAGCCCGCGGCCGTGGATCTGGTATCCCGTCGCGTTGATGGTGCCGCCGACCAGGCCGAACGCCTTCTCCGTGTCCACGCCGATGCCGAACTGGGTCAGGCCCTCGTAGATCACCCCCTGGCGCACGCCGCTGCTGGGGTTGCCGAACACCTCGCTGGTCTCGGTCAGGCCGAAGGTGACGCCATGGTCGGACAGCCGGGTGCGCAGGCCGCCGAGGTCGCCGAACAGGTTGGAGCGGTTCAGGATGCCCTTGGCTTCCTCCTCGCCGGGCTTCACCGCGGATTCGCCGCCCGGGGTGGCCTGGCGGGTCTCGGCGGCGCCCGGCTCGGTCTTTTCGCTAGGTCCGGGAGCGGTCTGGGCGTCTGGGCTGCTGCCCGGGCCGGCGCCGGGGGTGCCGCCGGTCTGGCAGGGTGTTTGCGCGGCGGCCGGCGCGGCGAGCAGCAGGGCCAGCGAGACGATCGCCCCGGTGCTGCGGCTCCCGGTGCTGCGGCTCCCGGTGCTGCGGCTCCCGGTGCTGCGGCTCCCGGTGCTGCGGCTCCCGGTGCTGCGGCTCCCGGTGCTGCGGCTCCCGGTGCTGCGGCTCATGGACGCTTGCCCGGTTCCCCAGTGTCCGGCTTGCCCCCGGTTCCGCCACCTGTCTGGCCGCCACCTGTCTGGCCGCCGACCGGCGTTTGGCGGACTTCCGGGGCGGCAGGCTCGTTGCGCTCACTGGGTCCAGGGGCGACCCGGGCGCGGTCGCTGGTGGCCGGCTCGGGCTTGATGTCCTCGGCCCGGGCCGTACCGAGCAGGCTCAGGACGGCCAGGCCCAGGACTGTCGGGTTGGTGGCTGCGGCAAGTCGCATGGGGCGGGGACCTTGGCGGGCTACGTTGGCCGGGCTTCTAACCGGGAGCCTGCCCCTCGTCACGGCGCCAGCCCGGCGCTGCCGCGATTGCCGTGGCGGCGTGTCCGCCAGGTCACGACCGCTTTGCGCCGCGCCCTACGCCGCTCACGCCCTACGCCGCCTGCGGCTCCTCCTCCGCCAGCACGCGACGGGTTTCGGGCGCCTCCAACTGCCAGGGCACCACCAGCACCGACACATCCGCGCCGCCATAGCGCAGGATCTGGGTCCGCAGCCGCTGCGCCCGCCGCGTGTGCAGCGCGGCCTCCCACCAGCGCCCGCCAGCCAGCTCGCTCAGTACCACGATCACCGGGCGGGCCGGGCAGCGTTGGCGCAGCGCCTCGATCTCGCGCAGCAGCGGCGCCAGGACGCTGCGATAGGGCGACGGCTCGATCACCAGGGTCGGCAGCGGCAGGCCGGCCTTGGCGGCAGGCTGCTCGACGAAGCGCGCCCACTCGCCGCGCAGCCGGGTTTCGTGCTCGACGGCATCGGGGCCTTCCAGGTCGGTCAGGTGCAGGGCGACCACGTCCGGGGACAGCCGGGCTGCCACCTGGATGGCGCGCTGGGCCATCTGGTCCCAGCGCTCCAGCGGGATGACGACGGTCGGTGCGGCGTGTTCGCGCAGGTCCATGCCCCGGCGGCTGCCCCGCAGGACCTGGCGCTCCAGGTCCCGGTAGTAGCGCCGGATCAGGCGGAGCAGCACCAGGGTGAGCGGGATGACGATGATGGTCAGCCACGCGCCCTCGGTGAACTTGGCGACCAGGATGATGGCCAGCGCCGCCCCGGTGGCGGCCGCGCCAAGGCCGTTGATGCCCAGCCGCACCCTGTCGGCACGGCCGCCCCCCGCCCGGCGTGACCGGCGCCGCCAGTGCACCGCCATCCCAGCCTGGCTGAGCGTGAAGGACAGGAAGGCCCCGACCGCGAACAGCGGGATCAGCCGGTCGGTGATGCCCCCGAACACCGCCAGCAGCACGCCCGCGCCCGCCGTCAGGAACAGCACCCCGGCCGTATAGACCAGCCGTCGCCCCGGCACGGCGAACGCTTTCGGCAAATAGCTGTCGCTGGCCACCAGCCGGCACAGCCGGGGGAAGCCGACGAAGCTGGTGTTGGCCGACAGGCACAGCACCGCCAGCACCGCGCCGATGGTGACGTAGTACAGCCAGCCTCGCCCCCAAACCGCGCCGACAAGCTGCGACAGGATGCTCTGGTAGCCGTCCGCGTCCTGGTCCATCGCCTGCAACCCGTAGCACCGCGCCAGGTAGGCGATGCCCAGCAGCAGCAGCCCCAGCACGATGCAGATGATGGCGAGCGTGCGGTGGGCGTACTTGACCGTCGGCTCATTGAACGCGCCGACGCCGTTGCTGACCGCTTCCACCCCCGTCATCGCCGTGCAGCCGGCGGCGAACGCGCGCAGCATCAGCCAGGCGGTGACTGCGCCCGCCGCGCCGTCCGGGTGGGACGGTGCGATGACCGGCGTGGGGTGGCCGCCTGCAGCCCAGGCCGCCCAGGCGCCGGCTGCCAGGATGAACGCCAGCGTGGCGATGAACAGGTAGGTCGGCACCGCGAACGCCAGCCCGGATTCCTTGGTGCCGCGCAGGTTCACCAGGGTGATCCCCGCCAGCACTGCCAGGCAAAGCGGCAGGGTGAAGTGGTGCAGCGCCGGCACGGCCGAGGTCAGTGCGCCGACCCCGGCGGAGATGCCGACGGCGACGTTCAGCATGTAGTCCACCATCAGCGCCGCCGCCGCCAGCAGCCCGGCATTGTGCCCGAGGTTCTCCCGCGCGACGGTGTAGCTACCGCCGTTGGTGGGATAGGCTGCGATGGTCTGCCAGTACGACACGCACAGGATGGCCAGCAGCGCCAGGATGACCCCGGTGATCGGCTGCACCAGGCCCGCGCCGGCCGCGGCCAGCACGGTCAGCATCGCCTCCGGCCCGTAGGCGGCGGAGCCAAGCCCGTCCAGGCCCATGGCGGGCACGCCCTCCAGCGCGCCGATCTTGCGCCCCTCCGCCTCCCGGTTGGCGAGCTTGCGGCCGAACAAGGCGGTGGTCAGCGACATGTACGGCCTTTCTACTCCCTCTCCCTCCGGGAGGGAGGCGAGGTGAGGGAAGCCGCGAGAACAGGCTTCAGGCCCGGAAGTTGCACGTCTTCGCGGGTGGGGGACAGCCTTTGCTGCCTCGCGCTCCCTGCGGGAGGAGGTCGCAAGGGCCTAGTCCCAACTGAGGACGGAGGCCGCTCCCAAGCCGCAAGGGTTTGGCCCTTGCGGCCTCCCCCACCCCGACCCTCGCCCGAAGGGAGCCGGTGCGATCAGGCGGGCGCGGAGACCGGATCGGCCAGCGCGACATCCAGGTGCACCGGGTCGTGCAGCGTGTTGGCGACCGGAGACCACAGCAGCGCGTGGGCAATCAGCGCGCGCAGCGCCTCGGGCGAGGCATCCGTCTGCATGTGGACAGCCACCCGGATCGCCTCGAAGCCGACCGGACCCGGCGTTCGGCCCGTCAGCCACATCGGGTTGGGGACCAGGTCCGCCTCCACCACCAGCTCCAGGCTGTGCACCAGGATGCTGCCCGACGCCGCGTTGGCGAGGATGTGCGCGCTGAGGCACGAACCAAGGGCGGCGAGCAGGGTTTCGGACGGGGTCGAGGCCGGGGCGTCGCCGGGCGGGCCGAACCGCTCCTCTAGCAGCAGGGGCGGCAGGCTGCGGATGTGGTTCACCTGCTTGGAGCCGCCGGTGGCCACGGTGCGGCAGCTCAGCGTAAGGCGGCGCGGCAGGATAGTCGTCGAGGGCAGTGCGTCAGGCGTCATGGCCCGTTCCCCTGCAGTTGCCCGCTGGCCGAGCTTTCCCTAGTAGAGAAAACTCGGCAGTTTGGGTCTTCATGGTCAATGATTACGCCTTTCCGTCCCCATGGGACAGAAGCGTTCCTGGACCAAGGCCGTGCAGTAACGCGTGTTAATGGAAACGCAACATGGTGGCTGAGCGCGGGCAGGCTGAGGTGCGCCAGGTGGCACCGCTGCAATTATGGGGCGGCGTGGAGTGCAGCGTCGTCCGCGCCGGCGGCCGGTGGCGCGACCAAGTGCGTGAGACCGGCCATCACGACCGCCCCGCCGACCTCGACCTGATCGCCGGCCTCGGCCTCCGCACCCTGCGCTACCCCGTGCTGTGGGAACGCTGCGCCCCCGGCCCGGCCTGCTGCGGCTGGGACTGGCACGACGGGCGGCTGCACCGGTTGCGCGACCTGGGCATCACGCCCATCGCCGGCCTGGTCCACCACGGCTCCGGCCCTGCCGGGACCGACGTGCTGCACCCGGACTGGGCGGTGGGCCTGGCCGCCCACGCCCGCCTGGCCGCCGAACGCTATCCGTGGATCGAGGCCTGGACGCCGGTGAACGAGCCGCTGACCACGGCGCGGTTCGCGGCCCTGTATGGCTACTGGTTCCCCCATGCCACCAGCGCGGCGGCGATGGACGCCATGGTGGTCAGCCAGTGCCATGCGGTGCTGCTGTCGATGCGGGCCATCCGTGCGCGCATCCCCGGCGCCCGGCTGGTGCAGACCGAGGACCTCGGCCGCGTGTTCGCAACCCCGCCGATGGAGCAGGAAGCGGCGGCGGCGAACGAGCGGCGCTGGCTGTCGCTCGACCTGCTGCATGGCCGGGTGGACCGCCACCATCCCGCCTGGCCGCGCCTGGCTGCCCTGGGCCACGCCGCCGTGCTGGAGGAGCTGCGCGGCGGCGAGGCCCGGCCGGACCTGCTGGGCATCAACCACTACGTCACCAGCGACCGCTACCTCGACCACCGCATCCACCTGTATCCGGAGAAGCAGCCCAACGGCGGCGGACGCGACCCCTTCGTGGACATGGAGGCGGCACGGATCGACCTGCCGCCGGCCCTGACGGGGTGGGAGGCGCGGCTGCGCGAGGCCTGGCGCCGCTACGGCACGCCGATCGCCGTCACCGAGGCGCAGCTCACCTGCGACGACGGCGTGGAGCCGGTTCGCTGGCTGCTGGAGGCATGGCAGGCGGCGCAGGCGTTGCGCCAGGAGGGCGCCGACATCCGCGCCGTGACGGCCTGGGCGCTGTTTGGCGCGGTGGACTGGGACAGCATGATGCAGCTTAGCCAGGGCCGCTATGAACCCGGCGTCTGGGACGTGCGCGATGGGACGCCGCGCCCGACCTCGCTGGCCCGGGCCGTTGCCGGCCTGGCCGGGACCGGCGCGTTCACCTCGCCGGACCTGGAGGCGCCGGGCTGGTGGCGCCGCGCCGACCGGCTGCACCCGGCATCGGCTGCGTGAGGGCCCCCGATTGCTGAAATCCCTGATCGGTGCTGATGCCTTGGCGTGCGAAATGGTCTAAGGGACGACAGGCATGCTGACCGACCTTCCCAACCTGCTGACCCTGTCGCGCATCGCGGCGATCCCGCTGCTGGTGGTGCTTGTCGCCCTGCGCACGCCGGCCGGCGACTTCGGCGCCTGCGTGGTGTTCAGCATCGCGGCGATCACCGACTACTTCGACGGCAAGATCGCCCGCGGGCGCCTGCAGATCAGCGATCTCGGCCGGATGCTGGACCCGATCGCCGACAAGCTGCTGGTCGGCGCGGCGCTGATGCTGCTGGCTGGGCAGGGGCGGCTCACGGCGTGGGGGCTGTATCCCGCCATCGTCATCCTGCTGCGGGAGATCCTGGTGAGCGGGCTGCGCGAGTACCTGGCGGGCCTGCGCATCGGGCTGCCGGTGACGGGGCTGGCCAAGTGGAAGACCGGGTTCCAGATGGGCGCGTTGGGCACGCTGCTGGCCGGGGACGACTCGGCGGTCCTGCTGCACCTGCAGTTCCTGCCGGTGTCGGTCATCGGCGAGGCCATGCTGTGGGTTGCGGCCGGGCTGACGCTGTGGACCGGATGGGATTACCTGACCGCCGGGCTGCGCCACGCCGCCGCGGCGCCTGATAACGCGGTGCGCCGTCCTTAACCTTAGTACAGTCGCCAACTTTGTACGGTAGGGTGGCCTGGCTTGAGCAATCCTTGCTGCACATGCACATTCGCTGCGCCGCAGCGGCGGTCCTGGAGTCCTGATCCCATGCGGCGCATTGCCTTGCTCGGCCTGCTGCTCACCCTGCCCGGATGCACCGGGTTCGGCGAGTTCCTGGCCCATACCACCGCCCCGCCCCCGGCCAACCCGAACCTGCCGATGGTGGACAGCGAGAACCTGCGCCACGCCCTGGGCCAGCCCGTCGAGTTCACCCCGATGACGCCCGAACCCGGCAATGTCTGGCCCGGCCCTGAAGGCCCCGAACCGACGCTGAGCGACGTTGCCAAGCAGGAGGGCGGGGATATCGGCGCCCCGTCCTCCACCGTGCCGGGAGCCACGCCGGGCCTGCCCGCCGGACGCCAGCCGCGGCCGACGACGCGCGGCAGCAGCACGCCGCCGGGATCGGTGCAGGGCGGACCGGACGCGCTGCAGAACGGCGGGGTGCTACCGCAGCCGCAGTCGCCGCCGCCGAGTTCTGGGCCGCAGGGCCGGGTGGTGCAAACGCCACAGGGGCCGGCGGTGGACACTGGCGGCACCAGCGGCTACCGGTCCCTGACCACGCCGCAGGGGCCAGGGGCGATCATGGTGCCGAACGGCAACGGCACCAGCACGATCATCAATCCCAACGGCACCGTCCAGACCGTGCCGACGCCGCGCCGGTGACCCAGGTACTGTACTTCGCCTGGATGCGGGAGCGGATGGGCCGGTCGGAGGAGCACCTGCCGCTGCCGCCGGGGGTGGCGACGGTGGGGGCGCTGGTGGACTGGCTGCGCGCACGCGATGCTGCGGGGGCGGCGGCCTTCGCCCATGCCGGCGTGGTGCGCGCGGCGGTGAACCAGGAGTTTGCCGCGCCGGACACCGCGGTGGGGGACGGGGACGAGGTCGCGTTCTTCCCGCCGGTGACGGGCGGCTAGGGGATGGGCGGCTGATGGCCGAGGTTCGCGTCCAGCCGGCGCCGTTCGATGCCGGGGCGGAGATGGCGGCGCTGCTGGCCGGGCGGACGGACGTAGGCGGCGTCGGCTGCTTCGTGGGCGTCGTGCGGGGCGGCGACATCCTGGCCATGATGCTCGAGCACTACCCCGGCATGACCGAGCGCGCCCTGGCAGCGATTGCGGCAGAGGCGGAGGCACGGTGGGACCTGCTGGGCTGCACCGTCATCCACCGCTACGGCCGATTGCTGCCCGGCGAGCCCATCGTGCTGGTCCTGGCCGCAAGCCGGCACCGCCAGGCCGCGTTGGACGCGACGGCGTTCCTGATCGACTGGCTCAAGACCCGCGCGCCGTTCTGGAAGCGGGAGGAGCGGGTGGACGGCACGGGCGGCTGGGTGGACGCACGGGAGACGGACGACGCCGCAGCGGCACGGTGGGCGAAATAGCTGACCTTCCCCCTTTCCCTCCGGCCTTGGGCCGCGAAGCGGACCAAGGCCGGGAGGAGGGAAGCGGCAAACACAATTCTCTCCCGCGCAGGACGTGGTCTGCCAAGGGCCAGGGTCAGTGCTTGCGGCCTTCCTCACCCCGGCCCTTTCCCGGAGGGGGAAGGGGCAGCAGCATAGCCGTCTCCCTTGGCGCCGCATTCCTGATCTGGCCCGCCCTGGTCAACGGCTACCCCATCCTGTTCAGCGACACCGGGGCGTTGCTGGAGATGGCGCTGGACCCCAACATGGGCTGGGACAAGCCCTGGGTGTACGGCCCGTTCCTGACGCCGTTCCACCTGCGGCAGACCCTGTGGGGCGCGGTGGCGGCGCAGGGGCTGCTGGTGTCGTGGATGCTCTGGCTGACCCAGGCGGTGCTGATGCCCCCGCGGCCGTGGCGCCATGCGGCCCTGTGCGCCGTGCTGGCGGTGGCGACCGCGGCGCCCTGGTTCACGGCGCTGCTGATGCCGGACGTGTTCACCCCCATCGTCGTGCTGGGCCTGTTCATCCTTGCCTATGGGCCAGCCAGGCTGGGACGGGGGACGCTGGCCTGCGTGGTGGTGGCCGCCGCCATCGCCATCGCCGCGCACCTGGCGCACTTGGTCCTGGCGGCAGGCGTCATCCTCGTCGCCGGAGTGCTGCGGCGCGCGGTGCCGTGGCGGCCGGCGCTGCCATTGGCCGGGGCGCTGGCGATGCTGCTGGCCAGCAACCTCGTCGGCAACGGCGTATTGACGGTATCGCCCTACGGATCGGTGTTCGCGCTGGCCCGGCTGGTCGGCGATGGCCCGGGGCGCGACTGGGTGGACGCGGCCTGCCCGGCGGCGAACCGACGTATCTGCGCCTGGCGCGGACGCCTGACAGCGGACAGCGACCAGTTCCTATGGGGCCCCTATGGACCCGTCTGGTTCGACGGCTTCGGCCCGATCCGCTACGCGCCGGAGGCCAAGCTGCTGGTGCCTGCCATCATCGCCGCCTATCCCGGCGCCGTGCTGCTGGCCGCAGCGGAGAACACGTTGCGCCAGCTCGGCCGCGTCCAGGTGGGGGATGCCCTGACCGCCCTGCATGTGGACGTGGCCGTGCTGCCCCGGCTGGAGCTGTATTTTCCCCCGGCCGAGGCCGCGCAATACCGGGGGTCCCTCCAAGCGGCTGACCAACTGGACGCGGTGGCGGCACCGTTCCGCCCGCTGCACCTGCTGGCGTTGCTGGCTGGGGCGGCTGCAACCGTGGGGATCGCGCTGCGGCGGCGCGGGCCGTTGCAGGGCCTGGCGGTGCTGGTGCTAGCGGGCCTGCTCGCCAACGCGGCTGCCACCGGGGCGCTGTCCGGCCCGCACGACCGCTACCAGGCGCGCATCGCCTGGCTGGTCGTGCTGCCGCCGCTGCTGGGCTACGCCGCCGCGCGGGACGCCTCGCGCCGCACGACCTCCTCCGGCGCCATCCGCACCAGCGCCTCATAGTCGCGCAGCAGGGTCTCGGTGATCGCGCCCGGCGTGTAGGCCTGCCCGGCGATCTCCCGCACCGGCGTCACCTCGGCGGCGGTGCCGGCCAGGAACACCTCGGTGGCGCGCGCCATCTCCTCGGGCATGATCACCCGCTCGACCACCTTCATCTGATGGCGGCGCGCGATGGACATCACCGTCCGCCGCGTGATCCCATCCAGGAAGCAGTCGGGCGTCGGCGTGTGCACCTCGCCGTCGAGCACGAAGAAGATGTTGGCGCCCGTCGCCTCCGCCACCCGGCCGCGCCAGTCCAGCATCAGCGCGTCGTCGTAGCCCTCGGCCTCCACGGCGTGCTTCGACATGGTGCCGATCATGTACAGCCCGGCAGCCTTGCTGGCGGTCGGCGCCGTCTCCGGGTGCGGGCGCTTCCAGGGCGCCATGCCCAGGCGCACGCCCCTCATGCGGCTCAGGCGGTCGTCGCCGAACAGGTTGGGCCAGGCCCAGCAGGCGATCGCCAGGTGGATGCGCGTCCCCTGCCCCGACACCGACAACTGCTCCGACCCGCGCCAGGCGATCGGGCGCACGTAGCCGTCCTCCAGGCCGTTGGCGGCCAGCACCTCCTGGCAAGCGGCGTCGATCTGCTCGGCCGAGTAGGGGATCTCGAAGCCCAGGATGCGGCCCGAGGCGATCAGGCGGTCGGTGTGCTCGCGCAACTTGAACACATTGCCGCCGTACGACCGTTCGCCTTCGAACACACCGCTGGCATAGTGCAGCCCATGGGACAATACATGCAGCTTCGCGTCGCGCCACGGGACCATGACCCCGTCCATCCAGATCATGCCGTCACGGTCATCGAAGGGAATCAGTGCCATAACCGGGCCTCCACGCAATATTGTTGCTTCAACGAGGGTCACGCTATAATGGAGTGGCTTTTAAGTCAATAAACCTGTCGTAATGGACGCGGCAACTTTAGGGATGGCTGCCATGCCGGAACGTATGCCTTCGACCCCCGGTGCGACGTCCGCTGGACCCTTGGGTTCGGACGCCCGGAACGGCACGGCGGTGCCCGCCGGGTCGAGCCTGCTGTTCCTGCGCGAGGAGCAGATCAGGCTGGCGCAGGACCTGATGTTCTTCGCCTACCGCGACTTCACCGGCGCCGCCGACGTGATCCTGGAGGAGCTGGGCCTGGGCCGCGCGCACCACCGTGCCCTGCACTTCATCGGCCGCAGCCCCGGCATGACGGTTGGCGACCTGCTGGCCATCCTGCGGATCACCAAGCAGAGCCTGGCCCGCGTGCTGACGGCGCTGGTGGACCAGGGCTACGTGGCGCAGGCGCCGGGCCGCAACGACCGCCGGCAGCGCCTGCTGACCCTGACGGCGGCCGGGCAAGCCCTGGAGCGCCGCCTGTTCGAGCGCCAGCGCGAGCGCCTGGCCCCCGCCTTCCGTGAGGCTGGCGGACCCGCGGTGGAGGGCTTCCGCCGGGTGATGCGCGGCGTGATGGACCAGGCCGGCCGCGCCTATGTGGACCAGGCGGAGGCGCCGTTGCATCCTGGCGCCCGCCCGGGCAATGGACCCCGGCGATGAGTGACTATGGTAAGACAGGCGGGGACAAGACGGGCGGGGACAAGACGGGCGCGCATGTCCTGGTCGTGGACGACGACGCCCGGCTGCGCGCCCTGCTGCAGCGCTACCTGGGCGAGCAGGGCTTCCGCGTCACCACGGCCCGCCATGCGGCGGAGGCACGGGAGCACCTGCGCTCCATGCAGCCCGACCTGATGGTGCTGGACGTGATGATGCCCGGCGAGACCGGCCTGTCGCTGACCGAGACCCTGCGCGCCGACCATTCGGACGTGCCGATCCTGCTGCTGACCGCCCGTGGCGCGCCGGAGGACCGGATCGCCGGGTTCGAGGCCGGGGCGGACGACTACCTGGGCAAGCCGTTCGAGCCGCGGGAGCTGGTGCTGCGGTTGCGCGCCATGTTGCGCCGGGTGGCCCCGCCCGCACCGTCCGAACCCGTGGGTCCCGTCCGGCTGGGCGCCCTGGTGTTTGACACCGGCCGGGCCGAGCTGCGCGGGGCCAACGGGGTCATCCACTTGACGGGTGGGGAGGCGGCGCTGCTGCAAGCCCTGGCCCGCCGGCCCGGCGAGGTGCTGTCCCGCGAGTGGATCGGCGAGACGCTCGGCATGGACGAGACCGGCGAACGCGCCATCGACGTGCAGGTGACGCGCCTGCGCCGCAAGATCGAGACCGACCCGCGTGAGCCGCGCTTCCTGCACACGGTGCGCGGGCGCGGGTATGTGCTGAAGCCGGGGACGTGATGTGGTCATCCCGGGTGGGGCCAACGATATCACGCGCTCTTGCTGCTCCCTCTCCCTCCGCGAGAAGGCCGGGGTGAGCGAGGCTGGCTGCGGAGCGACAAGCCGCATGTGCAAACGGACGGGGTCCCTTCACCGGCACGGACCGCGCTGCGAGACTCCCTCACCCCGGCCCTCTCCCGGAGGGAGAGCGGGCAGCAGGGGGTACGGCCGATGAGGATCACCGCTCCCATCAAGACCCTCGCGCCGCGCGGCCTGCTGGCGCGCAGCCTGCTGATCGTGCTGGTGCCCTTGGTGGTGCTGCAGGCCGTTGCCTTCACCTTCTTCTACGGCAGCTACCTCAACATCATCTCCCGCCGCCTGTCCGGCGCCATTGCCGGGGAGGTCGCGCAGACCATCCAACTGCTCGACCGCTTCCCCGCCGACCAGGAGTGGGTCCTCCGCACCGCCTGGCTGCAGTTCGAGGTGCCGATGCGCCTGGTGCCCGGCGCCACCCTGCCGCCCGACACGCACGTGAACCAGCTCGGCCCCATGGACGACGATCTGGCCGCCGCCCTGGCCGGCAAGCTGCGCCGCCCGTTCCGCATGGACTGGATGACCGACCCCCGCAACGTGCTGATCCGCGTCGGCCTGGACGATGCGGTGCTGGAGGTCGAGGCGCCGCGCAAGCGCCTGTATGCCAGCGCGATCTACCTGTTCGTGCTGTGGATCGCCGGCACGGCGCTGCTGCTGTTCGGCGTGGCGGCGTTGTTCCTGCGCATCCAGGTCCGCGCCATCAGCCGCCTGGCCGCCGCCGCCGAGGCCTTCGGCATGGGCCGGGACCGCGGCCCCATCAAGCCCGAGGGCGCCATCGAGGTCCGCCAGGCCGCCGCCGCCTTCAACCGCATGCAGGAGCGCATCACCCGCTTCCTGGCGCAGCGCACCGAGATGCTGGCCGGCGTGTCGCACGACCTCCGCACCCCGCTGACCCGGCTGCGCCTGGCCCTGGCCGTGCTGCCCTCCACGCCCGAGCTGCAGGACGACGTGGCCGACATGACCGGCGATGTGGAGGAGATGGAGCGCATGGTCGCCGGCTACCTGTCGTTCGCCCGGGGGGAAGGGGCGGAGCAGGCGCAGGCGGTGGACCTGACGGCGATGCTGGCGGACGTGGCGGCCGGCGCCCGCCGGGCCGGCGCCGACGTGGAGGTGGAGTCGCCGGACGGGCTGACGCTGAACCTGCGGCCGGATGCGGCGCGCCGGGCGGTGACCAACCTGGTGGACAACGCCCGCCGCCATGCCCGGCACGTCATGCTGTCGGTCGAGCCATTGGAGCGGACGGTGCAGGTGCTGGTCGATGATGATGGGCCGGGCATCCCGTGGGACCGGCGGGAGAGCGTGTTCCGGCCATTCGAGAGCGGGGAGGGCGGCGGGACCGGCCTCGGGTTGACCATCGCCCGCGACATCGTCCGCGCCCATGGCGGCGACATCGTGCTGGAGGACAGTCCGATGGGCGGGCTGCGGGCACGGATGCGGCTGCCGTTTTAAGGCCGGCGCGCCCAGTCCGCTTCTATACTGGCTCCCTCTCCCGGAGGGAGCGGGACGCTTGCGGTCGCTCTGCCATTCCCGGGGGCATAAACCAGCCGCTGATCTGTTTCCCGCCGTGTCCCGCCACCCTATAGGACAGGAGTGGACACCGCAGCCGAATCCCCCGTCATCATCTCCGCGCACGGCGATGTCGCCGTCATCCAGATGGCCGATCCCGCCAAGCGCAACGCCCTGTCCGCCACGATGCTGGACGGCTTGACCAGGGCGGTCCGGCACGCGGGCAGCGCCCGGGCGGTCGTGCTCCGGGCTGGGGCGGCCGACCGCGTGTGGTGCGCTGGGTTCGACATCGGCGCCCTTGCGGCAGGCTTCGACCCGTTGGCGCCGGATGGCCCGTTGCAGGCGCTGTTCCGGGCCATCGAGGACTGCCCGGCGCCGGTGATCGCCATGCTGCACGGCACCGCCTGGGGCGGCGGGACCGACCTGGCGCTGCGCTGCGACTTCGCCGTTGCCGATCCGACATGCAGCCTGGCCTTCACGCCGGCCAAGCTCGGGCTGCCCTATGATCCCGATGGGCTGCTGAACGTCGTCATGCGCGCCGGCCCGGCGGTCACGCTGGAGATGTTCAGCACCGCCGACCCGGTGCCGGCCACGCGCGCCATGCAGCTCGGCCTGGTCAACCACCTGGTGACGGAGGCGGAGCTTGAGGGCTTCACCTTTTCCCTTGCCGAGCGCATAGCCGGCAACGCCCCGCTCTCCGTCCGCAGCGCCAAGCAGCAGATCCGCGCCCTGGCCCGGGCCATGCCGCTGCCCGCCGGGGTAGGGGACCACTTGCAGGAAGGCCGGCGCCTGGCCCTGGACAGCGAGGACTTCCGCGAGGGTTTGCAGGCCTTCCATGCCCGGCGCCCGCCGGTGTTCCAAGGGCGCTAGTTCCACGGGCGCTTGCCCCCATGACGCTTGCCCTTTGGACCGTTCTTGCCGCCGTGTTGCCTGCTTAGCCGCCAGCCGCCGGGGTGGGCTGCCGGGCGATGAACGCCCAGACGTCGTCCAGCACCGGCGCGCGGTACTGGAACAGCGGCGCGAACGCCGTGATGATCCCGATGTGCCCAAGGTCTGGATACAGCCTGTCCTCCGCCACGCCGCCGGCCGCGCGGACCTTTGCCGCCAGCGACACGGTGTTGCGCGGCTTGACCGTCGTATCGTCGGTCCCGGCGAGCAGCAGCAGCGGCGGGTTGCGGCCATCGACGTAGGTGACGGGCTGGCTGAGCGGGCCGTCCTGCACGGACGCGAACACCTCGCGCACGTCCTCCCCGGTGATCGGCAGGAAGTCGTAGGGGCCAGCCAACCCCACGACGCCGGCCAGCCGCGCCCGGTCGAACCCGGCGCGGGCCAGGAAGGCCGGGTCCACTGCCAGCATCGCCGCGTTGTAGGCCCCGGCCGAGTGCCCCACCAGGAACACGCGCCGGCCATCCGCCCCGAACTCCGCGGCATGGGCGGCGGCCCAGGCGACGGCGCGGGCGGTGTCGTCCAGGAAGGCGGGGAACTGCACTTCGGGATACAGGCGGTAATCCGGCACGGCGACCACGGCGCCGCGGGCGGCCAATGGCAGGGCGACGAAGGGGTACATGTCCTTGTCGCCGGTCCGCCAGTTGCCGCCATGGACGAACACGATCAACGGCACTTGTCCCGTTGCACCAGGCGGGCGGTAGATGTCCATCGTGTGCCGGGGGCCGTCGGCGTAGGCGACATCGCGCGTGACCGCCACCCCGTTGGTGGGAACCGTCGCGTTCAGGATGCCGGCCGGGGAACACGCTGCGAGCAAGAGGGCAAGAAATGCAGGAACCGGGACAAAACGCATGTAGCCCCAACCTTTGAACCCAGTCCCAGTTGCAGGCAAGCGGGCCCAGTTGCAGGCAAGCGGGCCGGCAGCGGTCAGGCCTTGGTCACGTTCCAAAACAGCGGCGGCTGCGCTTTCAGGTGGCCGGACAGGTTGGACCGCCAGGCCGCCGATTGGCGGTACTGGCCCAGCGGCACGAACAGCGCGTCGGTGAACGCCTCCTGCTGGATCGCCGCGGCCAGGCGCAGGCGCTCGGCGGGGTCGGTGCTGTCGATCCAGCGGGCGCGCAGGTCCTCGATGGCCGGGTTGGTCGGCCAGCCGTACCAGGCCGCCGCGCCGTTGCCGCGCAGCGCCGGGGCAGAGAGCGGGTCCACCCAGTCCAGCGCCGGGAACGACGTGCAGAACAGCGACCAGCCGCCCCGCGCCGGCGGCTCCTTGCTGGCCCGGCGCTGCACCACAGTGCCCCAGTCCATCGCCGCGTCGTCGATGGCGATGCCCACGCGCTTGCAGGTCGCGGCCACCACCTGGCTCATGGCGTCGTAGAACGGCTGATCGGTCGGATGCAGCAGGGTCAACGCCTCGCCGCCATAGCCCGCGGCGGCCAGCATCGACCTGATGTCGGCGTCGCTGCGCCGGCCGCCCAGCCGGTCCATGCCGGCGTCGTTGGCGTAGGCGGTGCCGGGCAGGAAGCAGCCGACCGGGGCGTTGGCGTCGGCAGCGTCGTCGCCCATCACCGCCTGCATCACCTCACGCGGGTCGATGGCCGCGAGGATGGCCTGGCGCAGGCCGCGGTTGCTGGTCGGCAGGTGCAGGTGGTTGAAGCGCAGCACCGGATAGAGGCCATAGGGGTCCAGCTTGCCGACGACGACGTTGCGGTCGCCGCGCAGCACCGGCAGCAGGTCGGGGATCGGCATCTCCAGCCAATCGACCTCCCCGGCGCACAACGCATTGGCCGCCGTGCCGGCATCCGGGATGGTCCGCCACTCCACCCGGTCCACCAGGGCGCGCTTGGCGCCGGCCAGGCTGCTGGGGACGTCGTCCCGCGGGATGTAGCCGTCGTGCCGGGCGAACACCGCGCGGCTGCCGTACACGTACTCGTCGGCCACGAAGCGGAACGGGCCGCTGCCGACCACCTCGGTGATCTGCTGGAACGGGTCGGTCTGCGCGATGCGCCCGGGCATCATCATCGCGGGACTCGGCTGCGTCTTGGCCAGTGCATTCAGCAGCGGCGGGAAGGGGCGGCTCAGGCGGAACACCAGGGTGCGGTCGTCCGGCGCCTCCAGCGCGTCCAGCCGCTGGGCGAGGGTGCCGCCCAGGCTGTCCCGCCGCATCCAGCGCCGCAGCGACGCCACGCAGTCCCGCGCCAGCACCGGCGTGCCGTCATGGAAGCGCAGGCCATCTCGCAGCCGGATGGTCCAGCGCCTTCCATCGTCTTCGACCAGGTGGCCCTCGGCCATCTGCGGGCACGGCTGCAAGCGGTCGTCCGTGCCGTACAGCGTGTCGAACACCATGTAGGCGTAGTTGCGGGTGACGGTTGCGCTGGTCCAGACCGGGTCCAGGCTGGTCAGGCTCGCCTGCGGGACGAACACCAGGGTGCGGGACGCGGCAGGTTGCGCCCAGGCCGGACAGGCCAGTGCGGTCCCGGCCGCCCCCATCAGCAGATCGCGCCGTCGCATGCAGGTTCCTCCGCCTTCCGGTTATTTCTTGTCAAGCAGAAATGAACAGCCCAGCATACCTAGCCGATTACGTGTAATAATGGGTAAACCTACAACCGGCAGTAGAGTTCGGTTTTGGAAGCGGGCATGCGAAGCAGCAGTCAAGCGACGGCGACCTGGCTTGACCTTGGCGACCTCCTGACGGTGCGCCGCTCCGGCTTGTTCGCGTCGGAGTGGTTCCTTGAACACAACGGCGACATAGCCAGGGCTGGCATCGATCCCTCGACCCATTACTGCCGGTATGGCTGGCGGGAGGGCCGCTTCCCCAACCCCTACTTCGACCCGGCCTGGTACTTGCGGCGGAACCGCGACGTGCGGGAGTCCGACCTGGAACCCTTGCTGCACTACATCGAGCACGGGGAGGCCGAGGGACGCCAGCCCATCGCCCACTTCGAGCCGGATTGGTACCGCGCCGAGTACAACGTCCCTGCGGGGCAGCTCTGCCTGCAGCACTTCCTGCTGAACCGCTTGCGCGGCGCTGTCAGTCCCATTCCGGAGTTCGACGCCGTCCATTACCGCCGCCAGTCGCCGGACGTGGCCATCGCCGGGATGGACCCGTTCGAGCACTACCTGGTTCGCGGCGCCGACGAGGGGCGGTCGCCGTCGGCCGGGTTCGACGCGGCATTCTACCGGCAACGCTACCTGCAGCACCGGCCGGACGCCAACCCGCTGATGCACTACCGCCTGCACCGGCACGATCCCGGCGTGGTCCCGACGCGGCCGGTGCGCGACACCGACATCCCGCGTGAGGTGCGGCGCAACACCGCGCCGGGTCCACTGTTCGAGCCGGTCGAGCCGCTGCCGCCTGGCGCTTCTGCGCGGGCCATGGTGCTGGCATTCTATCTGCCGCAGTTCCACGGCATCCCCGAGAACGATGCCTGGTGGGGCAACGGCTTCACCGAGTGGACGAACGTCGGCCGCGGCCTGCCGCGTTTTGCCGGGCACTACCAGCCGCGCATCCCGCGCGACCTCGGCCACTACCGGCTGGACAACCCGGCGGCCTACAGCGCGCAGGTGCGGATGGCGCGCGGGGCCGGGCTGCATGGCTTCGTGTTCTACTTCTACTGGTTCAACGGCCGGCGGCTGCTGAACGGCCCGCTGGACGCCATGCTGGCCGACCCGGGCGAGGGTTTTCCCTATTGCCTGATGTGGGCCAACGAGAACTGGACCCGGCGCTGGGATGGCGCCGAAGAGGAGGTGCTGATCGCCAGGACTACCGCGAGCAGGACGAGCCGGCGCTGGTGGCCGAGTTCGCCCGGCACTTCGCCGACCCGCGCTACATCCGCCTGCAGGGGCGCCCGGTGCTGATGGTGTACCGCGCCAGCCTGATCCCGCACGCCGCCGCCGCCGTCGCCCGCTGGCGCGAGGCGTTCCGCGCCCTGGGCGAGGACCCGCTGTTCATCATGGCGCAGAGCTTCGACGACCATAACCCGCGTCCGTTCGGCATGGACGCCGCGGTCGAGTTCCCGCCGCACAAGCTGGCGGCCGGCCTGCCGAACGTGGCGGACCTGCACATGCTGGACCCGGCGGCGACGGCGCGGATCATCTCGTACGACGATGTGGCCGCCCGATCGGACACGGACCCGTCGGCCTACCCGCTGATCCGCACGGCCCTGCCGGGGTGGGACAACGATGCCCGGCGGCAGGGCGCCGGCATGGTGCTATACGGCTCCACTCCGGCGAAGTACGGCGCCTGGTTGGACCGGCTGATCGACGCCGCCATCCAGCAGCCGGTCGCGGGCGCGGCGGTCGTCTGCGTCAACGCCTGGAACGAGTGGGCGGAGGGCGCCTACCTGGAGCCTGACGTGCATTTCGGCAGCGCGTACCTGAACGCGACCGCCCGCGCCATCGCCGGCGCGGCGGCCAGGCCGGCGCGGGCGCGGCTTCTCCTGGTCGGGCATGACGCCTTCCCGGCCGGGGCGCAGATGCTGCTGCTCAGCCTGGGCCGGCACATGCGGCAGGTGATGGGCGTGGACATCGCATTCCTGCTGCTCGGGGATGGCGCGCTGCTGGACGAGTACCGGGCCGTGGCGCCCACGACGGTCGTAGCAGTGGCCGAGCTGCCGCAGCAGGCACGGCTGCTGCATGCCCGGGGCTTCACGGCCGCGGTGGTGAACAGCGCGGCCTCTGCCCGGGCCTGCATCGAGCTGTCGGCCTCCGGGACCGCCTGCACCCTGATGGTGCACGAGCTGCCGCGGCTGCTGCTGGAGCGCAACCTGGACGGCCCGGCCGGCGAGGCTGCCAAGGTCGCGCGGCATGTCGTCTTCGCCGCCCCGGTCATCCGCGACCGGTTCCACGAGCTGACCGCCATGCCGACGGACCGGGCGGTGCTGCTGCCGCAAGGGCTGTACCGTCCGGTGGCGCAAGCCGCCGCAGCCGCTCGTTCGGCGATGCGGGAGGAGCTGGGCGTGCCGCCTGGTGCGTTGCTGGCCATCGGCGTCGGCTACGCCGACCTGCGGAAGGGCTTCGACCTGTTCCTGCAGGTCTGGCGCGTGGCCCATGCGGCGAACGCCGGCATCCATGCCGTTTGGATCGGCGACATCGACCCGTCCGTCGCGGCCTACCTGGCGGCGGAGATGGCGGCGGCTGCGGCGACCGGGACCTTCCACCACCTGCCGCGCCGGCCGGATGCGGCGGACTGGTTCGCCTGCGCCGACGTGCACCTGCTGACCTCCCGGGAGGACCCGTTCCCGAGCGTGGTGCTGGAGGCCATGTCCGCCGGCATTCCCGACCATCGCGTTCGAGGGGGCAGGCGGTGCGCCGGGGCTGCTGCACGAGCACGGCGCGGGCGTTGCCGTCCCGCTGGGGGACGCCGCGGCCATGGCGCACCGGCTGCGCGTGCTGGGCGGGCGGTCCACGCCAGAAGACCGGGCGCGGCTGGCGGAACGGACCCGGCGGCACTTCGACTTCGGCGCCTATGCCGGCCAGGTGCTGCGGCTGGCGATGCCGGAGGCGCCAAGCGTCTCGGTCGTGGTGCCCAACTACAACTATGCGCGCTACCTGCCGGGCCGCATCGCCTCCATCATGGCGCAGACCTGCCCGGTGCTGGAGGTGATCGTGCTGGACGATGCCTCCACCGACGGCAGCGCCGCGGTGGTCGAGCAGGCGGCGCTGACAGCGGACCGGCGGGTGCGGTGGGTACCGAACAGCGAGAACTCCGGCTCGGTGTTCCGGCAGTGGCGCTGGGCGGCGGAGCTGGCGCAGGGCGAGTGGCTGTGGATCGCCGAGGCCGACGACATGGCCGAACCCGGCTTCCTCGCTGCCCTGGGTAAGGCGCTGCAGGGCGCACCGGACGCCGTGATGGCCTTCACCGACAGCCGGGCGGTGGACGCGGCCGGGACGGCGCTGTGGCCCGACCACCTGGCGTACTATGCCAAGTCCGGCGCCCCGGCGCTGGCGCGGGATGCAATTCTGCCGGCGGCCGAGGTGCTGCGGACCTGCCTGTCCCAGCGCAACCTGATCCTGAACGCCAGCGCCGTGCTGTGGCGCCGCACCGCGCTGCTGCAGGCGTTGCTGCGCTGCGGCGACGATCTGGACGGCTACACCATGGCGGGCGATTGGCGGCTGTATGCCGAGCTGCTGAGCGGCGGCGGCACCGTCGCCTACGTCGCGCAGCCGCTCAACATCCATCGCCGCCACCCCGCCAGCGTGACGCATAGCCTGCCGCCCGCGCGCCACCTGGCCGAGGCATTGAGGATGCAGCGGCACATGCGGGGGCTGCTGGGGTCCGACCGGGCGCTGCTGGCCGGGCAGCGCCGGGCGTTGCGGGAGACCCGGGCCTCGTTGCAGGCGTCGGTGCGCGCCGCTACCTGACGGGCGGCTATCTGACAGGCGGGGCGTACATCAGCCCACCCTTGGTCCACAGCGCGTTCGGCCCGCGCGCCAGGCCGATGGGTCCGAAGTGCCGGTCGTAGAGCTCACCGTAGTTGCCGACCGCCTTGATGGCGAAGTAGGCCCAGCGGTTGTCCAGCCCCATCATCTTCCCCGCGTCGCCCGACACGCCCAGCAGGCGCTGCACGGCCGGCACCGGCGAGTGCAGCATCTCATCCACGTTGGCCCGGGTGATGCCCAGCTCCTCCGCATTGATCAGCGCGAAGTGGCACCACTTCACGATGTCGAGCCACTGCTCGTCACCCTTGCGGACGGCGGGGCCGAGCGGTTCCTTGCTGATGCGGACGGCCAGCACGAAGTGGTCGTCCGGCACCTGCAGGGCGGTCCGGGTGGCGGCCAACTGGCTGGCGTCGGTGCTGTATGCGTCGCAGCGCCCGGCGTCGTAGGCGGCGTAACCGTCCACGTTGCGCTCGAACACCACCGGCCGGATGTTGGCGCCGGTGGTGCGGGACCAGTCGGCCAGGTTCAGCTCGCTGGTGCTGCCCTGCGTGGTGCAGACCGCGGCGCCCTTCAGGTCGGCGTCGGTTTTCACGCCGCTGGACTTGCGGACGAGGAAGCTCTGCCCGTCGTAGAAGTTGATGCCGGCGAACTCCAGCCCGTTGGCAGCCTCGCGCGTTTGGGTCCACGTCAGGGTTTCCAGCACCACATCGACCTGGCCGGTCTGCAACGCCGTCAGGCGCTGCGGCGAGGACAGGGCATTGAACCGCACCTTCGGTTCGCCCAGGACGGCGGCGGCGATGGCCCGGCACTCATCGGCGTCGAGACCCTGGAACACGCCGGTCTTGTCGAAGATGCCGAATCCCGGCGTGCCCAGGCTGGCGCTGCACTCCAGCATGCCACGGGCACGCACCTGCGCCAGGGTAGGGCCGGCTAGCACCTGGGCAAAGGCTGGGAAGGCGGCAAGCAGCAACAGGATGGTCAGCGCGCGCAAAGAGGTTTCTCCGGTTGCCGGTGAAACGTCCTGCAAACGTCATGCCGCCTTCTTGCCTCCTCACCCGGAGGAGGAGGGAGAGGTTTCCAACCTGCCCGTCGTGCGGGAGTGGCCGCGGAACTCGGCCACGACCTCGCCGGCAGCCGTCACCTGCACGTCGTAGATGCCGTTGCGCCCGGCACGGTGGCGTTCAGCCGCCTCTGCGACCAGGCTGTCCCCCAACCGCGCCGGACGCAGGAAGGTCACAGCGCAGTGGCTGGCCACCGACGCCATGCCGTCCGTGTTGCAGGCAAAGGCAAAGGCGCTGTCGGCCAGCGTGAAGATGAAGCCGCCATGGCAGGTGCCGTGGCCATTCAGCATCGCCTCGGTCACCGGCATCGACAGCCGCGCCATGCCGGGACGGACCCACTCCAGCGTCATCCCCAGGCCCCGACTGGCTGCATCGCCGGCCCACATCGCGTCGGCGCAAGCCTGGGCAAGATCCTGGTCTTGCGTGAGGTCGTGGTTTTGCGTGAGGTCCCGGCCGGTCACGTCCGCAGGAGCTTGTGCGCCGGGTCGGCGAGGGCCTCGCCCAGGCGGCGGCTCAGGAAGGTGGTCACGGCGACTTCGTCCGGGGTCAGCCCGGCTTTGTCCTCCAGCGCCGCGTCGGCACGGGCCTTCAGGCACTCGATCAGGCTGCCGTCCAGGTAGCCCTCGAACACCGCCGGATGGATGTAGCATTTGCGGCAGATCGCCGGGGTGTTGCCCAGGTTCTTGGCAACGTGCTCGACGACCTCGACCAAGTGCTTCTTGGCCTTGGCAGGCGTATCGAAGGTTTCACGGTCACGCAGGGCGAGCGCGGCCAGGTTGGTCGCGGCCCATGTGCGGAAATCCTTGGCGGTGATCTCCTCGCCGCTGATCTCGTGCAGGTAGCCGTTCACGTCGTCCGAGGCGACATGGTGCGGATGGCCGTCGTGATCCAGGAACTGGAACAGGTCCTGCCCCGGCAGGTCCCTGCACCGCTCGACCACACGGGCCAGGCGCCGGTCTGCCAGGTCGATGTGATGCTGCACACCATGCTTGCCGCGGAAGTCGAAGGTGACGTGGGTGCCCTTGACCTGCACATGCTGGCCGCGGAGCGTCGTCAGGCCGAAACTCTGGTTGGTCTTGGCATACTCCTCGTTGCCGACACGCATCATCGTGCGTTCCAGCAGGGCGACGATGGCGGCCAGCACCTTGCGCTTGGGCAGGCCATGCAGCGCCAGGTCATGCTTCACCTGTGCCCGGATTGTGGGCAGCACGCGGCCGAAGGTGAGCATCCTGCCATACTTCGACTCGTCCCGGACCTCCCGCCAGCGGGCATGGTAGCGGTATTGCTTGCGGCCCCGCGCATCGCGGCCCACGGCTTGCAAGTGGCCGCGGGGGTCCCGGCAAATCCACACGTCGGTGTAGGCGGGCGGGATCGCCAGCTTGCGGATGCGGTCCAGCACCTGCGGGTCGGTGATCTCGGCACCTGCGGGATCGCGGAACACCCAGGCGTCGCCATTGCGCTCCCGGGTGATGCCGGGGCGCCGGTCGCTGACGTGGTGCAGCTTGGCTGCGCGCGCCGCGGCTTTGGGATCGTGCAGATCGGGGGTGTGCGGGTTGAGGTTATGCGTGGCGTCGAGCGAGTGGGGCATCAATGCGTCCGGCTGCGCCCGGCGGAGGGTCTGGGCGGCAGCAGCAACACAGGAAAGGGGGCACGGGTTTCATCGTTGCCGCGCCGTGACAACCGCCGCAGGTCGCTTCGCAACTTCACAATGCCGCATTTGCACAATGAGACAAGCGAACCAATATCATGTTACCGGCGTTTGATAGCTGCTAGAAAGGAAGATCAATGCGACTCAGTGGTGCAGTGTCTGGTTCCGTACACGAGAACAGCGGGTCCGCCCGGGTCGATTTGGTCTGTTTCTCCCATCTGCGGTGGGACTTCGTCTTTCAGCGTCCTCAGCATTTGTTGACTCGTGCCGCCAGGACCATGCGTGTGCTGTTCTGGGAGGAGCCTATACCCACCACCGCCACGCAACCTAGCGTGGATCGGCGCTTGACTAACGAAGGCGTCATCGTCTTGCAGCCTCGCATCCCGGAGAACCAGGACTGGATCGCCGCTCAGCGTACCCTGTTGGACCAGATACTGCGGGAGTTCGCAGTCAACAGCCCCGTGCTATGGTTCTACACGCCGCAAGCCCAGGCGTTCGCCGGCCACCTTCAGGGCAACCCGGCCATTTACGACTGCATGGACGAGCTGTCCGCCTTCGCCGGCGCCGACCCGGCCCTGCCCGAGTGGGAGCGCAACCTGATGGCTCGCGCCGCCCTGGTGTTCACCGGCGGACGCAGCCTGCATGAGGCCAAAAGCCGGCAGCACGGCAACGTCCACGCCTTCCCGAGCGGCGTCGAGACCGCACACTTCCAGCCCGCCCGCGGCGGCTTGCCCGACCCGCGGGACCAGCAGGCGATCCCGCACCCGCGCATGGGCTTCTACGGCGTGCTGGACGAGCGGCTGGACCGGGATTTGCTCGCCCGCGTGGCCGACCTGCGGCCAGATACGCACTTCGTGCTGGTCGGCCCGCTGGCCAAGCTCGACCTGGAGGAGTTGCCGCAGCGGCCGAACCTGCACTACCTCGGCGCCAAGGACTACTCCGAGCTGCCGGCCTACGTCGCCAACTGGGACGTGGCGCTGATGCCGTTCGCCATCAACGAGGCGACGCGGTTCATCAGCCCGACCAAGACGCCGGAGTACCTCGCCGCCGGCCGGCCCGTGGTGTCCACCCCCATCGTGGACGTGGTGCGGCAGTACGGCGCGATGCCGGCGGTGCAGATCGCCGGGACCGCCGAGGCCTTCGCGGCGGCGACGGATGCGGCGCTGGCGTTGGCGCGCGGCCCCCGGGACTGGCTGGCGGAGGCCGATGCGATGCTGGCCGGGATGTCGTGGGAGGCAATCTGGTCCGCAATGTCCGGACTCATCCTCAACGAGCGGCAGGCGCCGCCACGCAAGGCCTCGCCGGGAGCGCAATATGACGTGCTGATCGTCGGCGCCGGGTTTGCCGGGTCGGTCCTGGCGGAGCGCCTGGCGGCAGGGTCAGGCAAGCGCGTGCTGCTGATCGACCGCCGCCCGCACATCGGCGGCAACGCCTACGACCAGCACGACGCGGCCGGGGTGCTGATCCACCCTTATGGCCCGCACATCTTCCACACCAACTCGCAGGCGATCCTCGACCACCTGTCCCGCTTCACCGAATGGCGGCCCTACGAGCACCGCGTGCTGGCACAGGTGCGCGGCATGGAGCTGCCGATGCCAATCAACCGGCAGACGGTCAACCGCTTCTTCGGCGTGGACCTGACGCAGGACGAGGTCGAGGCCTTCCTGGAGAGCAAGGCCGAGCACCCCGGCACAATCCGCACCTCCGCCGACGTGGTGCTGAGCAAGGTGGGACGCGAGCTGTACGAGGCGTTCTTCCAGGGCTACACCCGCAAGCAGTGGGGCTTGGACCCGAGCGAGCTGGACAAGTCCGTCACCTCCCGCGTGCCGACCCGGACCAGCGACGACGACCGCTACTTCACCGACCAGCACCAGCAGATGCCGCTGCACGGCTACACCCGTATGTTCGAGCGGATGCTGGACCATCCCGGCATCCACCTGGCGCTGGGCACCGACTACAAGGACATCGACCCGGCCTGCTACGACCAGTTGATCTTCACCGGGCCGATCGACGAGTTCTTCGGCCACCGCTACGGCAAACTGCCCTACCGTTCCCTGCAATTCCGGCATGAGACGCATGACCGGCCGCAGTTCCAGGACGTAGGTGTGGTCAACTACCCCGCCGAGTCCGTGCCGTTCACCAGGATCACCGAGTTCAAGTATCTCACGGGGCAGGAGCACCCGCAGACCAGCGTCTGCTACGAGTACCCGTCCGCCGAGGGGGACCCCTACTATCCGGTGCCGCGGCCAGAGAACGCCGCGCTTTACCAGCGGTATCAGGCCCTGGCCGACGCTACCCCCAACGTGACCTTCGTCGGGCGGCTGGCGACCTACAAGTATTACAACATGGACCAGGTTGTCGGCCAGGCGCTCGCCACCTACCAACGCCTGGCCGCCAAGGAGCGGGTGCTGGACCAGGACACGGCAACCCAGGTACCGGCAGCGGCAGAGTAGGAGCTGGATCATGGCGGCGACCCATGGGCGGCCCTTGTTCCAGAGCTTCCTGCAGGGCGGGTTCGAGGCGTCGTCCCATCGGCGCCGGGATGGGCAGCAATTGGATGTCCTTGCCGCGACCCGCCACGACTTGGCGGCGGAGCAAGACTACAAGCTGCTCCGCCAAGCCGGCCTGCATACAGCGCGCGACGCCCTGCGGTGGCACCTGATCGAGGCAAGCCCTGGGCGTTACAATTGGTCCAGCTTCCTGCCGATGCTGCGTGCGGCGCGGCAGGCTGGCATCCAGGTCATCTGGGACCTGTGCCACTACGGTCTGCCGCACGATCTCGACATCTGGTCGCCGGCCTTCGTGGACCGCTTCGCCGCCTTCGCCGGGGCAGCGGCGCGGGTGGTGCGCGAGGAGGGGGGCGATGCGCCGGTCTGGTGCCCGATGAACGAGATTTCGTTCTGGTCCTGGGCCGGCGGCGACAAGGGTGAGATGCACCCCTTCGGCGAAACCCGCGGCTATGCCCTGAAGCAGCAGTTGGTCCGCGCCGCCATCGCCGGCATGGAGGCCGTGCGCGCCGTGGACCCCAGGGCGCGCTTCATGCAGGCGGAGCCGCTGATCTACATCACCGCCCATCCCGACCGGCCACACGACCGCGAACGGGCCGAGCTTTACCGCCGGTCGCAGTTCCAAGCTTGGGACATGATGGCCGGCGTCGTGGACCCGGCGCTGGGCGGCAGTCCGGACTACCTCGACATCGTCGGCGTCAATTTCTACTTTAACAACGAGTGGGTGCACGAGGTGGAGGCGATGGGCATGGGGCACCGCCTGTTCCGCCCCTTGCACGAGATGCTGGCCGAGGTCTACGCCCGCTACGGCCGTCCGCTCATGATTTCCGAGACCGGGGCAGAGGGGGACAACGGCCCTGGCTGGCTACGCTATGTCGGCGGCGAGGTACGGACGGCGATGCGGCGCGGCGTTCCGGTCGAAGGGCTGTGCATCTACCCGGTCATGGACTATCCGGGCTGGCAGGACGACCGTCACTGCCCCGCCGGGCTGATCCGGCTGGATGACGCCTATCGCACCCGCACCGTCGATTCCGAGCTGGCGGTGGCGCTGGACGAGCAGGCAACCCTGATGCAGGCGCTTCTCGAAACCGCGCCCGTGTTGGATGTTGCCGCGGAATAGCGGAGACGGCCATGCGGGCGGCAGTGCGGGGAACCGGGATTTACTTCGACGTGGAAGGCGCGGGGCTGGTGCCGGACGGGCCGGTGATGCGGGAGAAACCGGCCGCCCTGGTCATCCACGGCGGCCCCGGAGGCGACCATTCCGGGTTCAAGCCCGCCTTCTCACCGCTCGCCAGCTGGATGCAGCTCGTTTACTTCGATCATCGCGGTCAGGGGCGGTCGGACCGCGGCGACCCGGCGCTATACACGTTGGACGAGAACGTCGAGGACATGGAGGCCGTACGCCGGCATCTCGGACTGGGGCCGGTGGTCAGCCTTGGGACCAGCTACGGCGGCATGGTCGCCATGGCGCATGCGATCCGGTATCCGGAGGCAGTGTCGCACTTGGTCCTGATGGTAACGGCCGCGCATGGCGGCTTCATCCCGCGCGCCCGGCAGATCGTGGCGGAGCGCGGCACGCCGGAGCAGCAGCAGGTTTGCGCGGTGCTGTGGGCGGGCGGGTTCCGGACGGCGGAGCAGGTGCAGCACTACTATGCCGTCATGGGTCCGCTCTATGCGCGCCGGTATGATGCGGCGTCCGCTGCGGCGGTACGCGACCGGGCCGAGCCGTCCCCCGAGCCGCTGAACCGCGCCTTCGGGCCGGACGGCTTCCTGCGGACGTTCGACCTGCGTGCAGACCTGCCGCGGATCACGGCGCCGACGCTGGTTCTGGCCGGGCGGCACGACTGGATTTGCCCGCCGGAGTTCAGTGAGGAAATCCACCGGTTGATTCCGGGGTCGCGCCTGCGCGTGTTCGAGGACAGCAGCCACTCCCTCCGTGTGGATGAACCGGATGCGTTGCTGGATGCCATCGGCAATTTTGTCCAGGGGCGCGACTAGGCTTCCAGCATGGCCCATGGCGGGACGCGCGTCATCGTTGCAATCCAGCGCAGCGCACCGGGCCAGAGCCGCGCCGCCTGCACCGCGAAGCCCGGCGCCAGGCGGCCTGCCCGCAACAGGTGCGAGGCCCGGGCGATCTGGCCCGACAGGTCACGGCGCATGGCCTGGTGATAGGCCGCAGAGTTGGCGGCGCCATAGGCCCGCACGGCTGCAAAGGCGGTATGCAAGGCGATCGAGACGCCATCGCCGCTGAAGGACGGGATCACTGCGATCTGATCACCCAGGCGGAACAGTCCTGGCAGATTGGCCGCTGCCGGCTGGTGAACATAGCCGTAGGGCACCCGGAAAATGGTCAATGGCCGGTCCAGCAACGGCGACGCGCCGGCGAGCCGCTGCCGAAGATGCGGCGCCGCCCGCTCCAAGTGCTCCTGCAGGCCGGGCCAGTCCGCGCCTGCTGCGGTGAAGCGGTCCCGGCGGATCAGCAGGCACAAGTTGGCGACGCCGTCCTCAATAAGCTGCAGCCCGGCGTAGCCGCCACGGAACAGCAGCAGCTCGACATGACCGGCCAGCGTCGCGGCCTGGTCAGGGTGCAGCCGGAAGTACATCTTCAGCCCGACAAGGTCCTCCGGCGCATGAACCGGGGTCCGGCGGACGCCGCGCAGGTCGTGCTTGCCGGTGGCGAGGAACACGGCGCCGCCGGGCAGCTTGCCCTGCCCGGCAACGTCCAGGCCCTCTGGCAAAACGGCGCGGACCGCATGGCCCCGCAGCACCTGCGCCCCGGCACGCGCCGCAGCCGCCAGCAGCGCCGCGTCCAGGGCACGCCGGGACAGGCCGTAGCCGCGGAAGGGCAGGGGCGCACAGGCTACCCTGTTGCCATGCACCAGCCGCACCCTGTCGATCGGCGCCGCCCCGAGCGCGGTCAGGTCGATGCCGAGCCGCGTCAGGTAGCCCTGCGCCTCGTGGCTGATGAACTCGCCGCAGATCTTGTCATGCGCCGCCGCCTCCCGCTCGATCAGCAGCGCCTCCGGGCCAAGCAGGCATGCCACGGCGGCACCTGCAACGCCGCCACCCGCAATCAGCCCCACACCTGGCCTAGTAGTCGCCAGGGTCACCTGATGCGGCTGACGCAAAGCCGGAACGGCAGGTGCCAGCGCACCTCAGCCACGCCATCCAGCCCGGCCCGGCACAGCAACCCCTGCCAGTCCCGCCGCTGGAAGCTGCGCTCCACGCTGATCGCCCCGTCATGCCGCACCATCGGGTGCCAGCCCGCCGCCGCCGACAGCGCCCGGAAGCCGTAATAGGCCAGCGGGTGCCGTTGCAGGTCGTTGATGAACCAGCCGCGGGCGGCGCTGCGCTCCATCCAACCCAGGAACTCGACCAGTTGGGCATCCGTCAGGTGATGGGTGAACAGCGAGCTGATCACCACGTCCTGCCCGCCCGCCGGCTCGTCGAACAGATCGCCGGTCCGGTAGTCGATGTCCATGCCCGCCGGGGTCGCCGCCCGGGCCGCCGTAGCGCTCCAGGGGTTGAGGTCGATGCCGGCCAGGTCAAGCGGCACGCCGACGCGGGCGCCCCAGCGATGCAGGCGGCGCAG
>JAABUQ010002895.1_pt1 | contig 32741 bp, 31 predicted proteins | sample 5560001 | NCBI WGS metagenome assembly JAABUQ01 (sample SAMN10711888, study PRJNA513371) | rock metagenome | isolation source: Antarctica rocks | place: Antarctica: Victoria Land, Finger Mt nord | collected 2015-12-18 | reverse complement strand
AAAGCGTCGTCCATGGGTCCTCCTCTGGTCTCCACTGTCCTCAAGCAACAGTAGTTTCCAGCTTCGGACCCATGAACGGCAACTAGCAATCACGGTATCCTCTATGAAATAATCACAGCATACACTAACAACTTGGCACCGCAGTGCCCGTTTGCTGCCATGCGACCGCAGTCGCAGGCCCCCGCACCGCAGTGCCCGTTTGCTGCCATGCGACCGCAGTCGCAGGCCCTCGCACCGCAGTGCCGGGCGCTGCCATGCGACCATGCGGATTGGTTTCTCTCCGCTCCGCTCCGACAGCCCAACCGGGCAGTCGCAGGTTTTCAGCTTTCGAGGGTTTACATATGACCACCACACTCGCGCCTACCCCAACCGTGCAAGAGCTCATGACCAAAGAAGATAGTCGTCCTGCTCCTCAGCGCGTGTCGTTCGTAGGGACCGGCACGATGGCCGAGGCGATCCTGCGCGGCCTCATCCTGCGCGGGGTCGTGGCGGCGCGCGACATCGTGGCGAGCGCGCCGCGCGAGGAGCGCCGCGCCTATCTGACCGAAACGTACGGGGTGCGCGCGGTGGCCGCGAACGCCGAGGCGGCGCGCGGCGCCGACATCGTGCTCCTGTGCGTCAAGCCGCAGACGGTCCCCAAGGTCTTGCCCGAGTTGCGCGAAACGCTCGACACGCGCCAGTTGCTGGTCTCCGTCGCGGCCGGCGTGTCGCTGCGGACGCTGGAAGGGTTGAGCTACCATCCCGCCATCGTGCGCTCGATGCCCAATACGCCCGCGCACGTCGGCGAGGGTATGACCGTGTGGGTGGCCAGCCACGCCGTGACGGGGGACCAACTCGCGCACACTCGCGCCATCTTCGGGGCGCTCGGCCGCGAACTGCAGGTCGACAACGAAGACTTCCTCAACATGGCCACCAGCCTGTCGGGGTGCGGCCCGTCCTACCTCTTCCTGGTCATGGAGGCGCTCACCGACGCCGGAGTGCAGATCGGGCTGCCCCGCTACATCGCCGAGGAGTTGGTGACGCAGACGGTGCTCGGCGCGGCGCGGCTGGCGCAAGAGAGCGGGCGCCACCCCGCCGCGCTCAAGAACGGCGTCACCTCGCCGGGCGGCACCGCCGCCGCCGCGCTCTACCAGCTAGAGAAGGGAGGGCTGCGCCCGACCCTCGCCGACGCCGTCATGGCCGCCTACGAGCGCGCGGTCGCCCTGGGGCAGGGCAGCGCGGAGAAGGCATGATCGCCCCTCACCCCCAACCCCTCTCCCGTGCGCGGGAGAGGGGAGGTCGCCCCAACCAAGGGGCGAGGGCAGCCCTCGAGCTCCTGCGTCAAGGCCTGCAGTTGGCGCGCGCGCCGCGCGCGCTGCGTTGGCGCCTGGAAACGTTCGGGCTCTACATGCCCTCGCTGCCTGAGGCGCGGCCCTGGTGGCGCGTCAACGGCCGCGCGCTCGGGGCCTTCCTCGCGCAACTCCCGCGCTACGCCCGCTGGCTCGCGGCCATGCGCGCGCTGCGTCAGGAAGGCGCCGCGGGCTACTGGCGCGCCGAGGCCGGCACGAGCCTGCGCGAGTGGGAGGACTGGCTGGACAAAAGCTATCAGCCGTCAGCCGTCAGCCGTCAGCTTCCCACGTCTGTCGCGCCTACGGGCGGCGGTGTAACTATTGTCTCCCAACCGCATCAAAAAGCTGACGGCTGATAGCTGACGGCTAAAACGCTTCCGTCACCGCCTTGGCCTGCATGAACAGCTTTACGTAGTCGGGGCCGCCGCCCTTGGAGTCGGTGCCGCTCAAATTGAAGCCGCCGAAGGGGTGCGTGCCCACGATGGCGCCGGTGCATTTGCGGTTAAGGTACAGGTTGCCGACATGGAACTCACGACGCGCCTGTGCGAGTCTCGCGCGGTCGCGCGCGTAGACCGCTCCGGTCAGGCCATAGACGGTGTCGTTGGCGATGCGCAGGGCCTCGTCGTAGTCGCGGGCGCGCAGCACGGCCAGCACGGGCCCGAAGATTTCCTCCTGCTCGACACGCGCGCCCGGCCGCACGTCGGCGAAGACCGTGGGCTTGACGAAGTAGCCCGGACTCTCGGCCGCCGCGCCGCCCGTTGCCAGGCGCCCCTCGCCCTTCCCAATCTCGATATAGCCCAGGATCTTGTCGTAGGCGTCTTCGTCGATAACCGGGCCGAACGTGTGCTCGTACGCGCGCGGCGGCCCGAGGCGCAGCGTCTCCGTGCGCGCCACCACGTCGGCGAGCACGCGGTCGTAGACATCGTCGAGCAAGATGGCGCGCGAACAGGCCGAGCACTTCTGGCCCTGGAAGCCAAAGGCCGAGGTGACGATGCCCGCGGCGGCGGCTGCGAGGTCGGCCGAGCTGTCGACCACGATGGCGTCTTTGCCGCCCATCTCGGCGATGACGCGTTTGATCCAGATCTGGCCCGGCGGGGTCTCGGCGGCCAGGCGGTTGATGCGCAGGCCCACCTCGCGCGAGCCCGTGAACGAGATGAAGCGCGTCTTGGGGTGGACCACGAGCGGCTCGCCGACCTCGGCGGGGTCACCGGTCAGGAAGGAGAGCGTGCCGTCCGGTAGGCCGGCCGCCTCCAGGATCTCCACGAGCTTGTAGGCAATGACGGGTGTCTGCTCGGCCGGCTTGAAGATGACAGCGTTGCCGCCGGCCAGGGCGGCCGAGACCATGCCAGTGGGGATGGCCAGCGGGAAGTTCCAGGGCGAGATGGCGAGGCCGACGCCGAGCGGGATGTAGTCAAGCTCGTTGTCCTCGCCGGGCTGCGGCGTCAGGGGGTGCGGATAGCCGAGTTCGGTGATCTGGCGACCGTAGTACTCCAGGAAGTCGATCGCCTCGGCCACATCGGCGTCGGCCTCGGCCCAACTCTTGCCGGCCTCCAGAATCTCCCAGGCCGAGAGTTCGAATTTGCGCCGGCGCATGATCGCGGCGGCCTTCATCAAAACTCGCCCGCGGTCGGTATGGGGCACGCGGCTCCAACGGCCGAAGGCCTCGAGCGCCGCCGTCATGGCCCGCTCGGCGTGCTCTTGTGTCCCGCTAGCGGCGTGACCGACAACCTCGGAGGGATTCGACGGATTGAGCGAGGGGAACGTCCCGGCCGTTTCGACGCGCTCGCCGCCGATCACGAGCGGGTAGCGCCGGCCCAGCTGGCCCGTCACCTCGTCCAGGGACGCCAGGAGCAGGCGCCGGTTATCCTCCTGGCCGAAGTCCGTGAGCTTCTCAGGATAATACGCGGGTACCATCTATCACCTCCTCATGCAAAAGACCCGCGCCTGTCGTGGCGGGTGCGACACTTCTATTGTAGAACACTCTGTTATCCTGCATGGTGTCCCCTATTGTATGTCGCACTCGTACATCCAGAAAGGACACCATCCGATCATGCGTAACCTCTTGCGCTGGGGGCTGGCCGGCGCGCTGCTCCTGCTGACGCCGTCGGCCGCGCTGGCGGCGAAGACTCCCCCCAAGGCCACGCGCACCCCCGTGGCCAGGGCCACGCCGAAAGCCACGCCGAAAGCCACCCCTACCCCCGTCGCCTCAGCGACGCGTATGGGCGGCCATATCGCCTACGTCGGGGCGAACGGGAACATTTTCGTCGTCCGGCCGGACGGGACCGATAAGCGCGCCCTGACCAACACCGGCGCGACCGATCCGACGTTCAACGCCCCCCTGTTGTCATCCAAGGGCGATGTCCTGGCCGTCCGCTTCGCGGCGGGCCTGGGGGCTTTCAAAGGCAGCGACACGTCGGGGCTATGGCTCGTCCCCTCGTCGGGCGCCGCCCGCCGGCTGACGACGAACGTGCCGCGTGGTTACGCCTGGACGCCCGACGGCGTCAGCATCGTCTATGAGGAGGGCTACCTCTCCGAAACGGCCCTTATCGTGCTCGACCCGCGCACAGGGCACAAGCGCACCCTGCCCTGCGACGCCACCTTCAGGCTCGTCGGCGTGACGCCGGTCGGCGCCCGCGCCATTGGCGTGCAGGGGAGCGACGTCGTCGCCGAGAGCCTGTCCGACGGGGCGACGCAGGGACTGACGGGCTATGGCGTCAGCTCCAAGTCCGGCGTCTGGCAAGGCCTGGCGGCGGTTGGTCCCGGGGGCCGCACGGTGCTCTACGCCGAGGCGCCGGGGACGACGCTGGTGTCGATCGACCTACAGACACGCCGCAGCGCGCGCACGTCCCTCGCCGGCGCCGTTAGCAACGTGGCGCCCTCGTCGAGCGCCTCGACGTTCGTGTATGCGACGAGCGGGGCCGGAGGGACGGCGCGGAGCGCGCTCCGGTCCGGCAAGAGCGTCACGAGCCTGCGCGGCGACGCGTCTTTCACGGTTCACGCCTTCGCGCCGAACGACGCCGGGTTCGCCTACACTACAGTGAGCGGCGGCCAGCCCTATGTTTTCGTCGCGCCGACCTCGTGCCCCGCGGCCTGCGCGACGCGCCTCGACTTCGGGCGGGACGCGGCGTGGGGGCCGTAAACTTTAGTCCCTCCCACGGAGCCTGGCCCAGACGGCGTGTAGGGTCAGCCCCAGACGGTGTGGCGTGATTTTTGCTACTACGTCACGATGCGGCGAAAACGGCCTCGTGGAGGCGCTACACCGTAACTTTTTTGCGCCATGCGCATTATACGGTAGGATAGAGGCAGCTTGTCTTAACGCCTACGCGAGAAGGAGGTGAGTCGCGCGGCGAGTCGACCCTTGGTGAGGCGTCCCCCTGGCTACCCTTGAAAAGGCCGCTTTGTTACTCGCACGATGCCACCGCGCGGCCATCATGCGTCCGCAGAACGTAGGCGCACAGCGCACAGTACGCGGATCATTTCACTCTATTAACGGAGGAGCTTTTAGTGGACAACGAGATTCTGGAGACTTCGGGCTCGCGCCGCATTTTCCTTAAGACCGCCGCCCTGGCCGGCGCCGGTGTCGCGCTGGGTGGCGCGGCGTTCCCGCTGGCGGCGCACGCCGCCACCGACGATCCGCCGACGATCATCAGTGTGGCCCTCGTGGCCGAGTACCTCGCCGTGACCTTCCAGACCAACGCCATCGCCAACGCCACGGCCATTGGCCTGACCCAGGCCGAGGTCACGACGATCCAGGGCGTCGTGGCGGCGGAGGCCATCCATGTGGACTACCTGAAGGCCTACGGCGCCCGGGACATCTATACCGGCCCCTTCGCCTTCCCCGCGGGCACGTTTACCACGCGCAACGGCTACGCGACCACGGCGGTCATCCTGGAGACGGCCTTCGTGACCGCCTACATGGCGGCGGTGCGCGAGTTCGCCGCCGACGCGCGGGCCGATCTGGCGCAACTCGCCTACCAAATCGGCGCGGTCGAGGCCGAGCACCGCGCCCTCTCGCGCGCGGTGGGCAACTACCTGCCCTACGCGGATCTCGCGTTCGAGACCAATTTGATCCCGAACGTCGCCGCCGCCGCCACGGTGCTGACGAATCTTGGCTTCCTCTCGCCGACCGCCGGCAATAGCTACGCCTACACGGCGGCCAACCAGAATCAGGCCATGAGCTACATCGGCCTGCTCACGCAGACGACCCCGTAAGACCGCGGGCCGCTGTTCGCACGGTTCCTGTATAACGAGGAGGGGGACGCCGCCCGGCGCCCCCTCCTCGTTACTATTGTGGAGAGGCTGCATGAGCAACGCCGGCGACGTTAACCCCTTTGAGGCGCAGGGCCTGAATAAGTCGTGTGCTGTACCTCTCGTTTGGGGCTTGCTACTCGCGTTCACGGCGACGCTCCTACCCGCGTTACGGGTCGGCGCGGCCGCGCCTGGACCGGCCGTTAGCGTCTACCTCACGACGGCCGACCTCTCCAGTCGCCTGGCCCGCCAGCCAGACCTACATTTCACACCCGCGACGGGGACGCCCGGCGCGGGGACGAGCGCGTCCGTCACGCCCGGCCGCCCCGCATCCACGGCCATCACCCCGACCATCGACATTGACGACACGCGCGTCTACCAGCAGATCGACGGCTTCGGCGGGGCCATGACCGACTCGTCGGCCTGGCTGCTGGCTACAAAGCTGGCCCCGGCCGCGCGCGACAGGGTCGTATTCGACCTTTTCGATCCCGTGCATGGCCTCGGTCTCAGCATCGCGCGTGTCCCCATGGGCGCGTCCGACTTCACCAGGGACGGCGCGGTGTACTCGTACGACGATACGCCGGACGGCAACCCCGACCCGGCCCTGGCCGGCTTCTCCGTCGCGCATGACATGACGGAGGTCGTGCCCATGCTGCGGGAGGCGTTGCACTTCAATCCGGGGCTCAAGCTCATGGCCACGCCGTGGGTACTGCCGAGTTGGATGCAGACGGGTATGACGAGCCCCTTCGCGGGGACCATTCTCCCCGCGGCCTACAAGCCCCTGGCGGACTACTTCGTCAAATTCATCCAGGCGTACGGGGCGCAAGGGTTGCCGATCTACGCCGTGACGCCGCACAACGAGCCCGGGCAAGACCCCGGTTATCCAGGCATTATCTTCCCGGCCCTGGCCGAGGCGCAGTTCATCGGCCGCTACCTCGGACCCGCCCTCGCCGCGGCCGGGTTGCAAACCCGCATCCTGGCCTACGACGGCTTCTGGGACACCGCGACCACCGGCTCCACGCCGGACTACCCCTTCCTGATCTTGGCCGACCCGGTGGCTGGGCCGTACGTCGCGGGGACGGCCTGGCACTGCTACTCGGGCGGCCCCGACGTCATGGCGCGGTCGCACGCGCTCTACCCTGGCAAGGACAACTACGTCACCGAGTGCTCGAGCGGCTTCACGCACGGCGATGTGTCCGAACTGATCATCGCCTCGCTGCGCGACTGGGCCCGCGGCGTCCTGCTGTGGAACCTGGCCCTGGACCAGTTCGGCGGCCCCCCGCGGGCGGGTCAGACAGGCTGCCCCAACTGCATCGCGCCCGTCACGGTCTACACCGATACAGCCAGGGCCGCGTACACAACCGACTACTACGAGTTGGGTCAGGCCAGCCGTTTCATCCGCCCCGGCGCCTACCGTATCGCCTCCACCTCGCCCGTCGCCCGCCACAGTGACGTCGGCCTGGGCTGCGGCAGCGGCACGAGCTACGGTGCGCAGACCATCGACGACGTCGCCGTCATGAACTCCGACGGCTCTAAAGCGCTGTTGACCTACAATCCCAGCGGCCGCCGCCGTCCATTCACCGTGCGCTGGGGCGGCCAGGCGTTCAGTTACGCGCTGGCCCCCTGTGCCACCGCGACGTTCGTATGGACCGGCAAGCAGCGGGAGTCGGGAGTCGGGAGTCGGGAGTCGGGAGTCGGGAGTCGGGAGTCGGGAGTCGGGAGTCGAGAGTCGAGAGTAAACTTTCTGACTACTGACTACTGACTACTCAGTGATAGACTGACGGTACGTAGCGGCCCAACAGCGGAGGGACAATGTATCATGGTGACACGCGTCGCGCCCGACATCGACTGGTCGACTTTCCCCGAGAGTGATGGTGAGCCTATGGCCGAAACATCCGCCAACGTGATCCAGATGCTCGACCTGGAGTTCGCATTGCAGACCCTGTTCGACATACAGGAGCGTAGCGCGAGCACGTCCGTCGGGGGCAACCAGCTGATGTACTACAATCCGCGCGATGGCCGCGACCATGTGTCGCCGGACGTGTACGTGGCGTTCGACCGCCGCCCTCCCGCGCCGCCGAGTTGGAGGACGTGGGAGGAGGGCAAGTTTCCCGACATCGTGTGGGAGATCACCTCTCCGAGCACGCGGCGCGAGGACGTGGGGCGTAAGCACGCGTTGTACGCCCAGCTGGAGGTCGGGGAATATTACATCTACGACCCGCAACAGGAGACCAACCCGCCATTCTTAGGGTTCGCGTTGCGTGGAGGGCGTCTGGAGCCGCTGCCCGTGTCGCCGGGCGGAGGGATTATGAGCGTGCTGCTGGGGGCGGAGTTGCGGCCGATGGCGATGGGGGAGACGGAGCGGCGGCCGGACGGCATGTGGCTGCGCGTGATCGACCCACGGAGCGGGCTGCCGCTGCCGACGAGCGAGGAAGTACAGCGCGACCTGGGGACGACGCGGCACGACCTGCAAACAACCCGGCACGACCTGCAAACAACCCGGCGCGATTTCGCGACAATGCAGGATAGTTTCGAGCGGATGCGCCGTGACGTTGTAGCGGTACAGCGCGAGAGTGAGCAGATGCGCCAGGACTTCGCGGCGGTACAGCGCGAGAGTGAGCAGATGCGCCGTGACGTCGCGTCGATGCGGGAGCGTATGACGCGGGAAGAGCAAGCTCGCCTTATTGCCGAACAGCGGGCCGTCCAGGCCGAGGCGGCACTGCGGGCGATGCTCGACACGGACAGGGGGCGCGGCTAGGACATGGTTTTTGAATGCCATAGGTAGCGCGGGCCGCCGCGGGCGGCGGGCGACGGGCGATGGCCGGCCCTAAGCGTTGGTCAGGGATTGACGTCGTCGAGCATGGCGTCGGCGTGTTCCATACAGGCGCCGGGCGGACAGCCGTTGCGCGGCGGCAGAATGGTTAGGCGGTAGACGGCCTGCTGGCCGGGGCGCAGGACCTGTTCGCGCACGGGCAGTATCCCGCCGACGAGCGGGAGGCCGCGCAGCAGGCGGGCCAGCACGTTGAAAGGGTGATGGGGGATGCGCGGCTCGGCCCACAGCGCCGTGGCCGCCCCGCCCCGCGACGCATACGCGTTAGGGTTCGGAGGCAGCGGACGTGGGACCAGCAGGACGCGCAGATAGCGCCGGCCCCCGTTCCCATGCGGGACGTATTGGTTGATGTCCTGCGTCGCGCCCTGCACCATGACCGTGCGCCCGACCCACGCGCCCGGGTGCTGGCGCAAGCCCGCCTGTACCTCCGCCACCGCATACGTGCGCTGAGGGGGCTCTAACAATTTGTCTCCAAAGGCGAATAGGAGGCCGAAGAGGAGAACGAGCACGGCGGCAACGGCGACGAAGGGACGTTTCATATTTTTATGGAATGGGCGTCGGCACGTCGGGGTAGGAGACGCGACCCTCGCGGCCGTCGTCTCCTTCGCGGGGCTCGTTTTCCGTGGCGTTCTCGGTGGGCTCGGCTGGAGCAGGGAGGGCGCGCACCTTGGCGATGCGCGTCCCTTCCATGCGCTCGACCGTGAACAGCAGGCCGTCCACCCGCACCTCGTCGCCGACGAGGGGCACATGGCCGATGTTGTGGAACACGAGGCCGCCGACCGTGTCGAACTCCTCGAACTGCTCCGATTCGGTGTCCTTGTCGAACAGATCGAAGGCCTCGTCGATGCCGGTACGCCCGTCGAACAGATACTCGTGCGGCGCGATCTCCTGGATGTACTGTGGCTCACCGGGGTCGTGCTCGTCGGTGATTTCACCCACGATCTGCTCCAGCAGGTCCTCGATCGTGACCAGACCCGCCGTCCCGCCGTACTCGTCGAGCAGGATGGCCATATGGACGCGGCGCAACTGCAACTCGCGGAATAGCTCGCCGATGCTCTTGCTCTCGGGCACGGCATAGGCGGGCCGCATGATTCCGTTGATGGGCTGCTCGTAGCGGTTGGCGCGGGCGTAGCGCAGCATGTCCCACACGTAGAGGACGCCCACAATGTTGTCGACCGTCTTCTCATAGACGGGGAGGCGCGAATGGCCCACCTGCAAGGCCAGGTCGATGGCCGCGCCCAGGCTCGTTTCGATGGCGATGGCGCTCATGTCGACGCGCGGCACCATCACCTCGTGCGCCGCGATGTCCTCGAACTCCACCACCGCTTCGATGCGGCGGCGCTCCTCCTCGCGGAAGACGCCCTGCTCCTCGCCGATCGTGGCCAGTACCACCAACTGCTCGTCGCTGACGAAGGGGCCGGGGGCCGTCTTGACGCCGAAGACGCGCATGGCCAGATTGGTGACGCCGCGAAAGAAGTAGACGAAGGGGCTCAACGCCCGCGCCAGCAGCGCGACCACCGGAGCGACACGCAGGGCGGTCTTCTCGGCCGTGCGGATGGCCAGCGTTTTGGGGATGATCTCGGACACGATCAGTACGACCACGGAGAAGACGAGCGAGATCGCGATGCTTCCCCAGCCGTTGTCCACGCCGGGTCCGAAGATCTCGCCGGCCAGCACCGTGGCCAGGCCCGAGGCCACGATGATCGTGACCATGTTCAGGATCAGGATGGCGGTCAGGAACTGGTTGGGATCGCGCATCAGCGCGGCGACCGCGCGGCTGCCTGGGGCATCCTGGTCGGCCAGGTGGCGGATGCGCAGTTTCTCCACCGAGGTCAGCGCCGTTTCCGACCCCGAGGCGAACGCCGCCAGGAGCAGCAGAATGACGAGGAAGAGAACCTGTCCCCAGTTAATGGACGGCAGGCGCAGCGTCGCGCCCAGGGGAACAACAATGTTTGCAAAGGGGGGCAGGGGGGCGTAAGCGTGGGCAAAGATGTTAGGGGGAACCCACCTAGGAGGCTCCAAAACGATCAACTCCTTCGGCGCGCCAAAAGAACTCATCCGTGGGGTAGCCGACAGCTGTCAACTCCTACGTGAAGAGCGCGCTCACCGATTCTCCTTCATGGATACGCTTGATTGTCTCGGCGAGCAGCGGCGCGACCGTCAATACCTCTATTTTATCATCCCGCTGCTCTAGTGTGAGGGGGATCGTGTTGGTGACCACGAGGCTGCGCAGCGGGCTGTGCTTGATTAGCTCGACGGCCTCCGGAGTCATGGCGGCGTGCGTGGCGTACATGTAGACGTCACGAGCGCCCCGGTCGAGGATCATGCGCGCGGCCTCGACGGCTGTTCCGCCGGTGGAGAGGAGGTCGTCGACGAGAACGGCGGTCTTGTCGCGCACGTCGCCGACCATCTCGAAGGCCTCGGCCACGTCGGGGCGCGGGCGCTGCTTGGCGATGATGGCCAGCGAGGCGCCCACGCGCGCGCGGAACTCGTTGGCGCGCAGCACGCCGCCTGCATCGGGCGAGACCACCACCACGTCGTCGAGGTCCAGCTTGCGCAGGTGCGCGGCGAGCACGCCGCCGGCGCGCAGGTGGTCGACCGGGATGTCGAAAAAGCCCTCGATGGCCGGGGCGTGCAGGTCCATCGTGAGCACACGGTCGGCCCCGGCCGTGGCGATCAGGTTAGCCACGAGCTTGGCCGAGATCGGCTCGCGTCCCGCCGTCTTTTTCTCCTGCTTGGCGTAGCCGTAGTAGGGGATGACGGCGGTGATGCGCTGGGCCGAGGCGCGGCGCAGCGCGTCGATCATCAGGAGCAACTCCATGATGTTGTGATCGGTCGGCTTGCACGTCGGCTGTACCACGAACACGTCGGCCCCGCGCACGTTGTCCTCGATGCGGATGCGTGTTTCCCCGTTCTTAAAGGCGCCGACGAGGGAGTGCCCTAGGGGTATACCGAGCGCGTCGGCGATCTCTTGTGCCAGCATCGGGTTGGCGCTGCCGCTGAACACCTGCAAGTCCGGATGCATGTTCCCCTCCACTGTGTACGAGCGGCGCCGCTGTCCCCGGCGCACCATAGGCGTAGGCCCGCTCAACGCGAGCGGCTCGACCGGCGCCTCCGCGCCGGGCGGATGTCGATCGGGTTCGTATCCGTCGGACATGGTTACTCCCGCAAGGGGCGGGCCGGGACGCCCGCCACGGTCACCCCTGGCTCGACATCGCGCGTCACGACCGCGCCGGCGCCGGTCCTGCTGCCGTCGGCCAGGGTCACCGGCGCCCGCAGCATCGTGCCGACCCCCACGAAGACATTATCGCCGATCGTGGTGCGATGCTTGCGCGCGCCGTCGTAATTGGCCGTGATCGTCCCAGCCCCCACGTTGACCCGCTCGCCCATCGTCGTATCGCCGATATAGCTAAAATGGTGGCTGACGGAACCGACGCCAATGGTGCTGTTCTTAACCTCGGCATAGTTGCCGATTTGCGCGCCCTCCCGCAAGACCGCGCCGCGGCGCAGGTGTGCGAAGGGGCCGACATGGCAGCGCGGGCCGATCCGCGCGCCCTCCACGACCGAGCGCGTGACCACCGCGCCCTCGTCGACCACGCTGTCCGCGAGCTCCGTGTCCGGTCCGACGGCGCAGTCCTTACCGATGCGCGTGTCGCCGCGTAGGTGCGTGTTGGGCAGGATCGTGGTGTCCTGGCCGATCGTGACCCCCGGCTCGATGTAGGTCGTGGCCGGGTCGACGATGGTGACGCCCGCGAGCATGTGCGCCCTGTTGGTGCGGTCGCGCAGGGCCGCCTCGGCCGCGGCCAACTGCACGCGCGTGTTGACCCCCTGCGCCTCCTCGAACTCCGCGCCCGCGACCTCGTCGAGGCGCAGCACCTCTACCGCGCCGGTGGGTCCGGCGAGCGCCAGGGGCACGAGGTCGGGCAGGTAGTACTCGCCGTCGGGGTGCGCGGGCAGGTCGCGCACGGCGCGGCGCAGCCAGGCCAGGTCGGCGCAGTAGACGCCAACGTTGATCTCGTCGACCCTTTCCTCGTCTGGCGCCAACTCTTTCTGCTCTTTGATGGCGGTCACGCGCCCGTCCCCGTCGCGCATGACGCGCCCGTAGCCGTGGGGGTCGGGCACGATCGCGCTGAGCAGACTCAGGGGGTAGGGGACGCCGCGATGCAGGTCGAGGAGCGCGCGCAGCGTCGCGGCGCGCAGCAGCGGCATGTCGCCGTAGAGGATCAGGGCCGTATCGCCCGTGGCGTCTGTGTCGCCCTCTGCCGCGTCCGGTCTATCCGGCAGGGCGTCGAGCGCCACCTGTACGGCGTGGCCCGTGCCCAGCTGTGGCTCCTGCACGACCGTCAGCGCTTCGAGCGACGGCGGTAGGGCCGCGCGCACCGTCTCCGCCTCGTGGCCGAGCACGACGACCGCTCTCGTGGCGCCCGCTTCGTGAGTCGCCGCCAGCGCATGGGTGAGCATGGGCCGCCCGGCCAGGGTGTGCAGCACCTTGGGCCGCGCCGAGCGCATGCGCGTCCCTTTCCCTGCGGCGAGGACGATGGCGATGGTGCTGATGGAGCGGCTCCCTGTCTAGCGTACGATACGGACGGAGCGGCGCACGTCCTCGAACACCCCTTCGAGGGGCGCGAGGGCGTCGGCGGGGCCAAAGAGCGCGAGTACGAGGACGCCGGGTCCGGGCCGCGCCAACGCGACGCGCTTGACGATGTCTAGGTGGGCCGGCATCGTGGCGGGAGGGCCGGTGACGCCGGCCCGCGCCGCGGGACCGGGGGCGCGGCCGCGCACGAGCACACGATGCCAGGTCAGGTCATTGTCCTGTTGCTCGCCGAGGCGCTCGATGGTCGGACCATGCAGGTCGCGCGTGAGAAAGAACACGCCGGTGCGCAGCAGCGATTCCAGGGCCATGCCTGTCTCGGGGATGGTCATCAGCGCGACGCCGGGTGGATACGCAGCCGTATGCGCGACGGGGTGATAGAACTCGGTCACGCCCACCGGACGGTTCTCGCGCACGATCCACTCCACTGGATAATCGAGGCGGAGGAAGTCGCGTGTATAGGTTAGATGTTCACTGACAGCCATATCACGAGTATAACAGGGTGGGGTACTGAAAGAGTCCCTGTAGGGCCAGGCTCCATTTAGCGCCCGTACCGACGTAGGGGATAGTCCGTGGCGCCCTGGTAGCGTTTATCAGGCCTTGCACGGCAGGGTCTATATGCCGGGCGGGCTGGAGGACGTAGCCATAGCCTTGTCGATGCTGCTGATCGGCCTGTCGGCGCGCTCACTCGCCACGGGCCGAGAAGGGCGGGCGGAACACGCCGCCGATGACCGCCCTGGAAGGGACGCTATCCGGCCGTGCCCTGCTGGAGAATAGGCGCCTGTATCGTCGGTTGGAGGCGCGAAACCGCGCGCTGGCCACGGCAAACGCGCGCCTCCAGGCCATGGCAACGACCGATCCGCTCACCGAGGCGCCCAATCATCGGGCCATGGTGGACGCGCTTGACCGCGAACTGGGGCGCGCTGGCCGCCATGTCCGCCCGTGCGGGGTGCTCTTCATCGACCTCGACCGCTTCAAAATCCTCAATGACACGCACGGACACCTCGCGGGCGACGCCGCCTTGCGCGATGTCGTCGCCCTGACGCGGCGCGCGATACGGGAGGGCGACACGGTGGGCCGCTGGGGCGGCGAAGAGTTCATCGCCGTGCTGCCACGTCCAGTCGCCTGATTTTGAACCGTGTCTTAGTACTACAACGTGACATTGACCTGCGACTGCCTCCCCAGAGGGGCCCCCGATGGCAGCGCACGGGCACTGCGGTGCTGGGGACGGGTAAGAGTGGCGCCCCTATCCTCCCCGACCGCAGTCGGCGTTTGCTGCCATGCGACCGCGGTCGCAGGCTTGATCCTAACGTTGTAGTATTAGGCTGCTTGCCTAACGAGGCCATCTAGGGGAGATGACATGACGGACACCGCCCGGGACCGCTGGAACCTGTTCCTGTGCTCGTTCACGATCTTGTTCGTGGAGCTGGCCCTCATCCGCTGGATACCCTCCTATATCCGCTACCTCGGCTACTTCACCAACTTCGTGCTGCTAGCCTCGTTCCTGGGCATCGGCCTGGGCATCCTGCAGGCGCGCCGGCGCGTCGAGTTGCACAGTCTCTTCCCGGCCGCGCTGGCCATCCTCGTCGCCATCGTGGCCACCTTCAAGCTGCAGCTCAACGTCGACTCGGGGCAGGAGGTGTTCTTTAAGGACATGTCGGTCAAGGCGCAGGGCGTCGAATCCTTTTTCCTCGTCCCGCTCGTCTTCATCCTGGTCGCGGGCATCTTCACCTTGCTGGGGCAGAACCTGGGACGCCTGCTCGCGGCGGTGCGGCCGCCCCTGACGGCCTACACGCTCGACGTGGCCGGCTCCATCGCCGGCTCGGCCCTCTTCGCGCTCGTGTCGTTCCTGGGCGCTCCTCCCGGGGTCTGGTTCGTCATCGCCGCGCTGGCCGCGCTCGCGCTGCCGCAGCGGCGCGGCGGCTTCCGCGTCGTCAACGCGGCCATTCTGCTCGGCGTGGTGGTGTGGACCACCGTGCTGGGCGCCTCTTCGCTGTGGTCGCCCTACTACCGCATCGACGTGCAGAACCTCGGCGGCGGCAGCCAGGCCATCTTCGTCAACAACATCGGCCACCAGGTAATGGGTCCCTACGCGTCGCGCGCGCGCGCGCTGTTCTACCTCACGCCGTTCCAAACGTTCCACTTCCCCTCGTCCACGCGCGAGCTCATCATCGGGGCCGGCTCGGGGACCGACGCCGACATGGCCGTACACAACGGTATTGGCAGCGTCACAGGCGTCGAGCTCGATCCCACGATCTACAGGCTGGGCCACGACCTGCACCCCGACCGCGTCTATGAGGATCCGCGCGTACACGTCGTGCTCGACGACGGCCGCGCCTTCCTGGAGCGCACCCGCGACACGTACGACCTGATCGTGTTCGCGCTGCCCGACTCGCTGGCCCTGACCTCCAGCTTCGCCAACCTGCGCCTGGAGAGCTACCTGTTTACCAAAGAGTCGTTCGCCGCCGCGCGGAGCCACCTCAGCCCCAACGGCGTGCTGGTGCTCTACAACTACTACCGTGAGCCCTGGATCGTACACAAGATCGCGGGCATGCTGACCGACGCCTTCGGCGGGCAGGCGCCCTACGGACAGCTCTACAAAAGCACCTCGGCCGCCGTGCTGATGGACGGCCCGCGCCTGCGCGAGCTCCCGTCCTCTCTCTACCGGGCGCACACCATCACGCGACAGGCCGGCGTCGACGACGCCACCGACGACTGGCCGTTCCTCTACCTCAAAGACCACACCGTGCCCACGATTTACCTGCAGGGCGTCGCCGTCGCACTGGTCATCGCCGTGCTGGCCGTGTTGCTCAGCGCCGGCCGGAGCGCGCTACAACGCTTCGACGCGGCCCTGTTCTTCACCGGCCTGGCCTTCCTGCTACTCGAGTCCAAGAGCATCGTCAACTTCTCGCTGCTCTTCGGCGTCACCTGGTTGGTGAACGCGCTGGTCATCATCGGCATCCTGGGCACGGTGCTGCTCGCCAACTGGATCAACGCGCGCTCGCGCCTACGCCTGGACATCCGGCTGCTCTACGTGGGGCTCGCCGCGGCGCTGGCGCTCAATCTGCTGCTGCCGTTCCACACCCTGTTGGTCCCGAACCTGGCCCTGCGCTACGTGCTCGGCTGCGCCGTGCTATTCTCGCCGATCTTCATGGCCAACCTGATCTTCGGGCGCCTCTTCGGCGACACCGTCGCGCCCGATGTGGCGCTGGCCTCCAACCTGCTCGGGGCCTTTGTCGGCGGGGCGCTCGAGTATGTCTCGCTGCGGATCGGCTACCATCAGTTGTTGCTCATCGTCGCCGCCGCCTACGCCCTCTCGTTCCTGGCCGTGGCGGCCTCCCGGCGCGGGCGGGGCGCCGGCGGCGCCGTATCGGTCGCGGCGCGGTAAGCCAAAGCAGCACAACATAACAGCCCGGCCCTGAAGGACCATGGCATGGGACGGACCCTGAAGGGTCTGGAGCGCCATTGCTACCAGTCAGACCTTTTAAGGTCCGTGCCCTACCATGGTCTTAGAAAGCCAGGCCGCCTTCGCTGGCACGTATTTTGACACTTAGGTGGGTCGAGAGCATGTGCTTCTAACCAACACGGAGGCTGACGGTGGCGGACAAGGATAAGAAGTCGGGCGAGTCGGAGCAATTCAAGGAAGGCGACCACGTCGAGTGGAACGGGCCGGGCAAGGTGACCGGCACGGTCGAGAAAGAGTTGACGGAGCCCACGCGCTTCAGCAACAAGACCTACAAGGCTTCGGAGGAGCATCCTGAGTATCTCGTCAAGAGCGACAAGTCGGGCAAGGAGGCCATCCACCGGCCCGAGGAGTTGTACAAGACGGAGCACGTCAAGAAGTAGGGTCCCTCACCCTTACCCCTCTCCCGCGCGCGGGATGAGGGGTAGGGGTGAGGGCTGTTACTGTCGGGCGAAGCGCCCCTGGTAAACCGCCTCGCCCTCGCAGCGGTCGATTATGAGTTGGCAGATGCGCACGCCGGGCCGCAACATCAGCGGCGTCGGGCCCAGGTTGGTCATCTCGAGCACCTGCCGGTTGTCGATGCCCGGCTGCATGAAGCCCGCCGTGACATGCACGGCCAGCCCCAGACGTGCGAAGCGGCTGCGCCCCTCCAGCCAACCGCACAGATAGGGCGCCAGCCTGATGCGCTCGACCGTCAGGCCGAGCACCGTTTCGCCTGTTTGCAGCAGGATGCCCTCCGTCCCCTCGACCTCGATCTTGCGCGTCAGCGCCTCGAAGTCGCTCTCTTCCGAGACCTCATGGACGGTGTGACGGTTCTCGAAGAGCCAGAACGTGCTGTTCAACCGCAGGTCGATCGAGGCCGGCCCAATCTGGTCGCGCTCGAAAGGATCGACCGCGATCGCCCCCTCCTCCATCTCCCGCAGAATAACCTCGCGCGTCAGCACGCCCATGGTTTCCCTTTCATTGCAGCGACGCCGCCATGGCCAGCACCGTGGTCAGGCTCGTGCCGGTCGAGCCGAGCAGGTCGTAGCGGACGCCGTGGAGCCGCCACACGATCTCGCTCACCGGGTTGGCGCCGCCGATATTCGATTGTAGCAGGGTCCCTTGTACCGCGCCGACCGCGATCGGCTTCGCCGTGGCCCAACTCAGAGCGACGGCCGCGCCGCCGACGGACTCGTGCAGTTGGGAGGCGATGTAGCCGGCGCCATCGCCGTAGTAGAGCACGGCGAAGCGCGGCGTGCGCCTGTCCATCACCCATAGGGCCCGCAGGTTGGTCCCCGCCGGCCACGACGAGGGCAGGCCTACGGTAAACCCGAGGCGCCGCGAGGCCAACTGGCGCGCCGCCTCCGCCGCGGCGCCGCTCAACGCCGTGCCGCTCTGGTCGTGGTAGAACACGCCCGACGAGGCGCCCTGGGCCCGCGCCCCGCTCAACGGGAGCAGCGCGGCCACGACCGCGCACACCCCGAGCGCCCCGCTCGCTATGAAGCCTCTACGCATCAGCCGCATCATCCTTTCTCGCCCCCCGCCACTTTTGCTCCCATGCAACACCGTCCGTCCCGCTCGCACAATAGGACATCCAGGGAAGCCCATTATACACCTTTTACGGCCGGGCTTTACTAGATGCGGAACTCACAGTCAAGGTTTTTATCCACAATCGAAAGGATGCGCCGGGTGCGGTATGGTTGAGGGTGCGCGACGTGGCGCACGGGCGATAAGGCACAGGGGTTTGTAGGATCGATGGATATCGCGATTATCGGCGTGCCAACCGACCTCGGGCAGGGACGGCGCGGTGTGGACATGGGCCCGAGCGCGATCCGCTACGCCGGGTTGCAGGCGGGGTTGGAGCGGCTCGGACACCGCGTGCTCGATATGGGCAACGTGCGCCTGCCGGTGGTCGAGCAGCTGGCGGTCGGCGACGCCCACCTCAAGTATCTAGAGGGCTGCATCGCCGCGGCCGAGGGCCTGGCCGAGTGGGGCTTCGAGGCCCGCGAGAGGAACTACATCCCGGTCGTGCTTGGCGGCGACCACAGCCTGGCGCTCGGCTCGGTCGCCGTGGCCGCGCGCGCGCGCGCCGTGGGCGTGCTGTGGGTCGACGCGCACGGCGACTTCAACACGGCCGACACGACCCCCTCGGGGAACATCCACGGCATGCCGCTGGCGGCGCTGTGCGGCTACGGCGACCCGCGTCTGGTCGACCTCCTGTACCAGGGTCCCAAGGTCGACCCGCGCCACGTCGCCGTCGTGGGCGCGCGTGACATCGACGAGCAGGAGAAGCGGCTGCTGCGCGAGGCGGGCATCTCCGTGTTCACGATGCAGCGGATCGACCGGCAAGGCTTGGTCGAGGTCATGACGCAGGCTCTAGCCGTCGTACAAGCGGGGACGGACGGTTTCCACGTCGGCTTCGACCTCGACGTGCTTGACCCGCGCGAGGCGCCCGGCGTGGGCACGCCGGTCCCTGGCGGCATCAGCTACCGCGAGGCGCATCTGGTGATGGAGATGATCGCCGAGACCGGCGGGCTCACCTCGCTCGACCTCGTCGAGGTCAACCCGGTCCTTGACCAGCACAACATCACCGGCCAGTTGGCCGCCGAACTGGCCTGGAGCGCCTTCGGCAAGTCGATCTACTAAATGCTTCCAGCTTGACTGGGCGGGATACGCCTGCGACTGCGGTCGCATGGCAGCGTCCGGCGACTGCGGTCGCGCGGAACTACGCATGAGGCGTAGCATTCCGCGACTATTGCTCGGAAGCATTTAGGTGGCATAGCCCTTGCGCTCCCATTGGCGTCGGATGCCCCGACGAGGCGCGTATATATAGGAGAGATGTGTGGAGTATCGCAAGCTGGGCTCGCAGGGGCCGGAGATGTCGACGATCGGGTTCGGCTGCTGGGCTATGGGGGGCGCCGGATGGGGCGCCAGTTGGGGTCCGCAGGACGATGACGCCTCGATCGAGGCTATCCACGTCGCCCTCGACAACGAGATCACCTGGTTCGACACGGCGGCCGTCTACGGACTCGGCCACTCCGAGGAGGTGTTGAGCCGTGGGCTTGGCGCGCGCCGCAAAGACGTGGTCGTAGCCACCAAATGCGGACTGGTGTGGGACGAGCAGGGCAACATCAGCAACAACGGCAGCTACGATTCGGTCATGCGTGAGTGCGACGCCAGCCTCAAGCGCCTCGGTACCGATTATATCGACCTCTATCAGATGCATTGGCCGGACACCGGCGCCAAAGCGCCGCCCGAAGAGACGATGCGCGCCATGGACGACTTGATCAAGGCCGGCAAGGTGCGCTACGTCGGCGTGTCCAACTACGACCTGCCCCTGATAGAATCCTCGCTGGCCGTGCGCCACGTCGACTCGCTGCAGCCGCCCTATAACCTGCTCGACCGCAGCGTGGAGGAGGACACCCTGCCCTTCTGCCGCGCGCACGGCATCGGCGTCGTGGCCTACAGCCCGCTCGCCTCGGGCCTGCTCGGCGGACGCTACACCGAGTCCACGACGTTCGACCCCGGCGACTGGCGTTCGCGCGACCCGCGCTTCACAGGCGAAGGCCTGCGCCACAACATCGCCGTCGTCGACCGGCTCAAGGGAATCGCCGCCCGCTTCGACAAGACGGTGGCGCAACTCGCCGTCGCCTGGGTCCTGGCCAATCCCGCCGTGACCTCGGCCATCGTCGGCGTACGCAAGCCCGAGCACATCACGAGCGCGCTCCCCGCCGCCGGCTGGCGCCTCGACCCGGACACGCTGAGAGAGATCGATCAGGCATTGCAGGGGGCGGAGGCCTAGCCGTGCTGGTGATGAAGTTCGGCGGCAGTTCGCTCGCCGGCGCCGAACGCATCCGCGACGTCGCCGCCCTGGTGCGTCGGCTCGCGGCGGAGCGGGTGGCCGCGCCCGTGGTCGTGGTCAGCGCGATGGGCGGTGTGACCGACCGGCTCTTCGCGTTGGCGCGGACCGCGCTGACCGGGCGGGCCGGGCGTGATGAGGCGCTCCAGACGGTCGAGGAGTTGCGCCGGCGGCACAAGGGAGCGCTGGCCGCGCTGACCGAGGACACCGGCGAGGCCGCCGGCGCGCTCGACCGCTACTTCGACGAACTGCGCGACATCGCCATCGGTGTGTCGCTATTGGGCGAGTTGTCGCCGCGCTCCCTCGACGCTATCACCGCCTACGGCGAGAAACTCTCCATGGTCCTCGTCGCCGCCGCCCTGCGCGCCATCGACACGCCCGCCGAAGCGATCAGCGGCGAAGATCTCGTCGTGACCGATGCGATGTTCGGCCACGCCGCGCCCGACATGGACGCGACGGCGCGGCGCGCCGCGGAACGCGTGCTCCCGCTCGTACGCGCGGGCATCGTCGCCGTCGTCACGGGCTACATCGGGGCGACCCCGGACGGCGTCACCACGACGCTGGGCCGCAACTCCTCCGACTACTCGGGCGCCATCGTGGGGGCCGCGGCCGGGGCGGAAGAGTTCTGGTTGTGGAAAGAGGTAGACGGCATTATGAGCGCCGACCCGCGCCTCGTGCCCACGGCGCGCTCCTTGCCCGACCTGAGCTACGCCGAGGCGTCGGAACTGGCCTACTTCGGCTCCAAAGTCATCCATCCGCGGGCGATCCTGCCGGCGGTACCGATCGGCATGCCGATCCGCATCAAGAACACCTTCAACCCCGCGCACCCCGGCACGCTGATCACGGCGGCGAGCGCGCCGGGACCCGGCGCGGTCAAGGCCGTCACGGTGATCCGCGAGCTCGCGCTGGTCACGGTCGAGGGGCTGGGCATGCTGGGCGTGCCCGGCATCGCCGCGCGCACCTTCGGGGCCATGGCGGCCGCTGGGGCCAACGTGCTCATGTTCTCGCAGGCATCGAGCGAGAGCAACATCGCCCTCGTCATCGCGCGGCGCGAGGTCCAGGCCGCCGTCGACGCGCTTGACGAGACTTTCGGACCGGAACTGCGCCGCCACGAGGTCGACGCCGTGCGCGCGCAGGTGGGTGTGGCCATCATCACGGTTGTGGGCGCGGGGATGCGGGGCACGCCGGGCGTGTCGGGGCGTCTGTTCGGCGCGCTCGGCGCCGCCGGCGTCAACGTCATCGCCATCGCCCAGGGCTCCTCGGAGATCGGCATCTCGTGCGTCGTGCGCGAGGACACGGTCGAGCAGGCCCTGCGCACCGTCCACGGGGAGTTCGTGGAATAGCTATCAGCCATCAGCCATCAGCCTTCTCCCCTCGTCATGCGCGCCAACCATGACGGACAAGTATGTGATAACCTACGAAAAGCTGACGGCTGATAGCTGACAGCTAACCCGGAGGTTTCAATGATCGACGTCGCCATACTGGGCGCCACGGGGGCCGTGGGCCAACGCTTCGTGCAGTTGCTCGACGGCCACCCACTCTTCGCCGTGCGCGAGTTGGCGGCGTCGGGCCGTTCGGCCGGCCAACGCTACGCGGACGCCTGCCACTGGCTCCTGCCTACGCCCGTGCCCGAGCGGGCCGGCGACATCGTCGTGAAAAACCTCGACGCGCCGCTGTCCAGCCCGCTCGTCTTCTCCGCGCTGCCGGCCGAGGTGGCCGGCGAGGTCGAGGATCGCCTGGCCGGCGAAGGGCACGCCGTGTCCACCAACGCGCGCAACCACCGCATGGACCCCGACGTGCCGCTGCTCGTGCCCGAGGTCAACTGGGCGCACGTCGAGGCGGTCGAAGCGCAGCGGGCTCGCCGGCGCTCGCGCGGCTACATCGTGGCCAACCCTAACTGCTCGACCATCGCCCTCGCCCTGGCGCTGGCCCCGCTGCACGGCCAGTTTGGGCTCGAGCGCGTCATGGTAACCACGTTGCAGGCCATCTCCGGCGCGGGCTACCCAGGTGTGCCTTCGCTCGACATCATCGACAATGTGATGCCGCATATCGGCGGCGAAGAGGAGAAGATGGAGAGCGAGCCGCGCAAGATCCTGGGCGGCTGGCGCGACGACCACTTCGTCGACGCCCCTATCATCCTTAGCGCGAGTTGCAATCGCGTGGCCACCTCGGATGGGCACCTGGAGTGCGTGTCGGTCGGCCTGGCCACTCGTGTCACGCTCGACGACGTGGCGGACGCGTTGCGCGACTACCGCTCACCTATTCTGGAGCTAGGTCTGCCCAGCGCGCCCGACCCTGTGATCATCGTGCGCGATGAGCCCGACCGGCCGCAGCCGCGCCTGGACCGCGACGCCGGCCGCGGCATGGCCGTCGCGGTCGGCCGCCTGCGCCCCTGCCCCATCCTCGACTACAAGTTCGTGGCCCTGGGACACAACACCGTGCGCGGCGCCGCCGGCGGCGCCATCCTCAACGCGGAACTGCTACAGGCGAAGGGGTTGATCTGAGTTATCAGCTATCAGCTGATAGCTTATCCGTGCGCCACGGCGACGAGGCCCACGATGCCGAGCGCGTAGAGCAGCAGCACGATGAGCGAGTCGACGCCCATGCGCAGGATCTGCCGCTGGGGTCGGAAGATGAGGCCGTAGAGGTAGACCGTGGTCAGCAGTACGCCCAGCCCAGCGAGGTAGATGTCGGTGCGCTGCGCCCGTGGCAGGACGGCCTGGCCGGAGAGCAGGCTGGCCAGTAGAAACAGCACGGGCAGGAAGGCGTTGCCGCCGAAGATGTCGCTGACGGCGAGTTGATAATCGCCGAGCCGCACCGCTGCCAGCCCGGTCGATAACTCGGGGATTGACGTCGCGGCGGCCAGGAAGGTCGCGCCGAACAGCACGCCGGTCATGCCGATATGGCCGGCGATGGCGTTGCCGCTCTCCTCGAGCGCCACGCCGGCGACCAGTATGACAACAGCGGCTACCAGGAACAGGATTACCTCACGCGTCGTGCTTTTGCCCTTGTCCGCGGAGTCTTTCTTCTTACGCGCGGCGGCCGTATCGCTCGGCTCCTGTCCGCCGGGCGCGTCGCCCTTAGCCTGCCAGGGCAGGTCGGTGCGCGCCTTGCCGAGCAACCACAGGCCGACAAGCCAGAGCGCCGCGATCAAAAGGCCGCTCGGGTCGACGCGGGCGAAGATTAGTGAGGCCGGGAACTGGGTACCCATTATGGTGACGACGAGCACGGCGACGACCAGTACCCCCTCAAGCACGAGCGAGAGCGAGACTGCCATGTAGGTCAGGGGGCGGCGCGCCCGCACGCCGAACTGGTCGAGGATCACGAGCACCACCGTCTGGATGGCGATGCCGCCCAGGATATTGCCGATGGCGATGCCAAGGTTGTGCGTTAGCGCGGCGCTCACCGTGATGGCGATCTCGGGCAGATTCGTGGCGATAGCCAGCAAGATCAGTCCACCGAGCGCCTGGCCGAGGCCGAAGCGCGACGAAAGCACGTCCGTCGTGTCGGAGAGATTGGTCCCCGCGACCCACACCGCGGCCGCCGCGGCCAAGAAGATGACGAGCAGAATTGGCAGAGACAAAGCGTCAAACATAGGACTCTTTTCGCGACTAACGACCGAGGCGTTCCAGCTGGCGCCAGGAGAGCAGCCAGGCCAGTTCCCCAGCGGCTGGATCGAGGACTCGCGCCTCTATATGAGCCAGCATGGCCTTGCGCATGTGGACGCGCCCTCCCGTCATCTCCCTGATGATGCCCGAGAGTTGCGGCTCGTGCCCGACCAGCAGCACCCGCTCACCTCGACTTGGGAGCAGCGCCAGCGCCGCCTCGGGCGCACGGCTGGCGGTGAGGGACACTGCCTCTTCCGCGCGCATCCCCAGCGCCTCGGCTACCGGCGCGGCGGTCTGCCGGGCGCGCGGCAGCGGGCTGGTCAGGATGGCGTCGAGCTCGAGATCGAGCCATTTCACACCTGCGGCGACGGCGCGGGCCTGCTCGTGCCCGCGCGGCGTCAACTCGCGATCCTCGTCGCGCGGCGCCTCGCCGGCCTCGCCGTGCCGCAATAGATACAGGTCCATGTCCGTCAATTCTCCTTCGGGCCCATCGCTTGGGCGGCCTCCCCCAACGCGGCGAAGCCCGCCCGCAGTGTATCGCCCGCCGACGCGTCCGCCACGCCACTCCGCACTGCGAGGGCCGTCGAGAGGATCGGCGCCAGGGCGGGGTCCGCGCCGGCCAGCCACGTCGCCGCCTCGCTCTTGGCGCAGGGACGGCCGGTCTGCATGCCGTAGAGGCAACGGGCGATGTTGAGCACCCACGAGGCAACCTCAGTCGTCGACGGCTCCGATGTCCCGGGTGCGGCGACAAGCTCGCCGAGGTATTCATGCAGCGCCGCCGTGAGCACGTCGCGGCTAACCGGCGGCAAAACATCCCGCGGGTCGGGCCCATGGAGCGTCAAGCTGTGGTCGCGGATGACCAGCATATTGTCGGCCGAGTAGTCGCTCGGCCCGACGACCGGCACGCCGATACCCGGCTCGACCGCCACGATGTGCCCCACGATGCCCCACGATCGCAGCGCATCCTGGGGCGCATACCCGCCTTCCAGCCGCACGCCCCAATAGCCCTCGCCCGCGAGGCGCGCATGCGCGAGGGCCACGCGCCCCACCTCCTCCACCGAAAGAGCATGCCGCGTGACGACGAGGAAATCGACATCGCTGGAAGCCGCCTCGAAATCACCCATCAGGAGGGAGCCGGTCACATAGATGGCGACAAGATTGTCGCGCACCGCCTCCCGAACGCCGTCCTGGAACGCGACAAGCATCTCTTGCAGCCCTGGGAGGTGGCGCAACTCGCTCAGGACAACCATACCTGTTCCTTTAGCCTTTCTGCTCAGGCGAACCGTGATATTCCGCGACAACCTCGATTGGGCCGATGATGTTGGCGCTGAACTCCAGTAGGTCCTCGGCCGGTATCCAGTACTCCCGGTGCGTGGCGGCGCCGACCGTTTGCATAGTATAGCGGGCCAGGTAGTCCGCGCGCACGCGGAAGCGCATGACGTAGTCGGCGTAGCCCGACGCCGCGTCTTTGGTGTTCCAGTCGCGCGCGATCCGCGTGGCGTACTCCTGGTTGAGGACGGGATAGAAGATCGGCTGGAAGGGCAGCCGCGGCGGGAATTCGCGATAGCCGCTCTCCTGGATAAGTTCCAGTTCGCGCCGCCCGACCGGGCGGTAGAGTGTGACCATTTCGTGCGCTATCTCTTCCATCGTTCGCTCAACACCACGCTAGCCCTGCGCATCGTGGTCGCGGATCGCCAATGCATGCCTGTCACTCGAGCCGGCGTATCGCGACCGTAGGGCGTATGGCGATACGCCCCTATAGATCGACATCGCTCCCTATATGTAACATGTGCCGCGATCATCACATAGCGGTCGTCGTCCGGCCGATTGCCACCACTGGCTACAGGATACAGCGTCGAGTACCGATCAGACGGCTGGGATGGTACAATGCCGCGAGTTGATACCCACCAATCGTCCACTGACGCAAGGAGGAGTTATGGGCCTACTCGACGGCAAGACGGCTATTATTTACGGCGTGGCCAACCACCGCAGCATCGCCTGGGGTATCGCCCAGGCCTTGCAGCGCGAGGGCGCGCGGCTGGCGCTGACCTATCAGGGCGAGCGCGTGGAGAAATATGTGCGCGAACTCGGCGCCACCCTCGCCGATCCGCTGATCCTGCCCTGCGACGTTACCGACGACGCGCAGATCACGAAGGTCTATCGGCAAGTGGGCGAGGCCTTTGGACACCTGGACGCCGTCATTCACTCGGTCGCCTTCGCCGAGCGCGAGGACTTGGAGGGCCGCTTCGTCGACACCTCGCGGCAGGGCTTCCAAACCGCCCTGGAGATCAGCGCCTACTCGCTCGTCGCCGTGGCGCGCGGGGCGCTCCCGCTCATGACCGGGGGCGGCTCGATCGTCACCATGACCTTCGCCGGCAGCCAGCGCGCCTACCCCAGCTACAACGTAATGGGCGTGGCCAAAGCGGCCCTGGAAGCCAGCGTGCGCTACCTCGCCAGCGATCTCGGTCCCGATGGCGTGCGCGTCAACGCCATCTCGGCCGGCCCCATCAACACCCTCTCGGCGCGCGGCATCAGCGGCTTCTCCACCATGCATAAAGCAGCCGGCGAACGCGCCCCGTTACGCCGCGCCACGACACAGGCCGAGGTCGGTGACGCCGCCGTCTTCCTCGTCAGCGACCTCAGTCGCGGCGTCACTGCCGAGACCCTCTACGTCGATAGCGGGCTCAACAGCGTCGCTGTGTGAACGAGTCGATGGTCGATAGTCGATAGTCGATAGTCGATAGTCGATAGTAAGGTGCGCGGTATCGGCCGATGAATCAAGGACACCATTGTCCAACGAATATCCTGACCACGTTATCTATCGACTATCGACTATCGACTATCCGCGCCCGGCATCGTAGCTGACCGCGTCGCCGAGGATGTCGTCGATACGCTTGAGTTGGTCGTCGGAGAGCGTGATGTCGGCGGCCTTGGCGTTCTCCTCGACCTGTTGCGGCCGCGAGGCGCCGATGATGGCCGAGGAAACGTTGGGCTGGCGCAGCACCCAGGCCAGCGCCAGGTTCGCCATCGAGCAACCCACCTCCTGGGCGACGTTTTGTAGGTTCTGCACGGCGGTGAGCGTCTTGTCATTCATGAAGCGTTTCATGAACATGTTCGATTTCTCATCGGCCGCGCGCGTGCCCTGCTCCGGCTGCTGGCCCGGCTTGTACTTGCCGGTCAGCACGCCCTGGGCCAGCGGCGAAAACACGACTTGCCCGATGCCCTGCTTCTCGCAGAAGGGGATGACGTCGCGCTCGATGTAGCGCTCCAGCATGTTGTAGAGCGGCTGGTTAGACGCGATCGGATCGAGATTCAACTCGTGGCCCACGTAGACGGCGTCGGCGATCTGCGTGGCCGACCACTCCGACACACCCGCGTAGAGAATCTTGCCCTGCGTCACGAGGTCGTCGAGGGCGCGCAGGGTCTCGTCGACGGGCGTCTCGGGGTCGGGACGGTGGCACTGATACAGGTCCACATAGTCGACGCCCAGGCGACGCAGGCTGGCGTGGCACTGCTCCATGATGTGCTTGCGCGAGAGGCCGCGCTGGTTGGGTCCGGGTCCCACGGGGAAGAACACCTTGGTGGCCAGGAAATACGTGTCGCGCGGGAAGTCCTTGATGGCGCGGCCCACCACCTCTTCGGCCTTGCCGCCGGCGTAGCCGTTGGCTGTATCGAAGAAGTTGATGCCGAGGTCGTAGGCCTTGTGGACGCAGTCGACCGCGCTCTGCTCCTCGACCGAGCCGCCGTAGGTCAGCCAACTGCCCAGACTAATCGTGCTCACGCGCACACCCGCGCGCCCCAAATGCCGATACTCCATGGTCGTACACGCCCCTTTCTTTAACTATACGGTTGAGGACTGCGCAAGAAATATTCCCGAGCGGAGAGAGGGGCGCTACGACAACCATGTAAAAGGCTGACACAGCGGTGTCGCGCGCCGCGTCGTACGCTACTGCTACAACGCGCGTCTGGAGCCATCTCTACCCTGGATTTGGGTAGGCGCCGGCGGCGCGACGCATTGACACGCACGGTTACAGCGGAGGGAAGACATGGATCGGGTGAAGCAGCCTATAAGCATCGACCTGGCGCGCCTGCAGGTGGCCTTCGACCGCGTCGCCGAGGGCGTGGAGGAGAGAGTCGTCCCCGCGGCCGTACTCGCCGTGGCCAACAGGCACGAGCTTGTGCGCCGCGAGGCGTTCTCTCGGGCGGCCGGAGACCGCGTGACGGCCGACAGCATTTTCCTGCTCGCCTCGATCACCAAGCCGATCCTGGCCACGGCCGTGATGAGGCTCGTCGCGCAGGGCCGGCTCGTCTTGTCGGAGCCGATCAGACGCTACATCCCCGAGTTCGCCCTGTCCAGCGCGCCCGCGGTCACGGCGTGGCATCTGCTCACGCATACTTCCGGTATCGTCGAAATCGACTGGCCGGATACGTTGCGCCAGCGTCCCCATGCTCCGTCCAGGCTCGAGGCCGCCTGCCGCCGCGCTCTGCTCTTCGACCCAGGGGAGCGCGTGTCCTACTCTACTCTGTCGTACGAACTGCTGGCCGAATTGGTGACGCGCCTGGGTGGGATGCCCTACCAGGACTATCTGCGCGAGCGCGTCTTCGCGCCGCTCGGCATGACCGACACATCGTACGACCCGCGTGTTTCCGATACCTCCGCCGCACGTATGGTCCCCGTCCACGGCATCGACGGCGGTCTGGCGGACCCGGATGAGGCCCTCGACTACTATATCGCGCGCAAGGTCGCGGGCGCGGGCCTCTGGAGCACGGCCGCCGATCTCGTCGCTTTCGGCCAGGCCTATCTGAACGACGGCCGGCGCGGCGCGTATCAACTGCTGCCCCCGGCCTACATCGACCTGGTGACGCGCGAGCACACCGCCGGCCTCACGAAAATGGGGGATGGCCGCGCCGTCCCCGCCCACTACGCGCTGGCCTGGCGCAAGAGCGCGCTAGATGGGACACGGCCGGGCTCGCCGCGCGTCTTCGAGCACGACGGCGCCACGGGCGGGCTGCTGTGGATTGACCCGGAGTGGGACCTCGTCTTCGTCTATCTCACCAACAGCTTCGGCCTTGCCGATGCCCACGTCCAGCAGGCCGCCTTGCAGGCCGCCTACGGCGCCCTGACGAGATAGTTACTACCCCGCGAGGATCTCGCCGCGCTTCCAGAGGGCCGTACCGATGAGCAGGAGAGAGATCGCGGCGAGGATGACGGCGAGGGCCAGCGCGACGACGGCGAGCGGGCCGAGCGTGCCCATGACCACGGCGAAGAGCACCGTGCCGATGCTGACCGGCAGCGAGATGAACGTGACTGTGGAGGAGGCGCCCACGACGGTGCGTGAACGCGCCGAGATGAGCAGCGCCGCCCCGTTGACGAGCAGTGAGAGGGAGCTCAGGAACAATGCCGCCGCGAGCACGGAGCCCAGCGGCAGCCACGCCGCCGCCGCGGGCGCGACGATGTCGACGCTGGCCACGTAGACGCTATAGGCCGCCGCGACGGTGACCAGGCCCGGTAGCAGCGTGGCCACGAGCTTGCCGCAGACGATGGCCCCCAGCGGCGCCGGCGTGGCCAGCAGGGCCGGCAGCGAGCGCCGTTCGCGCTCGGCCGCGAACCCGATCGCCGCGAACTGGGCGCTGAACAGGATCGGGAAGATACCCAGCCACACCAGCAGGCTCTGCACCAGCCCCTGCAGCCCGGTGACATGCACGCTGGCGCGCAGATGCCCGATCGTGCCCAGCCCAATCGCCGTGCTCAGGCGCATGGCCACGCCGACGAAGCCGGCGCCGGCGAGCAGGGGGATGACGACGCCGAAGCCGACCGCGAAGATCAGCATGCGCCGCTGGCCCAGGATGCTGTTGACCTCGCGCCAGGCGATGACCCACATTGTGTCCAGGGCGCCCACCCCGCGTCCTGCTCGATTGTCCTCCTGGCTCACCCTTTGGCCTCCCTGGTCGTTCCCTGTGCTCATCGCTCGGCCTCCTCGATCGTGTCCAGATACACCTCGGCCAGGCTGCGCGGGCGCGGGGCCAGGCTCACCACCGCGGCCCCGCGCCCCACTACGGTCGCCACGACCGCTGCGTTGGCGCGCCGCGCGTCGCTCGTGCGGTAGGAGAACGTGTGTTCCTCGGCGCTCTCCGCGACGATCGTCAGATCGCGCACGCCGTCGAGGGACTGCAAGGCGGCGAGATGCCCGTCCCGAGGACCGGCCAGTGTGAGCGCGTAGGGCTCGGCGCCGTCGGGGGGCTGGCGCAGTTCGGCCGGCGTGCCCTGCCGGCGCAGGCGACCGCGCGCGACGATGACCACGCGGTCGGCCAACTTTTCGGCCTCAGGCAGGTTGTGTGTGGAGATGATGATGGCATCGCCGGCGCGCTTGCGCTCCAGGATATACTCCTGCACGGCGCGCGCCGAGAGCGGGTCGAGCGCCGAGGTCGGTTCGTCGAGCAGCAGCACGGGCGGCCGGTGCAGCAGGGCGCGCGCGAGCGAGACTTTCTGGCGCATGCCCTTGGAGAGTGTGTCCAGCTTGGCCCCCCGCTTGGCGTCTAGCCCAAAGCGCTCCAGCAGGTCGTCGAGGTGAGCGCGCACCTGCGGCGGACGCAGCCCGTAGAGGCGGGCGAAGAACAGAAGGTAGTTTTCCAGGGCCATCTCGCCGTAGAAGCCAGGCTCGTCGAGCATGATGCCCACGCGCGCTCGCACGCCGTCCGCCTCGCGCGCCACGTCGTGCCCGGCCACGCGCGCCCGCCCCACGGAGGGGGCCAGCAGGGCGGCGAGCATCTGCATCGTCGTGGTCTTGCCGGCCCCGTTCGGTCCTAGCAAGGCCAGCACCTCGCCGGCCGCGACGCGTAGCGACACGTCCTCGACGGCCACGAACGCCCCGAAGCGCCGCCCCAGCCCTTCCGCCTCGATCAGTGGTTGCACCGGCCCTCCGCGCATAATCCCTAACCGTCGGATGGTAGCACGGATGCGCCGCCGCGCGCTCTAGCCTAATCGTGCTACGGGCGCCTCCTGAGATTGTGAGGGCCAGCGTCGTGGGCCTGGCCCTACAGGACCATGGCAGGGGACTCACCACCACAATCGTGGGGCGCGCCCCGCATAACGTGGCGCGCGGAACAACGTTTGCGCGGTAGACTATCCTGGAGAGAGTGGTCCACCAAAGCGCCTGATTCACGCGCCCCACTTTTATAGGTATGGTTCAACAAAAGGCTGCCCGAAGCGAGAGCGACATCTCCGCGATCATGCGGAAGGTGCGCTCGAGCGGCACCACCCCCGAGATGGCGTTTCGCAAGGCTTTGTGGGCGCGCGGCATCCGCTATAGAGTCTCTCCCGCGGCCATGCCCGGTAAACCCGACGTGGTTATATCCTCGACAAAGATAGCGATCTTTGTCGACGGCGACTTCTGGCACGGCAACCAATGGCGACGACGCAGGCGCGCTTCCCTAGAGGATCAATTCACGCGGACGAAGAGTCGAGAGTATTGGCTGGCTAAGATCCGGCGCAACATGCAGCGGGACTGTCAAACGACCGCGACCCTCATAGCGGACGGCTGGACGGTGCTGCGCTTCTGGGAAAGCGACATCCACAGGGATGTCGAAGGGTGTGTACGGATGGCCGTGGATGTCGTAAACGGGGCGGTTGACCACAATCCAGCTTCTTTAGCGCCACAAAAGACGTTCGCGGAGTTTTTCGCCGGTATCGGCTTGATGCGCGCCGGCCTGGAAAATAAAGGCTGGGCCATCCGTTTCGCCAACGACATCGATCGACGGAAGTATGATATGTATCGCGCGCACTTCCCCGACGCGGACCAGCATTTCCTGCTCGGCGATATACACAACATCCCTTCCGACGATGTGCCGGCCGTTACGTTGGCAACGGCCTCTTTTCCCTGCAACGATCTGTCGCTGGCCGGATCGCGGCACGGGCTCGCGGGCAAGGAGTCGTCCGCTTTCTGGGGCTTCGCGCGCATCCTGGAAGAGATGGGGGAACGCAGACCACCTCTTGTCTTGCTGGAGAACGTTACCGGCTTCCTTACCTCTCACGGCGGCCAGGATTTCGAGGAGGTCCTGCGTACCCTCAATCGACTGAAGTACAGCGTCGACGCCTTTGTGCTGGACGCCGCGCGCTTCGTCCCGCAGAGCAGGCCGCGCCTGTTTATCGTCGGCGTGCAGCAAGTGCGACAAGAAAGCCCTACCCTCTTACAGGGGCGAGAAGGACAGACGCCCCCTTACTCGTACGAGAGTGACGTGCGACCCCGGGCGCTGGCCACCTTTATCCTCGCGCACCCGGAGATCCGCTGGTCGGTTCGCGACTTGCCCCCGCAGCCACAGGGAGGGGCACGCCTGGACGACATTCTGGAGGACATCCCAGAGGGGTCGCCGGCCTGGTGGAGCCATGACAGGGCGACGTATCTGCTCGATCAGATGAGCCCGCGCCATCGCGCGATCGCGGACGAGATGATAGCAGGGCGGCGCTGGTCCTATGGGACCGTCTTCAGACGCGTGCGTGACAAGAGGTCGATGGCCGAGTTACGGACCGACGGCCTGGCCGGTTGTCTGCGCACTCCGCGCGGCGGCAGCGGACGGCAAATCCTGTTTAAAGCCGGGTACGGACAGTACGTCGCGCGCCTGCTTACAGCGCGTGAGTGCGCCCGGTTGATGGGCGCGGACGACTACATCATCGACGCTCCACTAAACCAGGCGCTATTCGGCTTCGGGGACGCCGTGTGTGTTCCGGTTATCGAGTGGATAGCGGAGTATTATCTGAATCCCGTCGTGTCCGAGTTGATGCGTAGGTGTGCTTTGCGCGGGGACAAGAGGCGTGATAAACCTTAAACTATACTG
>JAABUQ010002894.1_pt1 | contig 32758 bp, 28 predicted proteins | sample 5560001 | NCBI WGS metagenome assembly JAABUQ01 (sample SAMN10711888, study PRJNA513371) | rock metagenome | isolation source: Antarctica rocks | place: Antarctica: Victoria Land, Finger Mt nord | collected 2015-12-18 | reverse complement strand
CTAGCGGTCGTTACCGAGGAGCGAGCATTCCTGGAACGGGACATATGCCCCATGTCCTCGCCGCCGTCACGACTGCACGCGGTCGATGCCGGTCTGGATCTGCACCGCGATGTTGATCAGCGCCATGTGGGTGAAGCCCTGCGGGAAGTTGCCGCGCTGCTCGCCGGTGGCAGCGTCGATCTCTTCGGCGAACAAGCCGAGGTCGTTGCCGCGGGTCAGCAGGCGCTCGAACAGCGCGATCGCCTCCCCGGTGCGACCCATCATCGCCAGCACCCCGGCGCGCCAGAAGGCGCAGGCGGAGAAGGTCGCCTCGTCGCCTTCCAGGCCGTCCTCCATGTGGTAGCGATAGAGCAGGTCGTCCTCGCCGAGTTCCGCCTCGATGCGCTCCAGGCTGGCGACGATACGCGGGTCCTTCGCGTCGAACGCACCGTACAGCACCAGGCGCAGCAACGCGCTGTCGAGCACGTCGGAACCGTAGAACATGGTGTAGGCGCCGCGCTGCTGGTTCCAGCCGTGCTTGCGGTAGTCCTCCGCGATCTCTCGGGCGTACTCCTCCCAGCGCTCGATGCTGGCTCCGCTCACCAAGCCGGTGCGCCTGCCGATCGCGACCGCGCACTGCAGCGCGACCCAGTTCATCCCCTTGCTGTGCAGGATCTGCTTCGGCTCCCCGCGCAGCTCCCAGATGCCATGGTCGGGATCGTTCCGCCTTTGGATAACCTGCTCGGCAAGGTTGCGGATCACCTCCGGCAGGTTGTCGTGCACCTTCTGCGGCGGGTCGAAATCGACCAGGTCCAGGAAGCCGTGCAGCGCCTTGAGCAGCTCGCCGTAGATGTCGATCTGGATTTGGCCTTCGGCCGCGTTGCCGATACGTACCGGACCGGTTCCCCGCCAGCCTTCCAGGTGATCGAGCGTCCGTTCCTCGGATGCCGGTCCGTCGATGCCGTACATCAGCTTGAGGCCGCGCCCGCGCTCCGGCTCGGCGTTGCGCAGGAAGCGCAGATACTCGGCTGCCTCCCGCACGTAGCCGAGTGCGGTGAACGCGGTCACCGTGAACGACGAGTCGCGCAGCCAGGCGAAGCGGTAGTCGTAGTTGCGGTTGCCGGGAACCGCTTCGGGGAGCGCCGTAGTCGGGGCCGCGATGATCGCCCCGGTCGGCGCGTAGGTCAGCAGCTTCAGGCACAGCGCCGAGCGGACCACCTGCTCGCGGTAGGGCCCATGGTAGCTGCAGGTGTGGCTCCACTGCTCCCAGTAGCGCCGGGTGCGGTCGAGACGGATGACCGCGTCGCGAACCCCGTCGAAGGCAGGCGCCGTGTCATCCGGGCCATGCGTCAGCACCAGGCAGCTCCGCTCCCCGGCCGGCAGCGTCCAGTCGCTGCGTGCCAGGTCGCCCTCGATCCGCAGGGCATGCGTGGCGGTAGCACGGAGACGCAGCGCGTCGCTCTCGAAGATGACGCAGCCGGTCCCGGCGAGATGCGGCCGGCAGGCCTCGCGGGCGTAGTCGAAAGTCGGCCGCAGGATGAAGTGGCCCGACACCGTGCCGTCCACGCACTCCAGCAGGCGGATGAGGCGGCTCTCGCCATCCCCGTCCGGGCCTTCTTCGGGCAGCGTCTCCGGCGGGTTGACCGGCATCAGGTCGATCAGTGTCGCACAGCCGGTGCGGGTGACGAAGCTGGTCTCCAGGATGTTGGTCTGCGGCAGATAGCGGCGCGAGACCGAGGTCAGGCCGTCGAACTCGATGCGGCAGGCACCGCCCTTGCGTGCGTCGAGGAGGCGCAGGAATATCGCCGGGCTGTTATGATGCGGCCAGCAGAGCCAGTCGATCGAGCCGCTGCGGTCGATCAGCGCGGTGCTGTGCGTGTCACCGATCAGCGCGTAGTCGCTGAGCGGGTTGTAGTCCGGTGCGGAAGGCGGTTCCGAGGCGTCGCTTGGCTCGTGGATCATCGTCGCGTAGCAACCGGCAGGACTGCCCAAGGTTGCTGCGACGATGTCGACCAGGCTTTCCCACGCGCCGTTCGAGCATGACATCCCCGGAAATGGCGGACGTCGTACCATCGCACATCAACCCATACGATCCGGTTTATATCGCGGTTATCGATCGGTGCAGACGGGAGTCGGGTTCGGCCTGTTCCACGAGCTGCGCGAGCGCGGCTTGACGGGGTCGCCCAGCTTCCACAGCGCGCCGAGATGCGCATCGAAGGAAAGCGGCTCGAAGCGATCGAGGCCACATCCGGGCGTCGCGGTCAGCTCACCGAAGAACAGCTTGTCCCGCGTGTCGTAGAAATCGGCGCGCACGAAGTCCATGCCGTGCGCCAAGGTCTCGGCGGCTGCGATCATCTGCGCAAGATGCGGCGGCGGCGGGGCAGGGCGCCTGTACCGGGAGTAAGCCATCGTCACGTCCGCCTGGTTCCAGTCCCGGTCCATCAGGACATGCGCACGCACATCGAAACGATCCATGGTGACCAGGATGAACTTGACCCGGCCGCCGAACACGAACAGCTTGTAGTCGTTCGGTGCATTGACGCTGCCGTCATCGATGAACTCCTCGATCAGGATGCGCGGCGTGATGTCCTTGTAGATCCATTCCCGGGTCTGTTCGTAATAGTTCTGCCCGAGCCAGGACCTGCAGGTCTGCCGCAGCTTGGCCGGGTCCAGTTGGGTCTTGTCATGCACGATCTCGACCCAGCCCGAGCCATGTGTCGGCTTGGCCACGAAACGGTCCGGCAGCAACTCGAACGGAATCGTGTCAGGGTCGGTCGTGACGTGATGGAGCTCGGGCAGGATGGATGCCCCGAGCTGGTCGCGCACGTAATCCCGGACCCGATACTTGTCCGCGACCATGGCCATCCAGGGCTGCCGGCCGAACAGGATCCGGTGCAAAACCTTTTCGTTGAAGGTTTTCGGACGGATCAGGTTCGGGACCACATGATGGACCCTGACATAACGCGAAACGGCCACTGCCCAATCGGGCAGCACACGCTGCAGCCTTCCTCCGGACACGGGATCAACCTCGCTACTGCAGGACCTTGCCGTGCTTCACGTAGCCGAAGCGATCCACGCAAAATGTTAACTCGCAGCCGACCCGCCACGTTTCAAAAATATTACGTGAGCATGATTTTGATCACGGTGCTATCGGGGTATACCGACGGGCGTCTGATCCTGGTCGCCCCTGAGGCCAGGGTTGATCGGCGGCACCGGGTCGGCATCCATGTAGGCGCCGCCGAACCTGCCCATCGGCGCCCCGGTGCTGGGATCGCGCAACGCGTCGGCGGGATCATGGATCTCCTGGTTCGGCGTCGGTGCCGGGATGAAGCGCTTCTGGCCGTGCACGACGAGGTTCTCCGCCGCCGGGGCCGGAACTGGCTGCACACGATCATGCGCCCTGGCGTGGCGGACGATCGGGACAGGCACCCGCCGCCGGCCACTCGATGCGCGGCCCTCGTCCGTGACGGCCAGGCCCAGTCCGGCAAGCATGCACGCGGCCAGCAGACGACGCGGGCGTCCTGCATGACGCAGCCAAAGCGAGAACAGCTAAGGCGACCTCAGCTCGATCGGAGCCGCTTCACGATGCCGGTCGTCACCGGGGATCGGGCTTGCTCGCATAGGATGGGGCACGATCATGTGCTGGCGCCGATCATGCTCCGGATCGCCGTGAATGCCGCGTCCGCGCGCGATGGATCAGGACCGCCGGCCTGCGCCATCTCGCGCCGGCCGCCACCGCCCTTGCCGCCGAGTGCCGTGGCGGCGGCACGAACCAGCTCCACCGCGTCCAGCTGCCCGGTCAAGTCGTCGGAAAGTGCCACCACGATGCTGGCACGACCTTCCGCCGTGGAGATCAGGGCCACCACGCCGGAGCCGATCTGCTTGCCGATCGCCTCGGCGAGACCCTTGAGCTCGCGTCCCGCCACGTCGCCGAGGTTGCGGGCGGCGAAGGTCACGCCGCCGATGTCTTCGGTGGCGGGCGGCGACGCGTCCGCGCCGCCGGCGCCGCCGAGCGCCACCCTGCGCTGCAGCTCCGACACCTGCTTCTCCAGGGAGCGACGCTCCTCGATCAGGCTGGCGAGGCGTCCGCCAAGTTCCGCGGGGGGTACCCGCAGCAGGCTCGCCGCCTGGCCCAGCCGTTGCTCCGCGAGCGCTACCACCTGCTCGGCGGCGCGGCCGGTGACCGCCTCGATCCGGCGCACGCCGGCGGCGACGCCGGTCTCCCCGATGATCCGGAACAGTCCGATATCGCCGGTGTGCGCGACGTGGGTGCCGCCGCAGAGCTCGATCGAGTAGGCGGGCCGCGTATCGGTCTCGCTTGGCAGGCCCATCGAGACGACGCGTACCTCGTCGCCGTACTTCTCGCCGAACAGCGCCATGGCACCTTCCTCGACCGCCTGCTCGGGGGTCATCAGCCGGGTGTCGACCTCGCTGTTCTCGCGTATGCGGTCATTGACCTCGGCCTCCACCAGGGCAAGCTCGGCCGGCTCGATCGGCCTTGGCTGGCTGACGTCGAAGCGCAGCCGGTCGGGCGCGTTCAGGCTGCCCTTCTGAGTGACGTGCGTGCCCAGCCGCCGGCGCAGCGCCTCGTGCAGCAGGTGGGTGGCAGAGTGATGCGCGCGGATCGTGCCGCGCCGGGCATGGTCCACGGCGGCGGTCACCGGCAGGCCCGGCCGCGCCTCCCCGGAGACGATGCGTCCGCAATGCACGAACAGCTCGCCGAGCTTCTTCTGGGTATCGGTGACCTCGATTTCCAACCCGGGTGCCGTGATGCGGCCGGTGTCGCCGACCTGGCCGCCGCTCTCCGCGTAGAACGGAGTCTGGTTGAGCAGCACGCCCACCGTCTCGCCGGCCAGGGCGCGGTCCCGCGCCTCGTAGCCAACGATAAGCGCCAGGATCTCGGCATCCGCCTGCTCGGTCGCGTAGCCGAGGAACTCCGTGCTGCCGAGGCGCTCGCGCAGCTCGAAATAGATCCGTTCGGTGACCGCCTCTCCCGAGCCCGACCAAGCGGCGCGGGCACGTTTGCGCTGTGCGGACATCGCGGTCTCGAAGCCGGCCAGGTCGACCGGGTGGCCGCGTTCGCGCAGCGCATCCTGGGTAAGGTCGAGCGGAAAGCCGAACGTGTCGTAGAGCCTGAACGCGACCTCGCCGGGCAACGCGGCCCCGTTGCCCAGGCGGCCGGTTTCTTCGGCGAGCAGCGCCAGACCGCGCTCCAGCATCGCCTTGAAGCGGTCCTCCTCCAGGCGCATGGTCTCGCGTATCAGCGGCTCGGCACGCACTAGCTCCGGATACGCCGCACCCATCTGGCGCACCAGCGCCGGCACCAGCCGGTAGAACACCGCACTCGTGGTCCCCATCAGGTGCAGGTGGCGCATGGCGCGTCGCATGATCCGGCGCAGCACGTAGCCGCGGCCGTCGCGCGCCGGCAGCACCCCGTCCGCGATCAGGAACGAGGCCGAGCGCAGGTGGTCGGCGACCACGCGATGGCTGGTCTTGAACGGGCCGTCCGGCGCCTGGCCGGTGGCTTCCGCGGAGGCCAGGATCAGGGCGCGCAACGTGTCGGTGTCGTAGTTGTCGTGCTTGCCCTGCAGGATGGCGGCGAAGCGCTCTAGGCCGAGCCCGGTGTCGATCGAGGGCCGCGGCAGCGGCGCGCGGGTGCCGGGCGGATCCTCGAGATACTGCATGAACACCAGGTTCCAGATCTCGATGAAGCGGTCGCCATCCTCGCCGAGGGAACCGGGCGGACCGCCCGGGACGTGGTCGCCATGGTCGTAGAACAGCTCGGAGCAGGGGCCGCAGGGGCCGGTATCGCCCATGCGCCAGAAATTATCCGCGGTCGGGATGCGTATGATGCGGCTGTCGGGTAGGCCGGCGATGCGCTTCCACAGCGATGCCGCCTCCTCGTCCTCGGCGTAGACGGTGGCGAGCAGGCGGTCCGCCGGCAGCCCGAACTCGCGTGTGACCAGGTTCCAGGCCAGTTCGATCGCGAGCGGCTTGAAATAGTCGCCGAAGGAGAAGTTGCCCAGCATCTCGAAGAAGGTGTGGTGGCGCGCGGTGTAGCCGACATTGTCGAGGTCGTTGTGCTTGCCGCCAGCGCGGACCACCTTCTGGGCGCTGGCGGCGCGCTGATACGGCCGCGTCTCCTGGCCGCTGAAAACATTCTTGAACTGCACCATGCCCGCGTTGGTGAACAGCAGGGTGGGATCGTTGCGTGGTACCAGCGAGGAGGACGGCACCACCTGGTGCCCGTGCGCCGCGAAATAGTCGAGGAACGCCGCGCGTATGTCGTTGGTCGACAGCGCCGGGCTCGATGGGGACTGGCTGGTCGGCATGGCTGCGGCGGACGATCCTGGACTGGGCGGTGCTGCTCTAGCGCATGCACCGACGGTGCGAAAGCCGCCGGCCCGGGCCGCTAGAGCATAATCTGCTCGATCATGCTCTGCTTGACTGAGGAAAGAGCAGCTTTATCAATCAAGTGGAGTGGCGAAGCGACTCAACTTGAACCGACGCTGCTCTAGAGCGTGATCACCCTAGGTTAATCACGCTCTAGATAATTTTGACGAGCAAGTTCATGCCTTTAGCTTGAACAAGTGGTTCAAGCTAAAGGCATCTTGCTCTAGCGGAACACCAGCCGGCGGGACAGCGTGAAGTTGCAGAACATGCCCGCGAAGGTCCCCGCTACCAGGGCCAGCACCGGATGTGCGTTGCACAGCGCCACGGTATAGACCAGGAACAGGGCGGTGCCGCGGTTGAGCAGGAAGCCCAGCGAGTTGGCCGCGAGGAAGGTGCCCCACTGGCGCAGCATGCTGCCCGCGGAGCCGGTGCCGCGGAAGGTCCAGAGCCGGTTCATCAGCCAGTTCATCGAGGCGGCGACGAAGTAGGCCAGGATCATCGCCCCGGTCAGGCCGATGAGGTAGCGCATCGAGTAGACCGTGGCGAAGTCCCACAGGAAGCCGAGCGAGCCGACGACGCCGAAGCGAAAGAATTGCGCCGCAAGCTTGCGCCGCGCGGCACTCAGGTGGAACCACCTCGCGGCGGGCTGGTAATCGGTCACGGGTGCCGCGAGCGCGGGTTCGAGGTCAGGCGTCGCATCCGCGGCGTTGGCTTCCATTGTCTGGCTGTCCCGTTCCTGACCACGCTGCCATCCGATACCCAGCAACGCCGACCTTCAACGAAAAGGGGCACCTCTCGGTGCCCCCCGTAATACATCCGAAACGGGAAATCAGTGCAGGATGATTTCCACACGGCGGTTCTGCGGCTCGCGGGTGTTGGGTCCGGTCGGCACCAGCGGGTGGGTCTCGCCGAAGCCCTGGGTCTCGATGGCGGTCGCCGGCACGCCGTCGCGGATCAGCTCGGCCTTCACGCTCTGGGCGCGACGGACCGAGAGGCCCTGGTTGTAGCGCTCGCCGCGCGCACCTGGACGGGCGGCCGAGTTGTCGGCATAGCCGTTGACCTCAATGCGGGTGGTCTGCACGCGGGTCGAAGCCTGTGCCGCCTCGGCGATGATCTCGCGAGCGCGTCCGGTCAGGTCGGAGTGATCCCAGTCGAAGAACACCAGGTAGGTACGGGCCGGAGCCGGGGCCGGCGGCGCTGCCACGGGAGCCGGCGGCGGCGGCGGCGGCGCGGTGTCGAAGGCGTAGCGCACACCGACCATGACCGAGTGGTTGTAGCTGCTGTTGAAGTCAGCGTTGCCCTTGTGGATGCCCGTCGGGGTGAACGCGGTGGACTGGAACGCACTGCCGGTGTTGCTCGGGAGCGTGCCGAGGAAGCGATACTCGCCGGTCAGCGCCAGGCCTGGGACCTGGACGATGTTGAAGGCGACGCCGACGATGCCCTGGTAGGCGAAGCTGCCCTGGGTGCCGCCGACGCGGTTCACGGCCGCATTGCCGTCATACACGGTCGTGAACGGCGACAGATGAGTCCAGAGGTAGCCGGCGCCGACGCCGACGTACGGCGTGACCGGCAGGGCAAGGCCGAACTGGGCCAGGTCGAGATCATAGAGGGCGTTGACCATGGGGCCGTACTTCTCGTCGTGACCGGTGGTCGTACCCGGGATCGGCGTGGTGCGACGATGGTTGACGTTGTTCTGCATGTAGAGGCCCTCGAGCTCGACGCGCAGGCCGCTGGAGAGTCCGTAGCCCAACGAACCTTCGCCGGTGAAGCCATCACCGAAACGGAAGGTCGACTTGCTGGCGCCAGGGGTGCCGTCGGCGAAGGTCGTGGGCGAGAAGTGCACGCCCGTGCTCTGCTGGAGGTTATAACCTCCACCGAGGCTCACGTAGGGTCCGACGACAGGCTCGGCCATCGCGGCAGCGGGGGCGGCCGCCAGGAGTGTGGTTGCAAGTAACGCCGTGCGCAGACGCATTGTCTCGTCCTCTTTATTCATCCGTTCGAGCGCTCGCCAACCATCGGCGGCGCAACCTCGGCGTGATTTCCAAGCCCCGATATAGATCGTCCGACGGCCGTTGGAGAGCCTGTCGTGCACCTTGGAGCCCGTTCGCGAAAGGGCTGTGTCGCAAACAACACAGTTTATTGCCGAGACGTTATCGTTACCGCGTTCTTGCTGTTGCCCGGCCGAACAATCGCAACAAGGTCTCCCAGGCCCGTGAACGCGCCATAGCCTCGCGGACTGGCTTGTGGCGGAAAAGCTACAAAAAGTTACGAAGTGGTTGCGTTGTTTCACGCGATGCAACCTTCGTCGCAAAGCAGTTCGGTCACCGCTTCAGGTGGCACGTCGCGCGAGGTGAAGGCGCGGCCGATCCCGTGCGACAGCACGAAGGCGAGGCGCCCGTCACGCATCTTCTTGTCGCGTCGCATGTGCGCGAGCAGTGCCGCAGTGCTGAGGCGCGTCCCCAGTGCCGAGGATAGGCTCGCGATGTCCGGCGTCATGCCGAGCGACTCCAGGTGCGCGCTCACGACGCCGGCGACCCCGGCATCGCAGTGGCCGAGGCGCGCCGAGAGCCGCAGCGCCAAACCCAGTCCGATCGCGACCGCCTCGCCGTGCAGCAGCCGCCCGTCATAGTGCAACTCGGCCTCCAGGGCGTGGGCGAAGCTGTGGCCGAGATTGAGCAGTGCCCGGCCGTCGCTGGGCTTCTCCTCGCGCTCGTCCTCGCCGACGATACCGGCCTTGAAGATGCAGGCGCGCGCGATCGCCTCGGCCTGCGGGCCCAAGTCGCCCGATACGATCGCGCCGCCGTGCACGAGGCACCAGTCGAACAGCGCGCGGTCGCCGATCAGCCCGGCCTTGAAGATTTCGGCGTAGCCCGCGCGTAGCTCGCGCGTCGGCAGGGTCGCGAGGGCGGCGGTGTCGGCCAATACGGCCAGCGGCTGGTGGAAGGCGCCGATCAGGTTCTTGCCGTATGGGGTGTTGATGCCGGTCTTGCCGCCGACCGAGCTATCCACCTGTGCCAGCAGCGTGGTCGGGACCTGCACGAACGGCATCCCGCGCAGGGTCGCCGCCGCAGCGAAGCCGGCCAGGTCGCCGATCACGCCGCCGCCGAGGGCGATCACCGTGCTGTGCCGCTCGATGCCCGCTTCCAGCAGGCCGGCAGTGACCCGGGCGAAGCCGTCCAGGCTCTTGCTCGCCTCTCCCGGCGGCACCACGATCGCGCCGTTCTCGATGCCGGCCTCCTGCAGCGCGCCGCGCAGTGCCGTCAGGTGCAGGGCGGCCACCCTCTCGTCGGTGACGATCATCGCCCGCTTCTGCGGCAGCACCGGGATCAGCAGGGCGCCGGCGCGCGCGATCAGGCCGGAGCCGATGGTGATGTCGTAGGCGTGGCTATCGAGTGCGACATGCACCGTGCGCGGCGGCTGGTGCGCCGCCACCGCGGCGAGCACGATCCGGGTGGTGTGCTCGGTGCTGTCGTCGTCGCAGTCGATCACGATGTCGGCCTCCGCATAGATCGGGTGTCGGACGCGCATTAGCCCGTCCAGGATGTCGCGCGTGTTGCCGCCGGCCAGCAGCGGGCGGTGCGTGCGCCCACTCACCCGGCGCACCAGGGTCGCCAGCGGGACACGCAGCCACACCGACAGCGCATGCTCGCGTATCGCCGCGCGCGTGCGTGGGTCCATGAAGGCGCCGCCGCCGGTCGCGAGCACGACCGGCCCCGTGCAGAGCAGCCGCGTGATGACCCGCCGCTCGCCCTCGCGGAACTCCGGCTCGCCCCAGAGCGCGAACATCTCCGCGATGCTGTGTCCGGCCGCGCGCTCGATCTCGATGTCGGCATCGCGGAACGGCAGCCCGAGCTTCGCCGCCAGCCGGCGCCCGATGGTGGTCTTGCCGGCTCCCATGAGCCCGACCAGCACGATCGAGCGCTGCATCGGCTGCACTATCCAGGGCGTCGCCGCCGGCCCGACAACGTCGCGTGGGAGCTGGTCGTGGATTGCGCTGCCGCGTGACATAGTTTCGAAGCTAGCATAGAGGCTGCGGGCCAGCCATGAGCCGGCTGCCCCGGGGAAGCCGTCGGGCCGGCAGGCGCCCGTGTCGGAGGATTTTGCATGATCCGTATCTTCGCCATCATCCTCGGCCTGGGCCTCGCGATGCTGGCGGCCGGCTTCATCTACCTGGGCGCCGTGCCGCCGAAGCCGCACGTCGAGGCCATGCACGTGGTGCTGCCGAACGACCGCTTCGGCAGCAACTGAGCCCCGCTTGGACCGTTATCAGGAGAGCTTCCTCGAGATGCTGGCGGCCGAGCGCGGCGCCTCGCCCAACACGCTGAAGGCATACGCCGCCGATCTCGCCGATTTCGCCGCCCACGCGCGGGCTGCCGGCGAGAGCCCCTGGACCGCCACGGCACCGGTGCTGCAGGCCTACATGGCGGCACTCGCCACGCGCGGCCTGTCTGCGCGCACCGCTACCCGCAGGCTCTCCTGCCTGCGCCAGTTCCACCGGCACCTGCTGCGCGAGGGGATCAGGCGGGACGATCCGTGCCAGCACCTGGACCAGCCGCGGCTGCCGCGCGTGCTGCCGCGCGTGCTGTCCGAGGAAGAGGTGGACCGGCTACTCGCCGCCTGCGCGCCCGGCGGACCGATGGCGGCGGGACCGGCGGGTGCGGGGCGACAGCGCACGGCGCGGGCAGCGATCGAGATCCTGTACGCGACCGGGATGCGCATCTCCGAGATGCTGGGGCTGCGCGGCGACCAGCTGGTGTCGAACGCGCCGATGCTGCTGGTGCGCGGCAAGGGCGGTCGCGAGCGGGTGGTGCCGCTGTCGGAGGCGGCGCGTGCGGCGGCGGCCGACCTGCTCGCCCTGCGGGCCGCCGACCTGTCCGAGGGTGGGCCGCGCTGGCTGTTCATCGGCCGCGACCCCCGCCGTGCGCTCACCCGGCAGGGCTTCGACCTGATCCTGGGCGAGGCCGCACGCGTCGCCGGCATCGCGCCCGACCGGGTGTCGCCGCACGTGCTGCGGCACTCGTTCGCGAGCCACATGCTGGCGCGCGGGGCCGACCTGCGCTCCCTGCAGGTGCTGCTCGGCCATGCCGATATCGCAACGACGCAGGTCTACACCCACGTGCTGGCCGAGCGGCTGCAGCGCCTGGTCGAGGCGCATCATCCGCTCGCCCTGCGTGCCGTCCGAGGGCTCGGCGCCTGAGGTGCCGCAGGGATTGGCACTACCGCGAAACGTGCTAAACGCCCGCCATGCGCCAATTCCTTGACTTCGAAAAACCCGTCGCCGAGCTCGAGGAAAAGATCGAAGAGCTTCGCCGGATGTCCGAGACCGACGCCATCAACATCGACGACGAGGTCGCCCGCCTCACCGAGAAGGCGGACCGTCAGCTCCGCATCACCTACGCCAAGCTGAACGCCTGGCAGAAGGTGCAGGTCGCCCGGCACGCGCAGCGGCCGCATGCGCTGGACTACATCGCGGCGCTGATCACCGACTACATGCCGCTCGCCGGCGACCGCAGCTTCGCCGAGGACAACGCCGTGGTGGGCGGACTGGGTCGCTTCGAGGGCCGCGCCGTAGTCGTGGTCGGCACCGAGCGCGGCCACGACCTCGACACGCGGCTGCACCATAATTTCGGCATGGCGCGGCCGGAGGGCTACCGCAAGGTGCGCCGGCTGGCGGAGCTGGCCGGGCGCTTCGGGCTGCCGATCCTGTCTTTCATCGACACCGCCGGCGCCTTCCCCGGCATCGAGGCGGAGGCGCGCGGCCAGGCCGAGGCGATCGCGCGTTCGACCGACGCCTTCCTGGCAGCACCGGTGCCGATCATCGCCACGGTGATCGGCGAGGGCGGCTCCGGCGGTGCGGTGGCGCTGGGGGCAGGCGACCGTGTCTTCATGCTGGAGCACTCGATCTACTCGGTGATCTCGCCGGAGGGCTGCGCCTCGATCCTGTGGCGCGACACCACCCAGGCCGCCGCCGCCGCCGAGGCGATGCGGTTGACCGCGGCGGACCTCAAGCAGTTCGGCCTGATTGACGAGATCATCGCCGAGCCGGTGGGCGGTGCGCATCGCGACGCCAGGGCCGCGATCGGCTCGGTCGGACGCGCCATCGCGGGCGCCCTGCCGGCCCTGCTGGCGCTGGAGCCGGCAGCGTTGCGGGCGCAGCGGCGGGAGAAGTTCCTCGCCATGGGCCGCGAGCTTTCGGCGTAGGATTTACGGCGCCGGCTCGCCTTTGATGGGTATGAAGCCGAGCCGGGCGATCAGGCCGCGTACCGCCTTCGCCGCCTCGAACACGGCGTCCTCGTCGCTGCCCTTGCTGACCAGGCTGACCCCGCGGCGATCGAAGCGCTCGTACGGGTAGCTGCCGATATCCAGCGTCGGGAAGCGGTGCTGGATCGCCTCCAGCCCTTCGGCGATGGTGCCCTCCAGCAGGCCGTCCGCGTGCCAGCTGGCCGAGACCACCGGTTTTCCGCCAGAGAGAAGCGGCGCCAGGTTCTCGAACATCGCCTGCATGATGCGCGGCACGCCGGCCATGACGTGCACGTTGCCGATGCTGAAGCCAGGCGCCACTGACACCGGGTTGTCGATCGGCACGGCGCCGCGCGGCAGCGTCGCCATGCGCTGACGGGCGGCGTTGAAGCTGCCCGGCGCCATGTATGCCTCCAGCTTGGCGAAGGAGTCCGCGTGGATCTCCCACGGCACCCCGAACGCCTCCGCGACGCAGGGGCTGGTGATGTCGTCGTGCGTCGGGCCGATGCCGCCGGTGGTCAGCAGGTGGTCGAAGCGCGCGCGCAGCTCGACGACGTTGGAGATGATGGTCTCGCGCACGTCGGGGATGATGCGCACCTCACGCAGCGCGATGCCGAGTGCGCCCAGGCGCCTGCCCAGGAACTGGATGTTGGCGTCCTGGGTGCGGCCGGAGAGGATCTCGTTGCCGATCACCAGGATGCAGGCTGTCGGATTCATGCTGTGTCACCCTGTGTGCTACGCGCCAGTACGCCTACATGGCGGCGATGACCGAGACTCTTCTTCGCGTGATCGACCTCGAGACCACTGGCAACAGCTTCACCGACGGCGGTGTCGTCGAGATCGGCTGGCAGGACGTGGTATCCGAGGAGGGCCAATGGCGGCTTTCCGGGGCGCCGCAGGGCCGCCTGGTGCAGCCGGGCAACCCGATCTCGCCGGCGACCTCGGCGATCCACCACATCATCGACGAGGACCTGGCCAACGCACCGTCCTGGCAGGAGGCGGCGCCCGCAGTGCTGCGTGGCGAGCCCGGCGCGGCGCCGGTGGCCCTCGTCGCGCACCGCGCCGCCTTCGAGCAGCGCTGGTGCCTGCCGGCATTGTCCAACCGGGCGCGCTGGATCTGCACCTACAAGTGCGCGCTGCGGCTGTGGCCCGACGCGCCCGGCCATTCCAACCAGGGGTTGCGCTACTGGCGCCGGCCGGAAGGGCTCGACCGCACGCTCGGCCTGCCCGCGCACCGTGCCGCACCGGACGCCTACGTCACCGCGCATCACTTGCGCGACATACTGGCGATGAGCAGCGTGGAACAGATGCTGGCCTGGTCCGACGAGCTCGCCCTGCTGGTGCGGGTGCCGTACGGACCCTCGCGCCATCGGCGCTGGTGCGAGCTGGACGACGCCGCCCTGGCCCGCATCCTGGAGGGCGATATCGGCGGCAACGCCGACATGCTGTTCACCGCCCGCACCGAACTGGCCCGGCGATCGGAGAGCGGCCAGCCGCCCGCCGCCCCCGCAAAGGCGCCGCAACTATCGCTCCGCCTGGCCGGCCAGGACGCATCGCTCGATGCCCCGGGCGTGGACACCGCTCGATCCCGATAAAACCTGCCTGAGAATTCGCTCTGGCGAGTCGTCCAGCGTAGCCGTCGAGAACCGGAGCGGACTTTATGTCCGTGAGCACCGGAAGCGCAGATAGTCGCGTTGGACAGCCGCCGGAGTAGAATTCCAGGCAGGCTTTCAGATGAAGGCTTCGGAGGCGATATGTGCCATCCGATCAGGACGATCCTGCTGCCGTCCTGAAGCGTCAGCAGGGTCGAGTCGCCCAGGGATTGTTGCGAGCCGATGGCTGCCGCGACCGGATCACCGCCGTAATTCACGAGTATGAAGTGGTCGATGCTGTCGTGAAAGTCCAGGATTGCGGTGCTGTCCTCGTTGAACGCGTAGGCGTTGACGCCGCCGCCGATGCCGCCGCTGATCTGGTTCGCGCGGCGGCCCACGTAGATCCGGTTGTTGCCGGTCGAGGCGGCTCCGGCCAGGGTCATGTTGCCCGGTCCCGCCGCTATCAGGTTGGACGACGCGCTGGACAGGGTACGGTGCTGCCGTCGCCGGCGGTGACGGTGCTGCTGCCGGCAGCTGATGAAGACGAGGCTGCCGGCGCCGCCCGCATGCTCGACCACGAGACTGCTGGCGACCACGGTATCGGTCGATTTCCCATCCACTGTCAGAGAGTTACTGCCAGCAGGCAGGCGAAGTTGGTTACACAACTGCAGGTAGAGCCGGTTGGAACCGGCCGCCGATGCGCTACTCAGCGGCAGTGGCATCCGCCACCGTCTGCACCGGGTAGGGCAGCAGCGGACGCCGGAGCGCCGGGGGCTTCACCGTGGCAGCCTCGTCGGTCGTGAAGGCGGAGAGCGCGGCCAGCTCGGGCGGCGGCATCAGTTCGTCCTCGGTGAGGAACAGGCCCAGGCGCCGTGCCAGCCGGCCGAGTCGCACGCTGCCGGAGCACAGCGCCGCCGGCACCGACAGGACCAGCCCGAGCAGCAGCGGCATCGCCCAGGGCAGCGCCGCCGGACGCATCAGCTCGAGTGCCGCCGCCGTGCCGATGCCGACCAGGGTGTGCCAGCGCAGCCGCCGCCAGGCTTCCGCCCATCCGACCGCACGATCGCCGCGCGCCGGCGCGTTCCACACCACCACCCGTCCCGCGAGCGTGCTGAGCACGAAGCCGGTCGCCGACAGCATCAGGACCGGGGACAGCAGCATGGCGATGAGCTGCTCGACCAGTGCGCTGGCGAGCAGCCTGCCGCGGCCGCCGAACCCGCGCGCGGCGCCGGGCAGCAGCAGCGCCCGCCCAAGGCTCGCGAGGCGCGGCCCGAACAGCAGGAAAACCGTGAGCCACACCAGCAGCTGCACCAGCCATGCGGACGGTGCGGCGCCGGACGCATGCCCGATGAGGAAGCTGTTGGCCAGCAGCAACAGGCTGAGCAGCAGGCTGACCGGCGACGACACGTAGTGCAGGATGCCGATGCCGATATGAAGGCGGCTCTCCGGACGTAGCTTCGCGCCACCGATCAGCCGCAGGTGCTGCAGGTTGCCCTGGCACCAGCGACGCTCGCGCGCCAGGTGGTCGACCAGGTTGCTCGGCGTGGTCTCATAGGAACCGGCGATCTCTGGTGCCAGCCGCACTTCCCAGCCGGCGCGAAGCAGCAGCGCCGCCTCGATGGTGTCGTGGCACAGGATCTCGCCGCCCATCGGTGCCCGGCCCGGCAGCACCGGAAGCTCGGCGTGCCGGGTGAAGGGTGCCAGCCGCACGATCGCGTTGTGGCCCCAGTAGGTGCCGCGGCGTCCCTGCCACAGATGCTGGCCCGCAACCGACAGCGGCGTATTCAGGCGTGCGGCGAACTGCTGCATGCGCGCGAACAGCGTGCCTCCGCCGATCAGGTAGGATACCGACTGGATCAGGCCGGCGCGTGCATCGTCGCGCATGGCCGCCACCATGGCGCGTACGGCGGTCGCGGTCAGCAGGCTGTCGGCGTCGAGCATGATCGCGAAATCGTAGTCGCGGCCCGCATTGCTGCAGAACTCACCGATGTTGCCGGCCTTGCGCCCAGTGTTGGACGCGCGCCGCCTATAGTAAGTCGTAACGCCCGAATGCGACACCGCGTGCAGGGGAAACAGGTCGGCCTCCCTCGCCGCCAGCGCCGGATCCTGCGTATCGCTGAGGACGAAGACGGTGACGTCGTCCGCCGCATCGAGCGCTTCGGTCATGATCCGGATCGCGGCGGCTATCGCCTCCGGCGGCTCGTTGTAGATCGGCACCAGCAGTGCCGTACGCGGCCGCCCGCGGATCGTTGGTGCCGAGCCTGGATCGACCCGCCGTCCTGGCACCAGGCCAAGCAGCGCGCTGAACGCGGTCAGGGTCATGCGCCCGTAGCTCACCGCCAGCAGCGCTACCAGCAGGACCGACAGCCATGGCGAGGCCGTGCGCAGCACGAGCAGGGTGCTTGCAGTTGCGAACGCCGTCAGCAGGAGGGCTGGCACGACAAGCAGGAGGACGCGCGACGGGGCTGGCGGCATTGTCGTATTGACGTTTCCTGACGGCTCTTCGTTCCGGTGCATCTGCCGTGAGCCGACCGGACAATGTTGGGGGTCGCTCCGGCCAGCAAAGCCCGTCGCCGCACACGAACGCGTAATCGCCGCAGCGCCGTCAGGACGCCCGGGTCAGGGTCCGGGCCGCCTGGTTCAGCGCCGCCATGATGGCATCGCGCACGAGCGGGCTGGTGCAGACGATGGTGGGGCTCGGATGCGGCATCGCGAGCACGAGCAGATGCGGGCGCGCCCGCAGCATGCCTTCCGCCATGCGCGCCGCCCTGCCTGCGAGCACGACGACCTCGAGCCGCGGCAGCAGTGCCAGCAGCGGCGGCAGCCAGAGCAGGCCGGCTCGTATCTCGTCGGGCCGCGGCGCACGGTTGCGCATCGGTACGCCGTCATCCACCCAGGGTAATGCGTTCCAGATCAGCGTCTCCGCACGCGGCAGCCCGGCCGCCTCGGTGAAGCGGCGTATGTTGCGTGCCGTCGGCGTCGCGTTGTCGCGGGAGACGAAGCAACCGGAGACGAAGCCTGGCCGCCGCAGCGCCGCCGCCGGCCGCTCCAGCAGCAGCAAAAGCCGAGCATCGGTGCCGCCATCGCGAGGATCCGCATCCGGCACCCCCCGACCCGTCTCCGAACGAATCCGTGCAGCAAACAATGCAAGAGGCCGCGCAGCAGGCCGCAGGAGCAGAGCCCGCCGCCGCGCCACCTCCACTGGTCCGTCGATAAGACCGCAGGGAGACCGTTCGATGGTCCGCCCCGGCGGCCTTCCGACGCGACTGTCTGCGCTTCCGGTGCTCACGGACCAGCGAGCGGTCTCAAAGGTAGTCGCGCAGCATGGGGACCAGGGGCCGATCCGCCTCCGGCATCGGGTAGTCCGACAGGCGGTCCGGCCGCACCCAGGCCAGGCTCTGCCCCTCCCTCGGCTGCGGCACGTGCTTCCAGCGCCGGCACAGATAGAGCGGCATCAGCAGATGGAAGTCGCCGTAGCCGTGCGAGGCGAAGGCGAACGGCGCGAGGCAGGCCTGCGAGACGTCGACGCCGAGTTCCTCGTGCAGCTCGCGTATCAGCGCCTGCTCGGGGGTCTCGCCGGGCTCGACCTTGCCGCCGGGGAACTCCCACAGCCCGGCCATCGCGCGTCCCTCCGGGCGTCGTGCCAGCAGGATGCGGCCGTCGCTGTCGATCAGAGCGCAGGCAGCGACCAGGACCGTCCTCGGGACCAGTCCGGCCGGCGGCGGCCTCGGCGCATCCGACTCTGCCGCCGCCTGCCCGGGTTTACGGGCGGAGCCGAGGCGCAGGTCGGCGTGCCCCGCTTCGAACAGCAGTACCGGATGGGTGCCGCCACGGGCCAGGAAGAGCTGCTGCGACGTGCCGGCCTCGCGAAAGCCGATCCGGCGCAGCACCGCCGCGGAGGCCGGGTTGTCGGTGGCCACCTGTGCGACCAGCCGTTCGAGGTCGAGCTGCGCCAGTGCCCAGCGCGCCAGCCTGCCGGCTGCCTCGCGGGCGACGCCGTCGTTCCAGTAGCGGCGGCCGATCCAGTAGCCGAGGTCGCCGCTACGGCTGGCGGCATCGATGCGCAGGCCGACGCAGCCCAGCACGGTCTCGCCGGTCCCAGCCTGCGCAGCTTCCACGATGCCGTTTTCCACGGGTGGGGTGCAGCCGGGCAGGAGGCTGTCGGGGTTGGCGATGATGACCAGGTGATGCGCCTGTCCAGCCGCCGCCTGCGACGCGGTCGAGGCGATCCACTCGTCGGTCAGCCGGCGCGGATAGGGGAAGGGCAGGCGGGGCAGCATGCGCACCACCCCCCAGTCATTGACCAGCCGGTGGATGGTCTCCGCGTCCCGCGGCTGCGGCGGCCGCAGGGTGAAGCGCGGGGTGGCGAGGGTAAGCGATCCGGTGGCGGCCGGCGTCACGCGGCTGCGATGCCGCGCGCCATCAGCAGGCTGCGCAGGTTGCGTATCACCGGGAACACCTCCTGGTTGCGGTCCTCACCCTGCGCGTCATGGGCCGCCTGCTCCATCTCGACGATCTCGCGGTCCTCGCGGAAGATGCGCTCGGTGAACAGCACCAGCAGCGGCCACGCCGCCTGCAGCAATCCCGGGATCTTGGGCTTGCGGACCGACAGCAGCCCGAAAGTGCGGTTGCTGCGCTGCGCTTCATCCTGCGGCGTATAGGCGATCCAGAGGTCCATCACCGTCTCGGTGCCGGAGGTGCGTATGCGCAGCGTCTGGTAGGGATATTCGGTGCGTATGGTCATGACGTCGCGGTCGGCGTCCTTCTTCTCCAGGCCGCGCCGCTCGCCGAAGATCAGGGCCTCGCCGAGCGGCTGCTTGCCGCCGGTGCGGGCGAAGCTGTAGCGCGCCTCGATCCAGTCCTCGCCGGCATCCTGGCCGAGGAAGCGCGGCCGCATCTGGCCCATCTGCTTGGCGTGCATGAACTGATGGTTCATGTCCATCAGGTTCTCGTGCATGAAGCTGTAGTGGCAGCCTATGACACGGCCGAAGCGCCTGGTCTTGTAGGCGCGATCGCCGGCCGCCGTGAAGCTCGGCAGAGGTACGCCTTCGGCCAGCGCCGGATCGCCCGGGAACACCATGATCAGGCCACCGGCCTCGCGGCAGGGATAGGCGCGCACGCCGTTGGGCAGCTTGTCCTTTCCCAGGTAGGGCACGTCCACACACTTGCCGGAGCGCCCATAGGCCCAGCCATGGTAGCAGCAGCGCAGCGACTGGCCGTCGACGGTGCCCCTGCTCAGCGGCACCTGGCGATGCGCGCAGCGATCCTCCAGGGCGTAGACCACACCCTCCTTGGGACGCACCAGCACGATCGGCTCGCCGGCATAGGTGGCGGCGAAGGTGCCGCCCGACTTGACCTCGTGCGACCAGGCGAGCGGATACCAGTGGTCGGGATGGCTGCGTATCCGCCTCAGGTCGGGGCCGCGCGTGACGACGGCGGCATCCGGAGGTGTCACGTCGGGAGGCGCGTCTATCGTTGGAAAGGCGTGATCCATCGGCCCTCGGTCCGCAGCTAAAGGCGTCCCGGACGGTACGCCAGCTGGCAGCATAGAGATTCGATACGCCAAGGCGAGCCACGAAATGCGGACGGTATCCTGACCAACCTCACATGCTCGCCGCCGGCTCCGACGGCATCACTGCTGGCAAATTGCTCGTTGCAAAGCTGATAACGATCGTGTCACAGAGAAGATGTCGCTCAATTGCCCTAAATCAGGCACTTGCATGGGGATCAAGCGGATAAATAAGCTGATCTTGGTCATGAGCCCTGAAATGCATCAGTTCAGAGCATAATGCTTGAAAAGCATGCAGACAAGTATGCAGCCGACGCGCCGGCAGTTGCTGACCCGCATCGGCGCGACCGCCGGCAGTGTGGCGATGTACCAGGCAATGACGCGGCTGGGCCACGCGGCCGGCACGGATTTCACCAGCCCGCCGGTGCTCAGCGGCGCCAGGAGCGGGACCAGCGTGCTGGTGCTGGGTGCCGGCCTGGCCGGGATGCTGGCGGCCTACGAGCTGCGACGCGCCGGCTACAGCGTCCGTGTGCTGGAGTTCCAGCACCGCTCAGGCGGCCGCAACCTTACCCTGCGCGGCGGCGACACGCTGACCGAGCTGGGCGGGGCGACCCAGAAGGTGGAGTTCGCGCCCGGCAACTACATCAACCCCGGTCCCTGGCGCATCCCGCACCACCATCGCGCGCTGCTGCACTACTGCCGTGCATTCAGGGTGGCGCTGGAGCCGTTCATCGAGGTCAACCATAACGGCTACCTGCACAGCAGCACGACGTACGGCGGCGTGCCGCAGCGCTATCGCGACGTGATGAGTGACTTCACCGGCCACACCGCCGAGCTGCTCGCCAAGGCGGTCCAACAGGACAAGCTCGACCAGCCGGTGACCGCGGAGGAGAAGCACGACCTGCTCGCCGCCATGAGGGGCTGGGGCATGCTCGATGCCGACTATGCCTACAGGCGCGGCATGATCGCCTCGTTCCGGCGCGGCTACGACAAGCCGCGCGGCGGCGGCCCGGACGGCGCGCCGAGCTTTCCGCAGCCATCCCCGCGCGCCGAGGTGATGCGCTCGGGCCTGTGGCACTGGCTGTCGTTCAACATGACCTACGACATGCAGACGACCATGTTCCAGCCGGTCGGCGGCATGGACATGATCGGGCGCGCGTTCGCCAGGCAGGTCAACGACCTCGTCACCCACAACGTCAAGGTCAGCCGCATCCAGCAGGACCAGTCGGGGGTGACCGTCACCTACGTCGATGCGAGCCCCGGCGGGGCTGGGGCGAGTCCTGGCGGGGCCGGGAGCGGCGCGACCATGCAGGCGAAGGCGGATTACTGCGTCTGCACCATCCCGCTCTCGGTGCTGAGCCAGCTCGACGTGCAGGTCTCGGCGCCGATGCAGCAGGCCATCGCGGCGGTCCCCTACGCCTCCTCGGTCAAGGTCGGGCTGGAGTTCAAGCGGCGTTTCTGGGAGGAAGACGAGGCGATCTATGGCGGCATCAGCTTCACCGACCAGCAGATCAGCCAGATCTCCTATCCCAGCCACGGCTACTTCTCGAATGGCCCCGCGGTGCTGCTCGGCGGCTACATGTTCGGCGCCTCCGCCTACGACTTCGCCAGCATGACCCCGCAGGGGCGCGTGCAGGCGGCGCTGGCGCAGGGAGCGGTGCTGCACAGGCAGTATCGTGACGAGTTCAGCAGCGGCGTCGGCGTCGCCTGGAGCCGGATGCCATGGTCGCTGGGCTGCTGCGGTACCTGGAGCGAGGAGGCACGCAAGACGCACTACAAGACGCTGACCGCGATGGATGGCCGCGTCGTGCTGGCCGGGGAGCACGCATCCTATATCGGCTGCTGGCAGGAGGGCGCGCTGCTGTCCTCGCTCAGCGCCGTCACCCAGCTGCACCAGCGCGCGATCGGAGCCGCCTGATGCGCATGAATTTTTCCCGGACGCCGTTGCGGGCGGCCGCCACGATCGTGATCGGGGGCATGCTGACGCTGCTGGCGTGCCGGCAGGCTCGCGCGGATGCCGCCGGCGCCGCCACCGACGCCGGCATTACGGCGGTATCCGGCGAGGCGGTCTACCAGCATGTCTGCCAGGGCTGCCACATGCCGGGCGGCGCCGGTGCCGTGGGCGCCGCGGTGATCCCGAGGCTCGCCGGCAACCGCAAGCTGCAGAGCTCGGGCTATCCCGTCTACGTGGTGCTGAACGGGCTCGGCGGCATGCCCTGGTTCAACGGCGAGCCGGGCGATCCGGACCGCGCCGGCGTGCTGGACGACACCCAGGTCGCCAACGTGGTGAATTACATACGCACGCATTTCGGCAATGCCTACGCCGATGCCGTCACTCCGGCCGACGTCGCCGCGGTGCGCGGGCCGCCCCCGATCACGGAGCGCTGAGCATGAGATTCCGTCCCGCCATGCTGGCGCTGCTGCCCGTGCTGACCGCCGGTGCCGCCGCTGCCGCCGCTGCCGCCGCTGCCGCCGACCCGGTGATCCGCCGGAACGTGCCGAGCTTCCCGATCGCAGCCAGCATCGAGGTGCCGCCGGGCTACAGCACGATCTACCTGTCCGGCATGGGTGCGGACGTCGCCGACACGTCGGCCAAGCCGATGACGCTAGCGGCCTACGGCGATACCGAGACGCAGACACGCAGCGCGCTGGCCAAGATCGGCGCGGCGCTGGCCGGACTGCACCTCGGCATGGGCGACGTGGTGCAGATGCACGTCTACCTGGCTGCCGACCCCAAGCTCGGCAAGCTCGACTTTCCCGGACTGATGAAGGGCTGCACGAAGTTCTTCGGAACCCACGACCAGCCCAACCTGCCGACCCGCTCCGCCTTCCAGGTAGCAAGCCTCGTCAATCCCGGCTGGCTGGTCGAGATCGAGGTGCAGGCGGTCAGGAAGCCGTAGAGCGGCTGCTGCGTAGCTGTTCGACCTGCGTGCCGTTGCTATGGCGGTGGCGTGAGCCCCTGCCGTCGCCCATGCCAACTGCATCATGGTCTCGCTGCGGCAGGCATGGGGCCGGATCGGAAGAGCTACCAAACCGGGTCGACTTCACTTGGGAGAGTCCGCCTCGGCGTTGGCGTTTGCTTAACTGAACGCAAGTAGAAACTCCTCTCCCACGTCGAGAGATGCTCCGCATGCGTGAAGCCGCCGCCGTAACCTCAAGGCCGTTCTGGGCGCGCTTCGTCCCACGGCCGGCCGCGAGGCTATGGCTGCTCGGCGTCCTGACCGTCGGGTTCATCGCGATGATGGCGACCAGCTCCATCGTCGGCTTCGCCTTCAGCAACCGCCAAGAGATGAACCTGCTCGAGTACCGTTTCGCCACCGATGACGTGAGGAGCCTGCAGAAGGCGCTGGTCGACGCCGAGACAAGGATGCGGGGCTTCGTCCTCACCGACCGCATCGAGTATCTGGAGCCCTACTTCCATGGCCTGCAGGTGGTCGACGAGCGCGGCATCCGTCTGCTGCCCAAGCTGGACGAGTACGCAGCGCGTGCCGGCCTGGCCGATCAGCCGCACCCGGTCAGCCAGCGCATCTCCGAGTTGCGGCGGATCTGGACGGACGTGGTCTCGCTCACCCACGACCACGACGCCGCCGCCGCCGAGCGGATGCTCAGGGAGCGACAGCAGAAGCGGGTGATGGACGAGCTGCGCGGCTTCATCGGCGCCTATGTCGAACGGAGGAGCGAGGAGGCCGGCAAGGCCGATCGGCGGCTCGCGCACGAGCAGGATATCCTTCTCGGCATCGACCTCAGCGGCGCGCTGATCGCGATCCCCGCCCTGATCTATGCTTTCCGCCGCAGCATGCGCGAGACCCGCCGCCGCGAGGTCGCCATGGCCGAGAGCGAGCAGACCACCCGGCGCGTCGAGCAGCTGTTCGGCATGACCAGCATGCTGCAGAGCGCCCCCGACCGGGCAGACGCCAACGAAGTACTGCGCGCGACGGCCAGTGGTCTGCTTCCCGGATATAGCGGCCTGCTCTACGTGTTCAACAACTCGCAGGACCGGCTCGATCTGTCGACCGCATGGGGCCAGGACGAGGCCGGACCGCCGGCGGACTACATAGCGCCATCGACCTGCTGGGCGATGAAGCGCGACAGGCCCTACCTGAACATCCCCGACCAAGGGGCGTTGCGCTACCATCATCGCGAGGGCAGCCTGGCATCCCTGGAGATCCCGATGTCCGCGGGCGGTCAGGTCTATGGGCTGCTGATCATTGGTGCCGGCGAACGCGAGGCTGTCGCGGCGCTGCAGAAGATCCAGCCCATCGCGATGGCACTGGCGGACGCCATGTCGCTGGCGCTTTCGGGAATGGCGTTGCGGGACCAGCTGCGAAGCCAGGCGCTCCGCGACCCGCTGACCGGCCTCTATAACCGGCGCTTCCTCGACGAGACCCTGGAGCGCCTCAGCCTCGACGCACAGCGACGCAAGACCCCGCTCGCCGCGATCATGATAGACCTCGACCACTTCAAGCGGCTGAACGACCAGCACGGCCACGCCACCGGCGACGCGGTGCTGCGCGGGGTCGCCACGGCGATCATCACGGTGCTTCGTGCCACCGACATCGCCTGTCGTTTCGGTGGCGAGGAGCTGACCGTGCTGCTGCCGGACTGCCCGCTGGAGATGGCGATGGCCAAGGCGGAGCAGCTACGCGCCTGCATCGCGGAGATCACGCCGGGGCCGAACGGTGTCACCGTCACTGCCTCGCTCGGCGTAGCGGCCATCCCGGAAAACTGCAGCACGCCGACCAGCCTGCTGCGCATTGCCGACGCGGCACTCTATCAGGCCAAGCAGAAGGGCAGGAACCGCGTGGAGCAGGCCAAACGCCCCGTGGCCATATCCTGCGAGGTGGAACAGCCGGTGCTCCTGGCGTGAGGTCGGGCGAAGGCCAGGGTGCTGCCCTGGATCCGCCGAAGGCAAGCCTTCGGGATCCGCTTCGTGGGTGTTCGCGCTCTCTAGATATCGAACCGGACGCCCTGCGCCAGCGGCACCGAGAGGCCGTAATTGATCGCGCTGGTGAGCCGCCGCATGTAGGCCTTCCAGGAGTCTGATCCGGACTCGCGGCCGCCGCCGGTCTCTTTCTCGCCGCCGAACGCACCGCCGATCTCGGCTCCGGAAGGACCCATGTTGACGTTGGCGATGCCGCAGTCCGAGCCGATGGCGGACAGGAACAGCTCGCTCTCGCGCAGGTCGCGGGTGAAGATCGACGAGGACAGTCCCTGCGGCACGCCATTCTGCAGCGCCAACGCCTCGTCGAAGGTGCCGTATCGCAGCACGTAGAGGATCGGGACGAAGGTCTCCTCGATCACGGGTCCCGTCTGGCGTGGCATCAGCACCAGGGCCGGACGCACGTAGCAGCCTTCGCCGCCGCCATCCGGGGTCACCCTCTCGCCGCCGAAGACGGTCCCGCCGGCCTCGCGTGCACGACCCAGGGCGGCCTGCATCGCCTCGTAGGCGGCCTGGTCGATCAACGGTCCGACGAGGCAATCACCGAGCAGGGGGTTGCCGACCGGGACGGCGGCGAATACCGAACGCAGCCTGGCGGTGAAGGCCTCGTGGACGCTCTCATGGACGATCAGCCGGCGCAGGCTGGTGCAGCGCTGCCCTGCCGTGCCCATCGCGGCGAAGGCGACCGCGCGCAGGGCGAGTTCCTGGTCGGCCGACGGGCACACGATCGAGGCGTTGTTGCCGCCCAGCTCCAGGATGGCGCGGCCGAAGCGGCCGGCGACCTCGCGCCCGACGGTCCGGCCCATCGCGGTCGAGCCGGTGGCGGAGACCACCGGCACCCGCCGGTCCGCCGCCAGCGCCGCCCCGGCATCGGCGCCGCCGAGCAGCAGCCCGCACAGCCCGTCGGGCGCATCGCCGAAGCGTCGTGCGGCACGGTCGAACAGGGCCATCGTCGCCAGCGCGGTCAGCGGCGTTTTTTCGGAGGGCTTCCACACCACCGCGTCGCCGCAAACCAGCGCCAGCGCCGCGTTCCAGGCCCAGACCGCGACCGGGAAGTTGAAGGCGGAGATCACGCCGACCACGCCGGCCGGGTGCCACTGCTCCATCATGCGGTGCTCGGGCCGCTCGCTGGTGATGGTCAGGCCGTACAGCTGGCGCGACAATCCGACCGCGAAGTCGCAGATGTCGATCATCTCCTGCACTTCGCCAGCCCCTTCGGAGGGGACCTTGCCGGCCTCGATGGTGACCAGGCGGCCGAGCGAGCCCTTGGCGGCGCGCAGTTCCTCGCCGAATAGCCGTACCAGCTCGCCGCGACGTGGCGCCGGCACGCGCTGCCACTGCCCGAAGGCTGCCTCCGCCTGCCCGATGACGGACCGGCACTCCTCGATGTCGGCGTGGCCAATGTGTGCGATCACCGCCCCGGTCAGCGGCGAGCGTACCGGATGCGTGCCCTGGCTGAAGTGGTCGCGCCGCACGCCCAGCGCCGCCAGGATCGCGTCGGTCTCTGCGGGAAGGTCGATCTCGGCGGCCATGTCGTCTCCTGCCTCGTGCCGGGAACGGCCGGACGGGGGAGACGAATAGGCGTTGCGGCAGGTGTTAGGAAGAGGTCTCGGCCTGCGCCTTGAGTTCGCGGGCGAGCGCCGAGTGGCGCATGCCATATCCGACATAGGTAACGGTGCCGAGCGCGGCATAGGTCAGCAGCAGCAGGGCCGGGACCGGGTTGCCTTCGAACAGGGCGGAGAACAGGTCGATCAGCAGCGGCGCCGCCATGATGACGCAGAAGGCGATGCCCAGGGCGGGCGTGGTGCCGATCCAGAAGCCGCCGATGCGCACGCCACCGAGCGGCACCCGGAACGGTGCGATCAGCTCGGGACGCGCGTTGCGCTGCCAGATCACGGTGAAGCTGACGATGCCGAAGGCGACCGTGGTGCCCAGGCTGACCAGGTCGCTGATGATGTCGATCGGCAGGGTTGCCGCCGCGGTGGCAGTGCCGAAACCGACCAGGATGGTGCCGAGCCAGGGCGTGCGGAAGCGCGGGTGCAACTGGCTGAACACCCTGGGCAGCAGCCCGTCACGCGACATGGTGTAGAAGATGCGCGACTGCCCGTAGAGCAGCACCAGCATCACCGAGCACAGCCCGGTCACGGCACCGACCTTGATCAGCAGGGCAAGCCAGGGCTGGTGCATGGCATCCACGGCGATCGCCAGCGGGTCGGGCACGCCGAGCTTCTGGTACGGCACGATCCCGGTGAGCACCGCGGCGACGAGGATATAGGTCACGGTGCAGATCGCCAGCGAGGCGAGGATGCCGATGGGCACGTCGCGCTTCGGGTTGCGCGCCTCGGCGGCGGCGCAGGAGACCGCCTCGAAGCCGACATAGGCGAAGAAGATCACCGAGGCGGCGCGGAAGATGCCCGGCACACCGAAGTGGAAGCCGCCGGTGTTGGCCGGGATGAAGGGCATCCAGTTCGACGGATGCACCGCGCGGATGCCGAAGGCCACGAACACCACCAGCACCGACACCTTGATCACCACGATGACGCTGTTGACGGTGGCGGACTCCGTCACCCCAATCACCAGGATCGAGGTCACCAGCAGGCTCGCGAAGGCTGCGACCAGGTCGAGCCCGCCGCTCCAGAGCAGGCTGGTGCCACCGGTCGCGACCTGGGTGGTCTGGATCAGCGGGGTGTGCAGCAGGGCGGGCACGTGGAACCCGAAATCGGCGAGCAGGCTGGTGGCGTAGCCGGAAAAGCCGGCCGCCACCGCCGCGGTCGAGATGCCGTACTCGAGCAGCAGCAGCCAGCCGGTGACCCAGGCGAACACCTCGCCGACCGCGACGTAGGCATAGGTATAGGCCGAGCCGCTGACCGGTATCACCGAGGCCAGCTCGCCATAGGACAGCGCGGTGAAGGCGCAGGCCAGCCCGGCCAGCAGGAAAGAGAGCAGCACGGCGGGCCCGGCATAGTGCGCGGCGGCACTTCCGGTCATGACGTAGATGCCGGCGCCGATGGTCGAGCCGACCCCGAGCATGGTCAGGTTGAGCGGCCCAAGAGTCTTTTTCAGCCCGTGCGAGGCGATCTCGGCCTCGATATGCGCCACCGGCTTGCGCAGCATCAGCCGAGCCGGCGGTGCCGGTACGGATCGCGCTGCGGGAGTGGCCTTGATCTCGGACTGGACTTGCATGCGACCCATGCGGCCACGGTATGGACCGTGCGCCACCAGGGTCAAGTGGCGGGGATCGTTACGACTCTGGCACGGGCTGGCCTCTGCCCGATAAAGCTGCTCTGTTCGGCGCCATGAACCCTGCCGGGAACGTTCCATGAGCGGCGAGGCGGCTGCGGCATCCGGACGGGCACCGTTGGCCATCGTCACGATGGTCTATGACGAGCCGCTGTTCCTGCCTCTATGGCTGCGGCACTACACCGCACAGGCCGAGGCGCGGCACTGCTACGTCGTCGACCACGGCTCCGACGACGGCAGCACCGGGACCAGCACCGGCACCGGCTTGCTGACCGGGGTGAACGTCGTCCGCATCCCGCGCTCGCCGCAGGACGACATGCGGCGCTGCCGCTTCATGTCGCAGTTCTGCGCCGGGCTGCTGGTCTGGTACGAGACCGTGATCTACGTGGATGTCGACGAGCTGCTGGTCGCCGACCCAGCCCTGCACGCGTCGCTGGCGGATTATGCGGCTTCGCTGGAAGCGCACGCCGTCATCTCCGCGATCGGGCTGGACGTCCTGCACTGCCCCGACGAGGAGCCGGTGCTGGACTGGGACCGCCCGGTCAGCCTGCAGCGGCATTGGCTTCGCTTCAGCTCGGCGATGTGCAAGCCGGCGCTGATCCGCCGCCCGGTCCGCTGGGCACCGGGGTTTCACAACATCGACGCGCCACCCTGCTTCGACGAGCTGTTCCTGTTCCACCTGCGCTACGCCGACTTGCAGTCCGGCCTGGCGCGGCTGGAGCGGACGCGTGCGCAGGATTGGGTATCGCCGCAGGCTGGGTCGCACCAGCGCATGGCCGATGGCGTCTGGTACGACATGCTGCTCGGCATAGCGTCGCTGCCCCGGCTGACGCAGGGCACGCTCGGGCTGGAAGACCGGTCCCTGCATGAATGGCTCGCCCGCGTCATGCACAGCGGAGCATCACGCGAGAACGATCTCTATCGGATCGACCTGCACCTGAGCGGCAACACCCTCTGGCGCCTGCCGGAGCGTTTCACCGGCTGTTTCTGAAGAACTCGTAGCATACCGTATCGCCGGCAACCGTATCAAGGCCTGCTCGTTGCCGGATCAGGTAGGTATTAGGGGACGAGCGATGTAGATCACGGGTATTTCCATCGTGGTGCGACCGGGACGACGATCCCGATGGGGCCTGACCTACCCCTTGCTGGCCGGGCTGTTGCTGGCTGGTCCGGCCTTCGCACAGGCGACCATCCCCCAGGCGCTCCCGCCGCGACCTCGCCTGGGCAGCGTGGTGAAGCCGCCTGCGCAGGTCGATCCGGGCATGGTCCGGCCAACACCGAACCTGCCCGCGCAGAGCACTCCCGTAATCCAGCCGCGCCGCCTGCACAGGAACCGGCGCGGGGTCGAGGTGGTGCCGAAGTAGCGGCTTCCCTGCGGTTCAGGGCTTGCCGCGGGACGTCTTGTCCTTGGAGGATTTCGCCTTCAGGGAGGGTTTGGCCGGCAACGTCTCCGGCCGATTCTCGGGAGCTCCTGCTGCGGGCCTGGGTGCCGGTGGCTCCGGTGCCTGTACTGCCGGATGGGCGTCCCGCTTGGCTCTCGGAGTAGGAGCGATCTCGCCCTGGTCGGCGAGCCGATCGGGAAACTCTCCCAGGTTCTCCTGCAGGAAGGCTTCCTCGACCGGCTGGTCGCGCAGCGGGTCCTGTCCCGAGGTCTCCGGATTGGGAAGCTGGCCGGATCCGGCGCTCTCTTCCATGCCCACCAGCTCGCGGGCGCGTTCCCAGAATTCGTCATGGCGCCCGTGCGGTCGCCCTTCGTGGTTCCACAGGTGGTAGGCGCGCTGGCGGATGCGATGCTCCCGCTCGGGATCGTCTTCGAGAGGATTCTGGTTCATGGGCTCGTTCTCCGAACTGGTTGACGGCAGCGCCCGATCCGCCCGGGCGCCCCTCCCGTTCACGACATAGAGAGAGCCGTCAAGGGCTTTCAGCCGCATCGATCGTCGCCATGTGAGGCGACGTGATGTCACGGAGGGTGCGATGGCGCAGGCGGTTCTGGGTGGCGGATGCTTCTGGTGTCTCGAAGCAGTCTACAAGGACCTGAACGGGGTGACCGAGGTGCTGTCGGGTTATGCCGGCGGGCATGTCGAGCGGCCAAGCTACGAGCGGGTCTGCACCGGTGCCACCGGCCATGCCGAGGTGGTACGGATCAGCTTCGATCCGCAACTGCTGAGCTATACGGATTTGTTGCGGGTCTTCTTCACCATCCACGACCCGACTACGCTGAACCGGCAGGGTGCGGATGCCGGAACGCAATATCGCTCGGTGATCTTCGTGGCGGACGACGAGGAGCGGCGTGCCGCCGAGGCCGTGCGCGCGGAGATAGAGGCCGCCGCAATCTGGGACGGCGAGATCGTCACCGAGATCACCGACCTGCCGGTCTTCTATCCGGCCGAGCCCGAGCACCACGATTATTTCGCACGGCATCCCGGTGCGGGCTACTGCCGCGCGATCATTGCGCCTAAGGTATCGAAGTTCCGCAGGCAGTTCGCCGGACGGCTGAAGCAGGGTGCGGCGTAGGTCGCGTGCCGCGGCCCGTGCCGATCCGGTCGCGCCGATTCCAATCACGCTGACGCTGTTCTAGCATCGTCCGGCATAGGATGCCGCGACGATGATGACAGCGCACCCGGTTCGAGAACAGGCACAGGCGGCAGCCTCGGTCGGCGACAGCCTGCGGCTCCGGCGAGAGCAGCTCGGCTGGTCGCTGGCCGAGGTGGGCGACTGGCTGCGCATCAAGCTCGCCTACCTGCAGGCGCTGGAGGATGGGCGACCGCAGGACCTGCCGGGGCATACCTACGCCATAGGTTTCCTGCGCAGCTACGCCTCTACCCTAGGGTTGGATCCGCAGGAACTGTCACGGCGGTTCCGGGAGGAGACCAAAGGACTCGATCGTCGCCAGGCGCTCAATTTTCCCGTGCCGGTCGCCGAACGTGGGATCCCGGCGGGTGCTGCGTTGCTGATCGGCGTCGTACTGGTGGGTGTCACCTATACCGGCTGGTATGTGCTCGGCGGCCATGAACGGCTGCCGTCGCAGTCGGTGCCGCCGCTGCCCGCGAGCCTGGCACCCTACGTCAAGGAGCCGGCCTCGCCCGCCGTGGTGCCAGCGCAGGCTTCCGCCCCTCCGCCGTCGATGCCGGCCGTTCCCCCGCCACCTGCCGCGACACCGTCCGCTCCGGACCCGGTCGCCGCGTCCGAACCGATACCGCCCGCACCTTCAGCGCCGGCCGACGCTGCGGTCATCGTGAAGGCGTCGGCGAGCAGCTGGGTACAGGTCCGACAGGCCGGCGGCCCGGTGATCTACGAGCGCATCCTGCAACCCGGCGAGAGCTGGTCGGCGCCATCCGGCAGTGGGAGCCTGCTGCTCAGCATCGGCAACGCCGGCGGCATCAGCCTGATCGCGGGGGACGTGAGCACCCCAGCACTCGGACGTTCCGGCGCAGTCCGGCGCAACCTGCCGCTCAGTGCGGTCGCAATCCGTGACGGCACCCTGCTGAAGCCATCTCCCGGACTGCCCACAGGCGAACAGCCCGCACGGCAACAGCCCGATCGCCAATCGACTGGCCAAACCCCGCCTTTCCTGGCAGGAAGCGGCCCGGGGGCGAGGCCTGTCCTGCATGCCGGCCCGTCCTATCCGGAGCATTGAGCCATGAGCTACCGTCCGTACCAGCAGATCGAGCGTCGCAAGTCGCGCCAGATCCACGTCGGCCGCGTGCCGGTGGGCGGCGACGCGCCGATCACCGTGCAGACCATGACCAACACGCTGACCACAGACGCGCAGGCGACGATCGCGCAGATACGCCTCTCCGAGATCGCCGGGGTCGACATCGTGCGGGTCTCGTGCCCCGACGAGGAGAGCACCGCCGCCCTGGCCGAGATCGTGCGCGAGGTGAACGTGCCGATCGTCGCCGACATCCATTTCCACTACAAGCGCGCCATCGAGGCGGCGCGGGCAGGGGCGGCCTGCCTGCGCATCAACCCGGGCAACATCGGCAGTCCCGAGCGCGTGCGCGAAGTGGTGCGTGCCGCGCGCGAGCATGGCTGCTCGATACGCATCGGCGTCAATGCCGGCTCGCTGGAGCGGCACCTGCTGGAGAAGTACGGCGAGCCGAACCCGGAGGCGCTGGTCGAGAGCGCGCTCGAGCATGCCAAGATCCTGCAGGACCATGACTTCCACGAGTTCAAGATCAGCGTGAAGGCGTCCGACGTGTTCCTTGCCGTGGCGGCCTACCAGCAGCTCGCGGACGCCTGCGACCACCCGCTGCATATCGGCATCACCGAGGCGGGCGGGAAGCGCGCCGGCACGGTGAAGTCGGCGATCGGGCTGGGCTCGCTGCTCTGGGCCGGCATCGGCGACACCCTACGGGTCTCGCTTTCGGCGGAACCGGCGGAAGAGGTGCATGTCGGCTGGGACATCCTGAAGTCGCTCGGCGTGCGCCATCGCGGCGTGAAGATCATCTCGTGCCCGTCCTGCGCACGGCAGGGCTTCGACGTGATCCGGACCGTCGCCACCCTGGAGGAGCGCCTGGCCCATATCGAGACGCCGCTGACGCTCTCGATCATCGGCTGCGTGGTGAACGGTCCGGGGGAGGCGCTGATGACCGATATCGGCGTCACCGGCGGCGGCTCCGGGCGGCACATGGTGTATGCGGCAGGCAGGCAGGACCACACCATGCCGGCGGAGCGGATGGTCGAGCACATCGTCGAGCTGGTCGAGCGCCAGGCCGCCGCGTTCCAGGCCGAGACGGATGCGAAGAAGCTGTCCGAGCTGGCGGCGGCCGAGTAGCGCGGCCGGCGGACAGGACCGTTGGATGCGTTGCAGCCGGTACGCGGCACCCGGGACCTGATCGGCGAGGAGCAGCGCCGTCACGCCCA
>JAABUQ010002893.1_pt1 | contig 32772 bp, 39 predicted proteins | sample 5560001 | NCBI WGS metagenome assembly JAABUQ01 (sample SAMN10711888, study PRJNA513371) | rock metagenome | isolation source: Antarctica rocks | place: Antarctica: Victoria Land, Finger Mt nord | collected 2015-12-18 | reverse complement strand
CCGCGGTCATCCTCATCATGGTGTTCCTCCCGGACGGGCTGTGGGGCCTCACCCATCGCCTGCGCCGCCCGGCGCCCGTCGATGCCGGCGCGGTCGCGCCGCTGCCGCTGCTGGGCCAGCGCGGAGCCGAGACCGCGGAGGTCGCCATGGCCATCGAGGGCCTCGCCAAGCACTTCGGCGGCCTCAAGGCGTTGGACGGCGTGGACATGGCGGTGCGCCGCGGCACGGTGCACGCGCTGATCGGCCCCAACGGCTCCGGCAAGACCACCTTCATCAACGTCGTGACCGGGCTGTACCGCCCCACCGCCGGGCGCATCGCGATTGCCGGGCAGGACGTGACCGGGACCGCGCCGCACCAGCGCACCCGGCGCGGCCTGGCCCGCACCTTCCAGAACATCCGGGTGTTCCGCGGCATGACCGTGCTGGAGAACGTCATGGTCGGCGCCGAGCGGCCCGGCAACGACATCGCGGAGCAGCCGGCCCTGGTCGTGGAGCGGGCGTTGGCCGCGCTCGATTTCGTCGGCCTGCGCGGCGACGCCCACCGCATGGTCGGCACCCTGTCCTATGGCACCCAGCGCTACGTCGAGATCGCCCGGGCGCTCGCTGGCAGCCCGCAGGTGCTGCTGCTGGACGAGCCGGCCGCCGGCCTCAACCTCACGGAAAAGGGGGAGCTTGGCCTGCTGCTGCGCCGGCTCAAGGGCCATGGCCTCACCATCCTGATCGTCGATCACGACATGAACCTGGTCGAGCAGGTGGCCGACCACATCACCGTGCTGAACTTCGGCCGCCGCATCGCCGACGGCGGGCCGCGCGACGTGCTGTCCCATCCGGACGTTATCGCCGCCTACCTCGGGGAGCCTCGCCAAGATGCCGCTGCTTGAGTTGGGCAACCTCGTCGCGCGCTACGGCGCGGGCGAGGTGCTGAAAGGCCTCTCGCTCACGGTCGAGGAGGGGGAGATCGTCGCCCTGCTGGGCAGCAACGGCGCGGGCAAGAGCACCACGCTGCGCGCCATCTCCGGACTGGTGCCCAACGTTGCGGGCCGGCTGGACTTCGCCGGGCAGTCGTTGGTCGGCATGAAGCCGGAGGCCATCGTGCGGCTGGGCATCGCGCACGTGCCGGAAGGGCGCCGGGTGTTTCCCGGCCTCACGGTGCGGGAGAATATCCTGCTCGGCGGCAGCAACCGCCGGGGCGTGGGCCGCCGGGTGCTGGAGCGGGAGACCGACGAGATGCTCGTCTTCTTCCCCGACCTGAAGCGGTTGGAGCATGCGCTGGGCTGGACGCTTTCGGGCGGGCAGTTGCAGCTGGTCGCGGTCGCCCGCGGCATGATGGCGAGGCCGCGCCTGCTGCTGCTGGACGAGCCGTCGCTCGGTTTGGCGCCCTTGGTCGTGCAGCAGGTGTTCCGCATCATCGCCGAGATCCGCCAGCGCGGCACCACCGTGCTGCTGGTGGAGCAGAACGCGCACATGGCGCTGTCGGTCGCCGACCGCGGCTACGTGCTGGAAACCGGAAGCCTGCTGGTGGCGGGCAAGCCCGCGGAGCTTTGGAGCAACCCGGACGTGCGGGCGGCCTATCTGGGCAGCAAGACGGTGGCCGCGGCGGCCGGCTGAAGCGGCGTCGGCGGCCAGGCGCCCGGGTCCGCCGCGGTTTGGGCCAGCCAGGCGCGCACGTCCGCCGGGCCACCGAACCACTGGTCCACCCGCAGCCCGGCGCCGCCCAAGGCGCGGGCGGCGCGCATCCCGTCCTCGTCCGTCACGTCGTCGCCGATGAAGATCGGCTGCCGTCCGGCGAAGGGCGCCTCGGTCATCAGCGTGTTGACGGCGCTGCCCTTGTCGGCGCCGCGCGGGCGCACCTCCCAAGCCATCAGCGCCTCCATCAACTGGAACTGGTCCGCCAGCGGGGCGATCAGCGCCAGGGCCGCGTCCCGCAGCGCCGGCCCCAACGCCGGCACGGCCCGGTAATGCAGCACGAAGCCGCGCTGCTTCTGCTCCAGCAGCGCGCCTCGATGCGCGTCGGCGATGCGCGCGGCTTCCAGCACCCACTCGACGGGCGGGCTGGGCAGGCTGACGCGGACGACCTCGGCGCCGGGCGCGTGGCGGATGGCACCGCCGTGCTCCCCGGCGACGGCATAAGGAACATTGGCGAACAGCCCGTCCACCTGCTCGATCGGACGCCCGGTCACGACCGCAAGCGCCCCGCCCATGACCTCCCGCAACCGGCACAGCGCCTCCGTCAGGCCCGGCGCCACCCGCACCAGGTCCGGCGTGGGCGCGATGTCCAGCAGCGTGCCGTCCATGTCGAGCAGCAGCGCCGACCGTGGCGGCGGCAATAAGCTCAATGGGGCGCTCAATGGCACGACGTCACCCGCACGTCGTAGATCGGGTGCTCCATCAGCGACAGGGCCGGCGCGCTGGCCAGCATCCAGCCGCGGAACGCCGAGCCGGTGGCCCGGCCGTCCGTCACTTCCAGGAACGCCGCGCTGTCCTGCGGCAAGTCGGGCGGGCGGGACACGCAGCCGCGCAGGGTGATGGTCAGCGATCCCCAAGACACGCTCTGCCCCACCCGCACCGTCAAGGGCGAGGGCTGGGCGCGCACCTTGTCGAGCACGGACAACTCGGCGGTGTCGCGCGGCTGCCAGGCGTCGGGCGGCGACTGGAGCGGCGGCGTCCCGGCCGCCAGCGCCGGCGCGGCCCACGCCACGAGCAGCGCCAGCAGTGGAACCCGGCGCATCACCGGCGCTTCGGGCTGCGCAGGCCCGCGACCATGTCCGCCATGACCCGGCGCATCGCGGCCTCGTCCACGCCCATCAGCACGGCGTCCTCGAACGCATCCTGCAGCACCTGCGCGGCCTCGGCATGGTTGTCCTCCAGCACCCGCAGCTTCTCTCGGCAGGACACCGCACTGCCATCGGGCATGGGCCAGCGGTCCGGCATCTCGCTCATTTCGGCGGCTCGGCCTTTTTCTGGTCGAGCGACTTCTGCGTGGCATCGGCCAGGCTGCCGACGTTGAAGATGAACTTGCCCAGCAGGTCCTCGAGGTTCGTGGCAGACTGCGTGATCGTGACCGTGCCGCCGTCCCCCAGCATCTTGTCGCTGCCGCCGGGGCTGAGGCTCATGGACGCGCCGCCCAGCAAGCCGCCGGTCGAAATCGCGGCGCTGCTGTCGTCCGAAAGCTTGATGTCCGGCTGCAAGGTGAAGCTCACCACGGCCTGGTAGGATTTCGGGTCGATGGTGGTGGACACCACGCTGCCGACCTTCACCCCGGCCATGCGCACGTCCGCGCCGGAGCCGATGCTGCCCACGTTGTCGAACTTCGCCGTAAGCCGGGTGCCGCTGCCGACGCCCCGGCCGGTGTTGGCCGCCGCGTAGGCCAGGAACCCCGCCGTCACGACCAGCACCGCCGCCCCGGCCGCCAGTTCGGCGAGGCTCCGCTTCGATCCTGCCATGCCCTTAGCTGCCCGGCGTCCATGATTCATAGTCGCCGGTGGATGGCGCGCGGTGCCCGCCGCGGTAGTCATGCCCCGGCGGACGGTAGCTCCCCGGCGTGCCGGTCAGGTTGGGCATATGCGGCTTCTGCCAGAACTTGCGCGACGCCATCGGGATCGGCTCGTCCGTGGTGTAGTGCAGCCAGGCATGCCACTCGGCCGGCACCTGGCTGGCATCGACCTCCCCGGCATACAGAACCCAACGGCGGGGCGGCAGGCCGGGACGGGCGCGCTTTTCCTCGAAGTAGCGGTTGCCGCCGGGGTCGCTGCCCACGGGCCGGCCGCGAAAGTAGGTGAACAAGCGGGTGCCGATATCCATGCGGCTGATATAGGCGACCCGGCCGGTGCGGTCCATCGCGCTTCGCCGGGCAAGACTCGCCTTTCAAGATTCGTCTTTCCTGAGGGCGGCTCTGCCCGTAGCATCGCGTCATGGATAGGGCGGCATGAGGACCACTCGGATCTGGCGCGGCGTACGGATGCGCGACACGGCGGTCGGCGCCGACCCGGACGCGCCGGAACGCGCCATGACCCTGCCGGCCACCTGGGACGACCGGGCGGCGAGCGCGCTGGCGGCCCTGGCGCCGGGCGAGGGCCGCGTCACTCTGCCGCGGGCCGCCAATCACTGGATTCGCCCCGTCGCGACCCGGGCGCGGGACGCCGGGGACCCCGTCCTGGCCGACCGCCTGCATGCATTGCTGCTGCGCCGCCAGGCCGCGCCGACCGCGCCGGTGTGGCATGGGGGCGGCGGCGCGCCGCCAGGCTTCGTGCTGAACCTTCCGGCCTTCCACGACGGCGCGCATGGGTTCGACACCGCCGGGTTTGCTGACGCGGTGACGGCCGCCGCCACTGCCTTGCGGCTCATCGCAACCGGGGCGTCGCAGTTCGCGGTCGGGTTCACCGACCTTGACGGCCTGCTGGCCTTGCTGCGGCTCGATTACGACAGCCCGGCGGCGCGGGACGTGGCGCGCTGCCTCGCCGCCCTGCTGCGTGGCGCCGCCGACCTGGCCTTTGCCGGCGACCAGCCCGACCTGCTGTCCCGCTTGCCGCGGTGGCCGATGCCGCCGCCGCAATGCGCGGTGCCGGCGCTGGCCGCCGCGGCGTTCGACGCGCGGGCGGCGGCGCTGCGCGGCTCGGCAAGCCTGCCCTGCACGGCAATCCTGCTGCCCGGCCCGGCCGACGCGCTGCTGGGCGCCGAAACCGGCGGCATCGCGCCGGCCTTCTCCCCCATCGGCCCCGGCGGCGCGCTGACCCGCGCGGCGCTGGCCCGGCTTGCGGCCCAGGGCATGACGGCGGAGGCCGCGTTGGCCCGGCTGCTTTCGGGCGACTCCGTCCTGGCCCCGGCGGGATTGGCGGCGCACCAGGCGATGCACGACGCCGTTGCGCCCTTCATGCACGCCATGCCGCCGCGCCCGACCGCAGGCCATCAGCCGGCGCAGCCGCCGCACCGCCGGGAGCTGCCGGCCCGCCGCCGGGGCTACACGCAAAAGGCTGCGGTCGGCGGCCACCGCGTTTACCTCCGCACCGGCGAGTACCCGGATGGCAGCTTGGGAGAAATCCACGTCACGCTGCCGCGCGAGGGCGCGGCGCTGCGCGGCATGATGGACAGCCTGGCCGCCGCCGTCAGCCTGGGGCTGCAGCACGGCGTGGCGCTGCAGGAGTACGTGGACAGCTTCACCCTGACCCGGTTCGGACCAGCCGGCCCGGTGGAGGGCGATCCGGATGTCGGCCACGCGACCTCGATCCTCGACTACGTCTTCCGCAACCTGGCCATCGCCTATCTCGGGCGCTGCGATGTCCCCGAAGGCGTGCCGGATGCGGCGGATGACAGGCCGACAGCGCCGCTGCTGCCCATGGACCTGCCGGCTCAGCGCCGCGCCCGGCGGCCCGGGCTGCGGCTGGTCGCCAACGGATAGGACCCTGCGATGAACACTCTCCGATGAATGCTATCGACGCGCGATTGGCCGAGCTTGGCATCGACCTGCCCACCGCCATGGCGCCGGTCGCCAACTACGTGCCGTATGTCGTGGCCGGCAATCTGGTCGTCGTCTCCGGCCAGCTTCCGGCGGTGGACGGCAAGGTGGCGATGGTTGGCAAAGTCGGCGTGGACGTCAGCGTCGAGCAGGGGCAGCACGCCGCCCGGCTGTGCTTCACCAACGTGCTGACCCATCTGCGCCAGGCGTGCGGCGGCGATCTGGGCCGGGTCAGGCGGGTGGTGCGGCTCGGCGGGTTCATCGCCTCTCCGCCGGACTTCACGGAGCACGCCGCGGTGATGAACGGCGCGTCGGACCTGGCGGTCGCGGTGTTCGGCGAGGCCGGGCGCCATGCCCGCAGCACCATCGGCGTCCCTGCCCTGCCGCTCAACGCCCCCGTCGAGGTTGAAGGCCTATTCGAAATCGGTTGAAGGCTTTGTTCGGACGGCCTCCGCGCCATATCCCCCGGATGCCCGACAGCCTCCCCACGCTCACGCTGACGTTGCACCCCCACATTGCCGAGATCCCGGCGGCCGAGTGGGACGCCTGCGCCGGACCCGGCAACCCCTTCGTCAGCCACGCCTTCCTGAGCGCGCTGGAGGACAGCGGCTCGGCCAACGCGCGCACCGGCTGGATGCCGCAGCACGCGGCGCTGCGGGAGCAGGACCGCATCGTGGCCGTCGTGCCGATGTATGCGAAGTCGCACAGCTACGGCGAATACGTGTTCGACCATAGCTGGGCCAACGCGTTCGAGCGGGGCGGCGGCAGCTACTACCCCAAGCTGCAAGTCGCCGTGCCGTTCAGCCCGGTGCCCGGCCCGCGCCTGCTGGCCCGCGACGGGATCGAGACGGAGGCGCTGGGCCATGCGCTGGCGCAGGCCTGCGGCGAGCTGAACCTGTCCTCGGTGCATGCGACGTTCTGCACCCGCGGCAATTGGGAGGCGCTGGGCCGCGCCGGGTGGCTGCAGCGCCTCGGCACGCAGTTCCACTGGGAGAATGCAGGCTACAAAACGTTCGACGATTTCCTGGGCACGCTGAGTTCCCGCAAGCGCAAGTCGCTCAAGCGGGAGCGCCGAGACGCCAACGCGGCCGGGCTGGACTTCGTGGCGCTGCGCGGGCACGAGATTACGCCGCGGCATTGGGATGCGTTCTACAAGTTCTATACCTCGACCGTGGACCGCAAGTGGGGCAGCGCCTACCTGACCCGCAAGTTCTTCCCGCTGCTGTCGGAACGCCTGGGCGAGCGCGTGGTGCTGATGATGGCCGAGCACAACGGCACCCCGGTGGCCGGTGCGCTCAACTTTGCGGGCGACGAGGCGCTGTACGGGCGCAACTGGGGCTGCCGCGGCGACTGGCCGTTCCTGCACTTCGAGCTGTGCTATTACCGCGCCATCGAGTTCGCGATTGAGCACGGCCTGCAGCGCGTCGAGGCCGGGGCGCAGGGGGAGCATAAGATCCAGCGCGGCTACATGCCGCGGCCGACCTACTCCGCCCATTGGATCGCCCATGCCGGGCTGCGCCGTGCCGTGGCCGGCTTCTTGGACAGCGAGCGCCCGGCCGTGGAGTCCCATATGGAGGCATTGGCCGAACTCTCGCCTTACCGCCGGGCCGGAGAGTCGGAGGGCTGACAGGGCCGAGCGGCGACGCCCGGCCACGCGGCGGGGGCGGTCGGCGCTTGGGGCCAGCTAGCCCGGGGCACTTGGTGCGGCGCCGCGGCGACGAGGCGTCCATCCCGCCACAGCGCGGCCTTGCTCCGCAGCATTTCCGAGATCAGGAGCGGCACGAAGGCGTCGGGCGCCATGTTGAACGCAAGTGCGGCATGGCTGCGGAACCACGGCGCGTCGAGCAAGGCACCGGGGATGGCGGCCTCCTCCAGGCCGTCGGTCAGCATCAGGTTGTGGGAGAAGATGCGTTTGCAGGCATGCCAGGCGACCCGCTCCGGCTCCTCCCGCCAACTTCGCAGGCGGCGGCGGGCGCGGCCAAAGGCTTGGGGCAGGTCGGCGATCGGCGGGCCGTGGCCGGAATAGCCGAGGCGGGCCGGCAGCCTCGCCAGGCGCTCGATGCTCTCGGCCGCGCGGTCCAGGGAATCCCGGCCCTCCCGGTAGGGGTTCAGCCAGCCGATGTCGGCGTCGTGCAGCGCGTCCCCCAATACCAGGATGCCGTGCTCTGCCGAGTACAGGCTGATGTGCCCGGCCGTGTGACCCGGCGTCTCCACCACCTGCCAAGCCCACCGTCCGGCACTCACCATGTCGCCGTCGTGCAGCCGCCGGTCCACCTGATACGGCTCAACCGGCTGCCGCAGCCATTCGGCACGGCACGCATCGGGGTCGCGGCGGTTCACCAGCGCCGCCTCCTCCGCCTGCGCCGCGATGAACACGCCGTGCAGCGCCTGGAGCGCGTGGTTGCCGCCGCTGTGGTCGCAATGGAAATGCGTGTTGACGACCAGGGACAAAGCGGACGGTGCGACGCTTTGCGTTTGGAGCCAGCGCAGCAGGGCCGGAACATCGGCGCCGAAGCCGGTATCGATCAGCACCGGGCGGCTGCCATGCAGCAGGACGACGTTGGCGCTGGGGTAAGGGCGCTGGAAGAAGCTGACGGGGATCATGGGACCCGGGTAGCATGACGCAACGGAATTTCCACCCGTCTTAGCTATCCTGGCGCCATGTCGAAGAAGCCAGTTGTGGAGCCGGACGGGGCTGCTTGGTGCGGCACCGCGTCAAATTTTGTTGCGAGTCCGGCATGCGGCGGCGCGGCGGTGCTGCGGGACGCCCTGGCCATGATCCCTGGCGCGCAGGATTGGGCGGTTCTGCTGAACTACCGTTTGCTGCGGCTGGGCCGCCGGGTCGATGCGATCCTGGTGACGCCCGGCGCCGTCCTGGTGTTCCGCATCGTGGTGGAGGCGTCGCGGTTCCGGCCCGCTGACCGGATTGCGGTCGAGGATGCCGCTCTTGACCTCGCCGATTTCTATGGCGGCTGCCGCCGGATGCCGGTCATTCCCGTCCTCGTCGTGCCGAACGGCGACCGCCCGCGGGGCGGCAGGCCGCTGCCGCTGCTGGGCGCGGCACCCGTGGTCGAGACGACCCGGCTGCTGTTGCCGGGCCTGCTGCGCGACACCGCCCAGGGCTTCCCGGCGGTTCCGGATGTCCCGCCGCCCAGTTCGTGGGCCGAGGCGCCCTACCGGCCCGTCCCGGCCTTGGTGGAGGCGGCATGCCTGCTTTATGCCCGCCATGACGTCACGGCATTGACCTTGGCGCAGGCCGGGCGCGGCGGCCTCGCGCGCACCGCGGCTGCCGTCGCGGAAGCGGTCGGGCGCGCTCAAGCAGAAGGGCGGAATTGCGTGGTGTTCGTGACCGGCCAGCCCGGCGCCGGCAAGACCTTGTGCGGCCTCGACCTCGCCTTTGCCCGGCCGGGCACCGCGTTCCTGACCGGCAACCCGACGCTGGTGCACGTCTTGCGGGAGCCTTGGTGCGGGATGCCGCCGGGCGCGGCATGGCGCGGCGGGCGGCGCAGCAGCGGATGGAGGGGGTGATCCAGGCCCTGCCCCGGTTTCGCGACCATCACGTGCGGGAACCTGACGCCCCGCCCGAGCGGGTGCTGGTCATCGACGAGGCGCAGCGCTGCTGGACCGCCGCGCACGCGGTCGGCAAGACCCGCAACCGCCCGGTTCCGCTGGCCACCTCGGAGGCCGGGCACCTGCTCGACATCATGGCCCGGCGCCGGGACGGTACGGTGCTAGACTGGGCGGTGCCAGACTGGGCGGTCATCGTCTGCCTGCTCGGCGGCGGGCAGGAGATCCATGACGGCGAGGGCGGCATCGCCGAATGGGGCCGGGCGTTGGCCGAGCGCCCGGCGTGGCACGCCGTCGCGCCCTCCGACGCCATGCGGGCCGAAGACCCTCGCCAGCGCCTGCTGCCCGGTCCGGCTGTGGCGGTCGATGACCGGCTGCATTTGAGCCAGCCCGTGCGCAGCGTGCATGCGCCGTCCGCTGCCGCGTGGGTCGGGGCGATGTTGTCCAACCAGCCGCTCCAGGCCCAAGAAATCGCCCAGGCCGCGGGCGGCCTGCCGTTCCGGCTCACACGGTCGCTGGACGCGATGCGGCGGGCGCTGCACGGCCACGGCACGCGCCAGTCGGGGCTGCTTGCCAGTTCCCACGCCCGACGGCTGCGGGCGGAGGGGCTGGGCAGCGTGCTGCCGCACCAGGACGAGGATGCGGTGGCCCGTTGGTTCCTCGACCGCTGGCCGGACCTCCGCAGCGCCGACGCGCTCGAAGTCGTGGCGACCGAGTTCTGCGTGCAGGGGCTGGAGCTTGACCACGCCGGGGTGTGCTGGGACGCAGACCTGGTCCGCACGGTTGATCGCGCCGGCTGGCAGGCGCGGAGCCTGCGCGGCGCAGCCTGGACAACGCTGGGCCGGGCCGAGGCGGTGTCGAACCGGCTCAATGCCTACCGCGTGCTGCTGACGCGCGCCCGCTTCGCGACGGTGATCTGGGTGCCGCACGGCGCCGCGCGGGACGCGACCCGCGACCCGGCGCGGTACGACGCCGTGGCGGACTACCTCTTGAAGTGCGGAATCATTCCGCTGGACGACGCATTGGCGGCGGTGGAAGATGCGGCTATGACCGAGCCGACGCTGCTGTGATCCGCCTGCTTGCTGCGTTGCTGCTGCTGACAGGCGGGGCACAGGCCGCCGAGTTGCGGGTTGCGACCTGGAACCTCGAATGGCTGACCGCGCGCCGGGCCGGCGACCCGGCGCTGCCCGAGGACGTGCGGCCGAAGCGGCCAGAGGACATCGACGCCCTCCGCCGCTATGCCCTGACGCTTGATGCCGACGTGATCGCGTTCCAGGAGGTGGACGGACCCGAGATCGCCGCCCGGGTCTTCCCCGCGGAGCGCTACGCCATCGTCACCACCGCAGACGATGTGGTGCAGCGCGTCGGCTTTGCCGTTCGCCGCGGCATCCCGGTGCACCGCAACCCCGACCTGACCGGGCTTGACGTGTTTCCCGGAGCGATCCATCGCCTGCGCAGCGGCGCGGACATCACGCTCGACTTGCCCGGTGCGAAGCTGCGCCTGCTGGCGGTGCACCTGAAAACCGGGTGCAACCACGACCGCCTTTCGGGCGCGCACGGGACCGACATCAGCCGCACCTGCGAGACGCTGCGTCGGCAGGTCGCCCCGCTCCAGGGTTGGATCGCCCAGCGGCGGGACGACGGTGTGCCCTTCATCGTGCTCGGGGACTTCAACCGCCGGATGGATGGCCCGGACGACCTTCTGGCCGCCTTGACGAGGGCGGCGCCGCTGGCCCGCGCGACGGAGGGCCGGGGCAGCCCGTGCTGGGGCGGCAACAGCTTCATCGACCATATCCTGGCTGGCGGCGCGGCCCGGGGCTGGATGATGCCGGACAGCCTCCGGGTCATGGTCTACCGGGAAACCGGCGAAACCGCGAAAGAGCAGCTTTCCGACCATTGCCCGGTGTCCCTCCGCTTCCGCCTGCCGGATTAGCCGGCTACTCTCGGCCGGCAGTTGAACGGAGCCTTTGCCATGAGCCTGACCGTCCTCATTACCGGCGCGACGGCCGGCTTCGGCGAGGCCATGGCCCGCCGCTTCGTGCGCGACGGCCACCGCGTGATCGCCGCCGGGCGCCGGGCCGACCGCTTGGAGGCGCTCGCCCATAAGCTTGGGGATGCTCTGCTTGCATTCCCGCTGGACGTGACGGACGCCGCGGCCACGGCGGCGTTGCCGGGTTCCTTGCCTGAGGAATGGCAAACCGTTGACGTGCTGGTGAACAATGCCGGATTGGCCTTGGGCACGGCGCCCGCCTTCCAAGCCAGCCTTGAGGACTGGGACACCATGGTGGCCACCAACGTCACCGGGCTGGTCCGGCTGACCCATGCAATCCTGCCGGGCATGGTGGCGCGCGACCAAGGCCACGTCGTCAACCTCAGCAGCGCCGCCGCGACCTATCCTTATCCCGGCGGCAACGTCTACGGCGCGACGAAGGCGTTCGTGACCCAGTTCAGCCTCAACCTGAAAGCAGACCTGATCGGCACGGGGGTACGGGTCACCAACCTGGAGCCTGGCTTGGTCGGAGGCAGCGAGTTCAGCCAGGTGCGCTACGGCGGCAACGCCGAGAAAGCCGCCGCGGTCTACGCCAACATCGCCCCGCTCTCGCCGCAAGACATCGCCGAGGCGGTCGCTTGGGTGATCGGCCTGCCCCGGCACGTCAACATCAACCGGATGGAGATGATGCCGACATGCCAAGCCTCGGGGATGCTGGCGGTCAAGCGCCGGGACGGCTAGGCCGAAACCGAAACGCCTTTCCAGAACGCGACGCGCCCGCGGATGTTCGAGGCCGCTTCCTTGGGTTCCGGGTAGAACCAGACTGCGTCCTTGTTCGAAGTGCCGCCCACGTTCAGCGACATGTAGTGCGCCGTGCCCTTCCAAGGGCAGACGCTCGTATGGCCGCTCGGCTCGACGAACTCCGTCCGCAGGCTGGCCACTGGAAAATAGGCGTTGCCCTCGACCGTGACGATGTCGTCGCTCGACGCGACGATCTGCCCATTCCAAACTGCCTTCATTGCAACCTCCCTAGAGCGGTATCGTTTCAGGTTGTCTTCAACCTGAAACGAGGTTCCGCGTTCTTCATCAAAATGCTAGAGCCTGGTCGCTTCTCCTACCTGAAACGATCAGGCTCTAAGACAAAAAAGGCCGGGCGCGAGGCCCGGCCTGGATCGTAAGCCTATTCCGCCGTTTCCGGTTCCAGCTCCGATGACCCCTCGTCGCCATCGCCTTCCGCCTTCGGCTGCGCCGGCTGCGCCGCCTCGGTGAACTCGAACTCCAGCTTGTCGTCGCGCAGGGCGACCTTCACGGAACCGCCCTTCGCCAGCTTGCCGAACAGCAATTCCTCGGCAAGCGGCTTCTTGATGTACTCCTGAATGACCCGGCCGAGCGGCCGTGCCCCGTAAAGGCGGTCATAGCCCCGCTCCGCCAGCCATTCCTTCGCGGCCGACGACAGCTCGATGGTCACGTTCCGGTCGGCCAGTTGCGCCTCAAGCTGCATGACGAACTTCTCGACGACGCGGCCCACGATCTCCTGTGTCAACCCGGCGAAGGTGATCGTGGCATCCAGCCGGTTGCGGAACTCCGGGGTGAACAGCCGCTTGATCGCTTCGGTGTCCTCGCCTTCCCGCTGGTCGCGGCCAAAGCCGATGGCCTCCTTGGCCAAGTCGCTCGCCCCGGCGTTGGTGGTCATGATCAGGATCACGTTGCGGAAATCCACGATCTTGCCATTGTGGTCGGTCAGCTTGCCGTGGTCCATCACCTGCAGCAAGATGTTGAACAGGTCCGGATGCGCCTTCTCGATCTCGTCGAGCAGCAGCACGCAATGCGGGTGCTGGTCGATGGCGTCGGTCAACAGGCCGCCCTGGTCGAAGCCCACATAGCCCGGCGGCGCTCCGATCAAACGGGAGATGCTGTGCCGCTCCATGTACTCGCTCATGTCGAACCGGGTCAGCTCGATTCCGAGGGTGCTGGCGAGCTGACGCGCCACCTCGGTCTTGCCGACGCCGGTCGGACCGCTGAACAGGTAGTTGCCGATCGGCTTCTCCGCCTCCCGCAGCCCGGCGCGGGACAGCTTGATCGCGGCGGCCAGTGCCTCGATGGCCTTGTCCTGCCCGAACACCATGGCCTTCAGGTCACGCTCCAGGTTGCGGAGCGTCTCCTTGTCGTCGGCCGACACCGACTTGGGCGGGATGCGGGCGATCTTGGCGACCACTTCCTCGACATCGCGCAGCGTCACCAGCTTGCGGCGCTTGCCTTCCGGCTGCAGCATCCGGCTCGCGCCGACCTCGTCGATCACGTCGATGGCCTTGTCCGGCAGCTTGCGGTCGTTGATGTACTTGGCCGAAAGCTCGACGGCGCCGCGGATGGCCTCCTCGGTGTAGCGGACCTTGTGGTGCTTTTCATAGTTGGTCTTGAGGCCGCGGAGGATTTTGACCGCGTCCTCCATCGACGGCTCGTTCACGTCGATCTTCTGGAAGCGCCGCACCAGGGCGCGGTCCTTCTCGAAGTAGTTGCGGTATTCCTTGTACGTCGTGCTACCCACGCAGCGCAGGCTGCCCGCGGCAAGGGCCGGCTTCAGCAGGTTGGACGCATCCATCGCGCCGCCGCTGGTCGCGCCCGCGCCGATGACGGTGTGGATCTCGTCGATGAACAGGATGCTGCCCGGGTGCGCTTCCAGCTCCGTCACCACGGCCTTGAGGCGCTCCTCGAAATCGCCGCGGTAGCGCGTGCCGGCCAGCAGCGCGCCCATGTCGAGGGCGAAGATCGTGGACTTCGCAAGGACCTCCGGCACGTCGCCTTCGACGATGCGCTTGGCCAGGCCCTCGGCGATGGCCGTCTTGCCGACGCCGGGATCGCCGACGTAAAGCGGGTTGTTCTTTGTCCGCCGGCAAAGGATCTGGATCGTGCGCTCGATTTCCGAGTCGCGCCCGATCAACGGGTCGATCTTGCCGGAACCCGCCTTCTTGTTGAGGTTGACGCAGTAGTTGCTCAAGGCATCCTGGGCGCGCCGACCCGGCTTCTCTTCGCGCTCGTTGTCTGGCGTGTTCTCCTCCTTGGACCCCTGCGCTGGGCGCTGCGCCGAGCGCCCCGGCGCCTTGGCAATGCCGTGCGAGATGAAGTTCACCGCGTCAAGCCGGGTCATGTCCTGCAACTGCAGGAAATACACCGCATGGCTTTCGCGCTCGCTGAACAGCGCGACCAGCACGTTGGCGCCGGTCACTTCGTCCCGGCCGGAGCTTTGGACATGGATGGCTGCCCGCTGCACCACGCGCTGGAAGCCCGCCGTCGGCTTCGGGTCGCCCGGCCGCTCGGTCGCAAGGCCCGACAGGTCCTTGTCAAGAAATTCGCCAAGATCCTGGCGGAGCTTGTCGAGGTCCACCCCGCAAGCGCGGAGCACCGTCGCGGCGTCGCTGTCCTCCGCCAAGCCCAGCAGAAGATGCTCTAGCGTGGCATATTCATGCCGGCGCTCGCTGGCGAGGGACAAGGCGCGGTGCAGCGTCTGTTCAAGGTTGCGTGACAACATAACGATTGACGCTCCTTCGCGCTGGGGTCCTGAAATCTTGCACGGGCCGGTCCGGCCCGGTGCGGGCCCAAGCAGTGGTGATGCCGATGAAGATGGGTGAGAGTCTCAGTTTTTTGGAGCCTATTCTTTCTCGATCGTGCATTGCAACGGATGCTGGTTCTGCCGGGCCAGGTCCATGACCTGGGTCACCTTGGTTTCCGCGACTTCGTAGGTATAGGCGCCGCAGACTCCGACGCCCCGACGGTGCACGTGCAGCATGATGCGCGTCGCCTCCTCGCGGTTCTTCTGGAAAAACCGCTCGAGCACGTGTACGACGAACTCCATGGGCGTGTAGTCGTCATTGAGCATGAGCACCTTGTACATCGCGGGCTTGCGCGTCTTCGGCCGGGCTTTCACCACCACGCCGATGGTCGGTCCGTCTCCGTTGCCGCCTTTGTCGTTGTCGCTCATCGTTCCAATAGCCTACTACTCTCAAACCCGAGCCACTGCGGCGCCGCAACACCGTCAACAGACCGACGCTCCGGCATGGAGCGCCTTCCAGAACGACATCCCAGCCTCCGTCAAGCTGGCAACCGTCCCTGCACGGAGAGCATATCGGAACGCCGCGGCCTGAGAAAAGGTTTAGCAAGGTCCCGCCCGGATATTCGCCCGGGCCTGCCGTGCCGCAAACAAGGAAACGGCCCGGAGGAGAACCCCCGGGCCGTTTCCAATGCCACTCCGTGAAGGCGCGACGGTTAGGCAGGCTTGCTGAAGGATTGCACGGCCAGCGACATGCGGCTGCTGATCGGCGCAAATGCCTGTTCAGCCACCTTGAAGGAGGTTTCGGCGACTTGGCCGCCCTGCGCCAGCGCCTTTTCCATCGCCGAGCGGGACAGGCTGGCCTGCAGGTCGGCCGCATCCTTCAACGAGCGGACGGCGGTCATCGCGCGAAACGCGCTCATGGCGTCGTCCATGGTTGCCTGCGCGCCGGCGGCCATCAACTTGCCGAGGTCTTGCAGGCCGGTCGCGAAGATCTGGCTGGATTTCACCAGCGCCTCGACGTTACCCTGGCCGAAATTGACGAATTGTTCCGCAGTCTGCATCATCGTTTCCTGGTCTGCCGGGGCGCCGCCCCTCCGTTGAAAGCCAATGCCGTCAGCCCCGCTGAGGCGAGTACGGCGGAGCAGGCCGCACCGGGCCGTCGAAGCCGAATGCTGCGCTGCAACACATGCGTTATGTAGATTCGACCCCGAAAGGTCAAGTGCTTTTGTGCAGCGCAGCATGAGCGAATCCAGCAAGCTGCATCATCTTCGACCGGATCGTAATGGCTCCGTCGTAAGTGACTGGCCAAGCTGTCATTAAAGGCCGACAAAGGCTGGACTTTTCCGTTCAGAGCCACTTAAAGTCGCAAGCATCACTGATGGGATAGGTCGTAATGACCGGATTTCGGCTCGAACGGCGGTGGACCAGGAAGCTGCTCACGGCAGTCTTTGTAACAATCGCCCTGACATGTCTGCCCATACAGCAAGCATTTGCGCAGATCGGCTCTGATCGTTACGCATCCATCATAGTCGATGCTGCGGGCGGGGACACCCTGTCGGCGGTGAATGCCGACGAGTACCGCTACCCCGCGAGCCTGACCAAGATGATGACCTTGTACATGCTGTTCGAGGCGCTGCGCGACCGCCGCCTCGCGCTGACGCAGCAGGTTCCCGTCTCGCCCTGGGCGGCGTCCATGTCGCCCTCCAAGCTCGGGCTGCTGCCGGGCACGGTCATCACGGTGGAGCAGGCGCTGCTCGGCCTGGTCACCAAGTCCGCGAACGACGCCGCCGCTGCGCTCGGAGAGTTGATGGGCGGCGACGAGGAGCGGTTCGCGCAGATGATGACGCTGCGCGCCCGGGCGCTGGGGATGACCCGGACCACCTTCCGCAACGCGTCGGGCCTGCCGGACTGGGGCCAGGTGACGACGGCCCGGGACTTGGCGCTCCTGGCCCGCCACCTGATCCAGGATTTCCCGTCGTACTACTGGTACTTCAGCGTCCCGTCCTTCGTGTTCCAGGGACGCACGGTCATGAGCCACCAGCACATGCTGCAAACCTATCCCGGGGCGGACGGGCTGAAGACCGGCTACATCGAGGCGTCCGGCTTCAACGTCGTCACCTCCGCGCTTTGGGGCAGCACCCGGCTGGTCGGCGTCGTGCTGGGTGCTGCGTCCGGGTGGGAGCGCGACCAGCACATGGCGTCCCTGCTGGACCAGGGATTCGAGCGGATGGGCGTGCCGATGCTGATTGCCCGGCGTGACGCCCCCTCCCCCTTCGGCCTGAACGGGGTGATCGGCGTCGCGCAGGCCGCGCCCGACCTGGCGCCGCCGGGCATGTTCCTGGCGCGTCCTGCCGGGCGGCACGGGCCGGCAGCCAGGGGCAGCCAGTTCGCCGGGTTGCCGCGCATCCATGCGGCGGCGCACCGGCGGGCGCCCGAAATCCGGAGCGAGCGCTTGCGTGCCCGTCCCATCGTGGCGTTCCTGCCGCCCCGCGCCTTTGCCGCGCCCCCGCGTGCGGCCGCGCTGGCACGGGACGTCCTGCCGCTGCGCGCCGGGCGGCCCGGCGGGACCCGCACGGCGCGTTGGGCGGGCGGCCGCGTCCCCGGCTAAGGTCGTGATCCCGTGCGTGCGCCCTTGCGCGCCGCCGCATCGCTGCGCATTTTGTGGGCGAGACCATCGAGACAGGAGCCCGGGTGCCAATGGATGGCGGAACCGACGCAAGACGCATCACGATCCATTCGCCCGAGGATTTCGCCGGAATGCGGAGCGCCGGGCAACTGGCGGCGCAGACGCTGGACATGATCGCGCCCCACGTCCACCCGGGCGTGACCACCGCGGCGCTTGACGCGCTGTGCCATCGGTTCATCCAGGCGCACGGCGCCACCCCTGCGCCGCTGAACTACCGCGGGTTCCCGAAGTCCATCTGCACCTCGATCAACCATGTCGTGTGCCACGGCATCCCCGGCGACCGGCGGCTGGTCGACGGCGACGTGCTCAACATCGACGTGACCGTCGTGCTCGACGGCTGGCACGGCGACAGCAGCCGGATGTTCGCCGCCGGGCCGCCCTCGACCAAAGCGCACAAGCTGATCGACGTGACCTACGAGGCCCTGATGCGCGGGGTCGCGGCGGTGAAGCCCGGCGCGACGCTCGGCGATATCGGCCATGCGATCCAGGTCTTCGTCGAGGCCAACCGGTTCAGCGTGGTGCGGGACTTCTGCGGGCACGGCATCGGCCGCCGTTTCCATGAGGCGCCGAACATCCTGCACTTCGGCCGCAGCGGCGAGGGTCCGGTGCTGCAGCCCGGCATGTTCTTCACGGTGGAGCCGATGGTCAACGCCGGTCGTCCGGAGGTCAAGGTGCTTGACGACGGTTGGACCGCCGTGACCCGCGACCGCAGCCTGTCGGCCCAGTTCGAGCACATGGTGGGCGTGACCGAGACGGGGTGCGAGGTGTTCACCATCTCTCCGGCCGGGTTGCACAAGCCGCCTTACGCATGATCCACACGACGGCGCACCGGCTGCGGTTCAACGACACGGACCGGCTAGGGCACGTCAACAACGCGGTGTTCGCGGTCTTGCTGGAACAGGGCCGGTCGGAACTCGCCCTTGAGGCCGGCCTGCCTATGGGGTCCGAAAGCGCCACCTTGGTAATCGTCCGGCTGGAACTTGACTTCCTGCGCGAGATGGCGTGGCCCGGCACCGTGACGATTGAGACCGAGGTCGCCCGGCTCGGCAACCGCTCCTTTACATTGCGGCAGCGCCTGACCTCAGCCAGCGAGTTGTACGCCCGGGCCGTCAGCGTCCTGGTCGTGATGGACCGCGCCGCCCGCCGCGCCGTGCCGCTCGACGGCGCGTGGCGGGACAGCCTGACGCGCTGGCTGGAACCTGGCGCTTGATGCTTGGCTGACGCTTCGGACGACCTGTTCTCGCCGCCGCCGCCGCAGTCGTCCGACCCGGCGCCCCCCTCGCCGACGAGCGCGGAGGGACATCGCACTCGGATGCGCGCCCGCCTGCTGACCGCCGGGCCGGACAGCGTGGCCGATCACGAGCTGCTTGAGATGGTCCTGTTCCTGGCGCTGCCCCGGCGCGATACCAAGCCGATTGCCCGCGCGCTGCTGGCGCGGTTCGGCAGCTTCGCCGGCGCAGTATCCGCGCCGTTGGCCGACCTGCGGACCATCGAGGGATTGGGCGACGCGGGCGCTGCGGCGCTCAAGACTGTTCAAGCCGCCGCCTTGCGCCTGGCCCGGGCCGGCCTGCCCTAAGACGAACGCCTCATTCCCGCCAGGACCGGACGGAACTGCCGCCGAACACCACTTGTTGCCGCATCGCCGGCGTGAACAGGCTGGAGAGCATTTTGGCATCGGGCGCGCTCACGGCGTCGAGCGCCGCGCGGTGCTCCGGCGAGAGCGCAACATCCAGCGCAGCGGCGTTGTCGGGCACCTGCTCAGCCCGGCTGACCCCCATTAGCGTGGACGTGACCCCTGGCCGGCCGGCCACCCAGGACAGCGCGACGCGGGCCGGGCTTTGGCCCGCCTCATCGGCCACCCGGCGCAGCACGTCCACGACCTTCCAGTTGCGCTCGGTGAACAGCGTGTCGCCGAACGGGTTGGCCCCGTCCAGCCGCTTGTCGCCGTCCGGGCGCGTTTCGCCGTCGGTAGCCGCGTCGCGCGGCAGTCCGCCTGCCCTTGGGGCAGCCGCTTCGACCGCAGCCCGGTCATACTTGCCGGTCAGCAGCCCGTAGGCGAGCGGACTCCAGGGCACGATGCCCATGCCGAACTCCGCCGCCAGCGGCACGTGTTCGTCCTCGATGTCGCGATTCACCAGCGAGTAGAAGTATTGCAGCGCAATCGGCCCCGGCATTCCGCGGACGGCGGCGAGCGTCGCCAGCTTGGCCACATACCAGGCTGGCGCGTTCGACATGCCCCAATACCGCGTCTTGCCCGCGCGGACGAGTGCCGCCATCGTTTCCAGCAGCTCCTCGGCCGGCGTGACCGAGTCCCACACATGCAGCCAGAACAGGTCCACGTGGTCCGTCCGCAACCGGCGGAGCGAGCCGTCGAGCGCGGCATGGAGATGCCTGGTCCCGCTGCCGCCGGCATGCGGCCCCCGGCCCGCCGCGAACCCGGCCTTGGTCGCGACGACGACCTGGTCGCGCAGGCCGCGTTCGGCGATGAAGCCGCCCAGCATCTCCTCGCTCCGCCCGCCCGAATACACGTCGGCCGTGTCGACGAAATTGCCGCCCGCCTCCACGTAGGCGTCGAACACCGCGCGCGAACCATCCTCGTTCGAGCCCCAGCGGGCGGTGCCGAACGTCATGGTGCCGAGAGCCAGCGGGCTGACGACGAGGCCGGAGCGGCCGAGGGTGCGGTAATCGGTGAGCGGCATGGCGGCTATTTCCTATCGTCTGCTATGAAATGCCTTACGACCCTTGCAGCCGGGCGTCAACGATTTCATAGTGATTGATATGAAAGCTGCGCACGCCAAGAAAGGCCGGCCACTGTCCTTCGACCGGGAGGCCGCGCTACATCAGGCCATGCTGCTGTTCTGGCGGCACGGCTACGAAGCGACCTCGCTGAACGACCTCACGGCCGCGATGGGGGTGACGGCCCCAAGCATCTACACGGCGTTCGGCGACAAGAAGCGGTTGTTCCTCGAAGCGGTGGACCGCTACTTGTCCGGCCCGGTCACGTCCGATTCAATCATCGACGTCGCCAAAACGGCGAAGGACGCGGCCTGGGGTTTGCTGCGGGCGTCTGCGCTCGGCTTCACGGGCATTGACTCCCCACCGGGCTGCTTGCTCGCCACTTCGGCCATCAGTTGCTCGGCCGCCGCCGCCGACGTTCAGGGTGCACTGGCCGCCGTTCGACGCAGGATCGAAGCGCGTCTGCATGACAGGATCGTCCAGGCCATCGCAACTGGCGAAATGGCCGTCGACGCCGATGCGGACGCCCTGGCCGGGCACGTCATGGCGGTGATCCAGGGAATGTCCACGCTGGCCCGCGACGGTGCGCCGCGCGAAAAGCTCCTGCGCGTCGCCGCCACCGCGATGCTGGCCTGGCCCGGGCGACCTGCCCGTCTCGTAGGAGTATAACCGGGAGCGCGAACTCCTTACCCCAAAACCTCCGCCACGAACGGGTTGGCCCGGCGCTCCACGGCGATGGTCGAGCCGGGGCCATGGCCGCAGATGAACGACACGTCATCGCCGAGCGGCAGCAGCTTGCCGCGGATCGACTCCAGCAGCGCGGCCCCGTCGCCATAAGGAAAGTCGGTCCGCCCCACCGAGCCGCGGAACAGCACGTCGCCCACCAAGGCGAAACGCGACGCCTTGTCCACGAACACGAGGTGGCCCGGCGTGTGCCCAGGGCAGTGCAGCACGTCGAACCGATGCCTCCCCAGCGTCACCGCGTCGCCCTCCTGCAGCCAGCGGTCCGGGCGGACGTTGCGCGCCTCCGTCATGCCGTACGCCCGGCCCTGTTCCGCCAGGCCGTTCAGCAGGAAGGCGTCGCGCTCGTCCGGCCCTTCCAACGGCACGCCCAAGGCGTCCCGCAACTCGGCGGCGCCGCCCGCGTGGTCGATGTGGCCGTGGGTCAGCAGGATGCGCTCGACGTGGAGGCCCAGGGTCGTGACCGCCTCCTGGATGCGCGGCACGTTGCCGCCGGGGTCGATGACCCAGGCCTGCTTGCTGCCGTCGTCCCAGATCAGCGTGCAGTTCTGCTGGAACGGCGTCACCGGGATGACGGCGGCCTGGAGTTCGGCCATGGCCGCTACTTCACGGTGGAGAACGCGGTGGGCTGCAGCAGCGAGCACTCGATGTTGGCGACGATCTGGCCGTCCTTCTCGGTTTCCGCGCGCTTGCTGATCCACTCCGGGTCGGACTGGAAGGCGGTCCACTTCGCTTCGCGCTCGGCCAGGCTTTCCCAGGCCAGCAGGTAGGTCAGCTCCTGGTTCGACGGGCCGATCAGCGTGGTCCAGAACCCCGCCGGCCGGATGCCGTGGCGCTCCCACAAGGCGAGCGTCGTTTTCTCGAACCGGGCCAACAGGTTGGGCAGCTTGCCGGGCAGGCAGCGATAGATGCGGAGTTCGTGGATCATCGGGCTTCTCCATATTTTGGCCGATTTTGCGCAAGATGACGGGGCGGGGCGCATCGGGCAAGCCGTGGCCTCGGAAACCGGGTGGCCTACGCGCCGTTGGAGGTGACATGAGCGAAACAAAACGCCGCCGTCGTTGGCCGTTCGTGCTGGGAGGGGTGGCGCTCGCCCTGGCCGTGTTCCTGGCGGTGTTCCGTTGGGACTGGCTGATCCCCTTGGTGAACGCGCAGGCGTCCAAGGCGCTGGGCCGCCCGGTCACGGTGACGCACCTGCGCGTGCGGCTGGGCCGGGTGCCGCACATCGAGGCCGACGGCGTCACCATCGCCAACCCCGACGGCTGGCCCGGCGGCGGCAACTTCGCGACCGCGGACCGGCTCAGCGTCGACATCGACGCCCTGGCCTATATCCGGTCCCGCGCCATCGTGATCCCGGACATCGCCCTCGACCATCCGCAGGTTGATGCCCAGCAATTGGAGGACGGCCAGGCGAACTGGACCCTGGCCGGCGGGGGCGGCGGCACAGGGCCGGCGCCGAAGATCGGCAATCTGCGCATCAGCGACGGCCACGCGCACGTCGTCATGGCCAAGCTGAAATCCGACTTCAACGTCGATGTGGCCACCAAGGAGACGGAGGGGCAGCCCAGCCAGATCGTCGCCGCTGCCAAAGGCACCTATGCCAAGGCGCCCATCGACGCGACCTTCACCGGCGGCGCGCTGCTGTCCCTCCGAGACGAGTCGCAGCCTTATCCCATCAACTTGCAGGTGGCGAATGGGCCGACCAAGATCTCGCTGGTCGGCACGGTCAAGGACCCGCTGGCGTTTGCCGGCGCCGACCTGAAGCTTGACCTGTCCGGGCCGGACATGTCGCTGCTGCTGCCGCTGACCGGGGTCGCCATCCCGAAGACGCCGCCCTACCGGATCACCGGCGCCCTGGACTACGCGGACGGGTCGGTGAAGTTCACCGGCATGAACGGCAAGGTCGGCAGCAGCGACCTGAAAGGCGGCCTGCAGGTGGACACCAAGCCGCAGCGCCCGGTGCTGACCGCCGACCTGCAATCGAAGCTGGTCGATCTCAAGGACCTCGGCGGCTTCATCGGCGCCGACCCGGGCGACGCCAGCAAGGGGACCAAGAAGCCGGCGCCCTCGGCCGGCCCTTCCAGTGGGCGGGTGCTGCCGAACGATCCCGTGAGCCTGCCGAAGCTGAACGTCGCCGACGTGCACCTGAAGTATCATGCCGACCGTATCGAGGGCCGGTCGCAGCCGCTCGACAACATGCGGGCCGACCTCGACATCGTGGACGGTGCGGTGTCGTTGGCGCCGTTGAGCTTCGGCATCGGCCATGGCCAGATCGTGTCGGACATCAAGCTGGCGCAGTCGGGCCAGGGGGTCCATGCCAAGACCACCGTGGATTTCCAACGGGTGGACGTGGACAAGCTGCTGACCGCGGCTGGCGTGGGGAAAGGCGCCGGGTCAATTGGCGGGCGGGCGGTGATCGACGGCACCGGGCGGTCGATGGCCGAGATCCTGGCGCATGGCAATGGCGAGCTGAAGCTGTACATGGGGTCCGGCGGCGATCTCAGTGCATTGCTGGTCGACCTGTCGGGTTTGGAGTTCGGCAGTGCGCTGCTGTCGGCGCTCGGCATCCCGAGCCGGGCCAAGATCCACTGCCTGATCACCGATTTCGTGCTGCAACAGGGCATGGTGGACGCGCGCACTGTGTTGCTGGACACCGACGCGGCGCGGGTCGGCGGCAAGGGCGACATCAACTTGCGGGACGAGTCGCTCAAGCTCGTGCTGGAAACCGACAGCAAGCATTTCAGCATCGGTTCCCTCCCCGCGCCGGTCGATATCACCGGCACCTTTGCGAAACCCAGCGTGATGCCGAATGTGGCCGTCGTCGGTGCACGTGCAGGCGCCGCGGTGGCCCTTGGCGTCCTGCTCACGCCGCTCGGCGCCTTGTTGCCGACAATCCAGCTTGGCATCGGGGAAGACAACGCCTGCGCGGGGCTGCTGGCCAGCGCCAAAGCGCCCCCAACCGTGCCGCCCCGTGGGCCGGCCCGGGCCAGGGCCAAGCGCTAACGGTGCCGGCTCGCCCGCCGCCACGCGAGGCTTTGCGCGTTGAGGCCCGGCAGCACGGCCGGGTCGGCCGTGACGCGCTCGGCAATGGCGACGGCCCGCCGCATCTCGTCGTCGCTGAGATGGCGGATCGCCGGGCGGCGCACCCGCTGATGCCACGGCTGGCCGAGCGCATGGTCCAGGCAGACCCGCATGAAGCAGTGGTCGAGGCGGATCGGCCAGCCCTCCGCCCCCGCCATGCCCGGCAGCACGCGGCGCGTCAGGTCGAGCCAGCGTGCCGCCAACTGTTCCCGCGTCATCGGTGGCGTGCGTGACCGACGCGCCGCTCATCCTGACGCTGGCGCTGCATCCGGACGACCAGGCTCGGTTCGAGCGGCTGCGCCGACTGCATTTCCCGCCCGACCGTAACCTGATCCCGGCGCCTGTCACCTTGTTCCATCACCTTCCCGGCCCGGAGATTGCGGCCATCGGCGATGCCGTCGCGACGCACTGCACGATACCGGCATTCACCGCGGCCGTGTCGGGCCTGCGCTTCCTCGGCCGCGGCGTCGCCTTTGCCCTGGAGTCGCCCGAGCTGACCGCCTTGCGGGCCGGCCTCGCGCGGGAATGGGACGGGTGGCTGACCCCGCAGGACCGCCAAGGCTACAGGCCGCACGTCACGATCCAGAACAAGGCCTCGCCCGAGGCGGCCCGGGCGCTGCATGCCGACCTGCAGGCCGCCTTCGCGCCGTTCGCCGTGCGGGCGGAGGGGCTGGACCTTTGGCGCTACCTGGGCGGCCCCTGGGAACAGCAGGGCCGCCACCCGTTTTGCGGCTAATCCTCTTCCAGCGCCGGGGCGCCGGCCAGCACGCCGCCGTCGATCACGATGGTCTGCCCGGTCATGAAGCGTCCCGAGGGTGCGGCCAGGAACACCGCGGCGCCGGCAATCTCGTCTGGCTCGCCGATCCGGCCCAGCGGCGTGTCGCGCGTGCGCTTCTTGAGGTTGGCCGGGTCTTCCCACAGCGCCCGGGCGAAGTCGGTACGGACCAGGCCGGGCGCGATGCAGTTGGCGCGGATGCCGCGCCCGCCCCATTCGCAGGCAAGGTTGCGTACAAGCTGCATGTCCGCCGCCTTGCTCACGCCATAGGCGCCGAGCGTCGTCGATCCCCGCAGCCCAGCGATGGACGACACGATCGTGACCGACCCGTCCCCGCGCTCCGCCATGCCTGGCAGCACCATGTTGGCCAGCCAATGGTTGCTGCGGATGTTGCTGCCCATGATGCGGTCCCAGGCGTCGTCGGGGATGCCCGCCGACGGCCCGAAATACGGGTTGACCGCCGCGTTGCAGACCAGCGCATCGACCCGGCCCCATTCGGCGGTCGTGCGGTCTACCAGCGCCTGCAGCTCTTCCTTGCGGCCGATGTTGCAGGGCACGACGAGCGCCTCGCCGCCGCGCCCGCGTATGGCCTCCGCCACCGCCTCGCACGCATCCGCCTTGCGGCTGCTGACGACCACCCGGGCGCCGTGCTCGGCCATGCGCTCGGCGATGGCGCGGCCGATGCCCCTGCTGGACCCGGTGATGATCGCGACCTGGCCGGACAGGTCGAACAAGCTTGCCATTTGCGCCTCCCTCAAACCTCTAGCCTGCCGTCCCGGCCGCGCCGCGGCAAGCCGCTTCCTGCGCGCGGATGGCAGCATCGGACGCTGCCAAGGCCGAGGTCGATCATTTCCGATAGAAACCGCATAATGCCGCGGGCGGCGCCGAGTGCCGCAGCCAAGCTGGAGCATGCCATGGCGCAGTCCGCCGATTCCAACCCATCCCACCGCCCCGCCCCCGCCGGGAGCCTCCCGCAGTGCTGACCCGGCGGTTGGCGCTCGGCGGCGCGGCGGCGCTGCTGGGCGCCGCCGACCGCGTCCCGGTCGCGGCAGTGCCGCTGTCCCGCCTGGACACGGCGTGGTGGCGCAACCGGCATCAGGACAAGTTGGCGGAGCTGCGGAGCGGCCAGGTGGACCTCCTTTGGCTGGGGGACAGCATCACCCAGGACTGGGAAAAACGCGGGCCGCCGGATTGGCAGGATTTCGACCCGGTTTGGCAGCGTTTCTATGGGGACCGCCACGCGGTTAACCTGGGCTTCCGCGGCGACAACACCGGGCACCTGCTATGGCGCATGCAGAACGGCGAGCTTGACGGCATCCGTCCCAAGGCGGCGGTGGTGCTGATCGGCGCCAACAACCTGGGCCGCGTCCATTGGAACGCGCCGCAGACGGTGGCCGGCATCGTGGCGGTGGTCGATATGCTGCACCGGCGCACGCCGGGCACGCATGTTCTGCTGCTAGGCATCCTGCCGAGCGTGCGGTCCAAGTACGTGACGAAGACCAGCCAGACGGTGAACCGCGAACTCGCGCAGCACTTCGCGCCCGGCAACGAGGCGGCGGTGGGCGAGGCTGGGGCCGGCAGGGTCGTCTTCATGGACCTGGCCGCCTTGTTCCTGCGCGACGGCCAGGTGGACCGCACGCAATTCTATGACGACCAGCTCGACCCGCCGGACCCGCCGCTGCATCCCACGGCGCAGGCCCAGGCGCACATGGCCGAGGCGATTGAGCCGACCTTGGCGGCGATGCTGGGGGATCGGGCGAAGACGAGCTGAGGGGGATGGTGCTGTCACAGGGAATCGAACCCTGGGCCTCCTCATTACCAATGAGGTGCTCTACCGCTGAGCTATGACAGCCTTCATAACCTGTCTTAACTCTTAGACAGACAGCAGGTTGCGCCTTGGATCGACGTAGCCCGGTTGTGGGGCAAGGTCAATATTCCGCGCTGCGGTCGGCAGGAAAAGCGATGCTGGCTTTGCACCGGGGGCGATACCGGGGCGATGGCCGCCGGCTGCGATGAGTTGAAGAACGGGCGCCGGCCGGAACGGGCGCACATCCTGGCGCCCTGCCGAAACGATACCGCCAAGCTGACGATTTCGGATCGTCCCTGCCGAGTTCGTGGCCGGACGGTCCGTCAATGACTTCGGCATCACATGCAGAACACCTTGTCGTGAACAAATAAGTTTTGATATTCAAACGAATTGTTGCTAAAAACTGAGACTAGTCGCGTTATCTAAAACGTTCCAGTATCGGATCGGGACATGGGCAGGCACTCTGGCAGGACTTGCCGGAACGCTTTGATACGCCTTGTCGGTCCGGGCGGACGGGTCATGGAGGTTGGGCGTTGGGTATCGGAATGGGTGCGCCGGGTTGGCCGTCAACGGACGTATTGGCGGTGGAGGAGCGGTTTGCCCCGCGCAACAGTTCGATGGGCCGCGTCGGCGATGCCGGCGTCCGCGTCCGGGTTATCGCCTCGGGATGGGCCTACCGCTATCGCACGCTGCATGACGGGCGCCGGCAGATCCTCAACATCCTGCTGCCCGGCGACACCTTCGGGTTGGAAACGCTGTTCGAGCAGCCGGCGCAGGCCTCGGTCCAGACCTCGACGGCGCTGACCTATTTCGCCCTGTCTTCCGCTGACTTGATGAGCGCGTTCGACCTCTTGCCAGAGTTCCGCCGCCAACTCTACCAACTCGTCCTGGCCGAGAAGGCGGCAACGGAGGATTGGCTGGTCCGGCTCGGCCAGTTCGATGCCGAGGAGCGCACCGCCGCGCTGCTGACCTCCTTGCACCGCCGGCTGCAGCAATGCGGCCTCGCCTCCGAGTCGAGCTTCGTGCTTGAGCTGACCCAGCAGGAGATGGCGGACACGCTTGGCCTGCACGTCATCCACGTGAACCGCGTGCTCGGGCGCCTGCGCGCCCGCAAGCTGCTCTCCACCAGCGGCAAGACCGTCACCCTGCACGACTTCCCGCAACTGGCGGAGTTGGTGCCGCCGCTGCACCATCCGGGTCCGCCGCCCCGGCTTGCCGCGGGCGACCTCCTGACCGCTTAGCATCCGGGCCGCTTGCCTTCGGAACCCAGGGGCGCTTGACGTTGCGGCAGGTCCGGCATCTTCTGCCGCCATGATCAAGCCGCAACCGACCGCAGCGCCCGCGCTCCGAGCCGAGACTCCGCGCGAGGCCCGGCTGGAGCGTGAGGCCGCCGCGCTGCGGGAAAACCTGCGCCGCCGCAAGCAGCAGGCGCGCGCCCGGACCGAGCCGAACGCGCCCGATCCCGACAAAATGCCCCCCGGCCCCGACTAGGCTGGACGCGACTCCCAACCATCGGGTTAGGTGCGCCCATGTCCGTGATGCCCGACCATTGGATCCGCCGCATGGCGCAGGACCACGCCATGATCGAGCCGTTCGTCGAAACCCAGCGGCGCGACGGGGTGATCAGCTACGGCCTGTCCAGCTACGGCTACGACGCCCGCGTGTCCGACGAGTTCAAGGTGTTCACCAACGTCGACAGCGCCGTGGTCGATCCCAAGGCGTTCAGCGCCGACAGCTTCGTGAGCCGCCAAGGCCCGACCTGCACCATCCCGCCCAACTCCTTCGTGCTGGCCCATACCGTCGAGTACTTCCGCATCCCGCGCGACGTCCTGGTGATCTGCCTGGGCAAAAGCACCTACGCCCGCTGCGGCATCATCGTGAACGTCACGCCGCTGGAGCCGGAATGGGAAGGCCAGGTGACGATCGAGATCAGCAACACCACGCCGCTTCCTGCCCGCATCCACGCGCACGAGGGCATCTGCCAGTTCCTGTTCCTCCAGGGGTCCAGCCCGCCCGAGGTCAGCTACGCCGACAAGGCCGGCAAGTACATGCGCCAGCGCGGCGTCTCGCTGCCGCGGTTGTAGGAGGAAGCCGAATGGACCGTATCCTGATCCGCGGCGGCCGGCCGCTGCACGGCGCGCTGCCCATCGGCGGCGCCAAGAACGCGGCCCTGCCGCTGATGGCGGCAGGCATGCTGACCGACGACCGCCTGCTGCTCGGCAACGTGCCGCGGCTCGCGGACATCGCCACCATGTCGGCGCTGATCGCGCAGCACGGCGTCGCCGTCGTGCCGGACGGGCGCACGCTGTCCATCGGCGGTCCCATCTCCAACACGGAAGCGCCGTACGAGATCGTGCGCAAGATGCGCGCCTCCATCCTGGTGCTCGGCCCTCTGCTGGCGCGGGTGCGGGAAGCGCGGGTGTCCTTGCCCGGCGGCTGCGCCATCGGCACGCGCCCGGTCGATCTGCACCTCAAGGGGCTGGAGCAGATGGGCGCGGCCATCCGGCTGGACGGCGGCTACGTGCATGCTTCGGCGCCGGGCGGGCTGCGCGGGGCGGTGATCGTGCTGCCCTTCGCCTCCGTGGGCGCCACCGAGAACCTCTTGATGGCCGCAACTCTTGCGGAAGGCCGGACGGAGATCGCCAACGCGGCGCGCGAACCGGAGATCGGCGACCTCGCCGCCTGCCTCGTCGCCATGGGCGCGCAGATCACCGGCGTCGGCTCCGGCACGCTGGTGGTGGACGGCGTGCCCCGGCTGCATGGCGCGGCGCACCCCATCGTCGCCGACCGGATCGAGACCGGCACCTACGCCTGCGCCGCCGCCATCACCGGAGGCGAGGTCCGGCTGCTGGGCGGCCAGTTGGCCCACCTGGGCGCGGTCGCCGACGCGATGCGGAGCGCGGGCGTCGAGATGACGGAGCAGGACGACGCGCTCCTGGTGCGCCGGAAGAACGGCTTGCGCGGAGCCGACGCGATGACGGAGCCTTACCCGGGCTTCCCCACCGACATGCAGGCGCAGTTCATGGCGCTGATGTCCGTCGCGGAGGGCGCCGCCATGGTGACGGAAACCATCTTCGAGAACCGCTTCATGCACGTGCCCGAGCTGAACCGCATGGGCGCCAACATCAACGTGCACGGCGCCAGCGCCATCGTGCGCGGCGTGCGCCGCCTGTCGGGGGCGCCGGTGATGGCGACGGACTTGCGGGCCTCGGTCTCGCTGGTGCTGGCGGGCCTGGCGGCGCGGGGCGAGACGGTGGTGAACCGGGTGTACCATCTCGACCGCGGCTACGAGGCGCTGGAGCAGAAGCTGGCGGCGTGCGGCGCGGACATAGAACGCATCCCCGGCTGAGGGTTCCTGCCGCCGCTGCCGGGTGCTAGACGGCGGGTGTCCGCATCCACGCCGCCACGGCCAGGAGCCTGCATGACCGCCCCCTTCCCGGCCGCGTCCCTCGCGCCGGAGGCCCAGATGCCCATCATCCTGGCGCTGCCCAAAGGCCGCATCCTCGGGGAATGCGCGCCCGTGCTGAAGCGCGCCGGGATACGCCCGGCCGCAGACTACGCCGATGAGGACAGCGGGCGGCTGCGCTTCCCGACCGACGACCCGGCGCTCGACATCGTGCGGGTCCGCCCGTTCGATGTCGCGACCTTTGTGGCGTTTGGCGCAGCGCACATCGGCATCTGCGGCGCCGACGTGCTGATGGAGTTCGACTACCCGGAGATTTATGCTCCGCTCGACCTCGGCATCGGGCAGTGCCGGGTCAGCGTGGCGGAGCCGGCGGTGAGCGTCGGGGCTGATGACCCCGCCACCTGGTCCCGCGTCCGTGTCGCGACCAAGTACCCGAACATCGCCCGCGGCCACTACGCAGCGCGCGGGGTGCAGGCGGAGATCGTGCACCTGAACGGCGCGATGGAATTGGCGCCGGGCCTCGGGCTGTCTCGCTTGATCGTGGACCTCGTGCAGACCGGCAACACCTTGCGGGCGAATGGGTTGCAAGAGACGGAGGTGATCGCTCACGTGACCAGCCGGCTTATTGTGAATCGCACCGCGCTCAAGACGCAGCCAGAGGCCGTCGGCGCCTGGGTCGCGCGCTTCCGCGCCGCCCAGCTTGGGTCCGGCGCGGCATGAGGCGGCTCTCGACCGCGGACGCCGGGTTCGCCGAGGCGTTCCGCAGCCTGCTGCTGGACCGGGACACGGCCGTGGCGGTCGACGGCGTGGTGGCGGAGATCATCGCCGCCGTGCGCGCCCGCGGCGACGCGGCGCTGTGCGAGTACACGGCGGCCTTCGACCGGCAAACGCTGATGCCCGAGACCTTGCGTGTCACGACAGACGAGATCGCGCAGGCCTCCGCCGGCATCGCCCCGGACCTCGCCGCAGCCCTCGACCTGGCGGCGCAGCGGATCGAGGCGTTCCACCGTGTCCAGATGCCGTCCGACTTGCGAATGCAGGACGCGGCTGGGCTGGTTCTCGGCATGCGGTGGTCGCCGCTCGACGCGGTGGGGCTGTATGTGCCGGGCGGCAAGGCGGCCTATCCGTCTTCCGTGCTGATGAACGCCCTGCCCGCCCGGGTCGCCGGCGTGGGCCGCATCGCCATGTGCGTGCCCTGCCCCGGCGGTGTGCTGAACCCCCTGGTGCTGGCCGCGGCCAAGCGCGCCGGCGTTACCGAGATTTACCGCGTCGGCGGAGCGCAGGCCGTGGCCGCGCTGGCCTACGGCACCGCCAGCATCGCCGCGGTGGACCGCATCGTCGGCCCCGGCAACGCTTACGTCGCTGAGGCCAAGCGCCAGGTGTTCGGCCGCGTCGGCATCGACAGCATCGCCGGGCCGTCCGAGGTTGTCATCCTCGCGGACGCCGGCAACGACCCGCGGCATGTCGCCGTGGACCTCCTGGCGCAGGCCGAGCATGACGAGGCCGCGCAAAGCATCCTCATTACCACGGATGCCGGTTTCGCCGACGCCGTCGCCTGCGCCGTCGAGGCGGAGCTGCCGACCCTGCCGCGCCATGCCATCGCCGGGGCGAGCTGGCGGGACCACGGCGCCGTCATCGTGGCCCGCGACTGGGAAGAAGCGGCGGCGCTGACCAACGATCTTGCGCCCGAGCACCTGCAGATCATGGTGGCCGACCCATCGGCATTGTTTGAACGCATCCGCCATGCCGGGGCGGCGTTCCTGGGCCGCCACTGCCCGGAAGCAATCGGCGACTATGTGGCCGGCCCTAACCACGTATTGCCGACCGGGCGGACCTCGCGCTTTGCCTCGGGCCTGTCGGTGTTCGATTTCCTGAAGCGCACCACATGGGTCTCGGCCGACCGCGCCGCCCTCGGCGAGGTCGGCCCGGCCGCGGTGGCGTTGGCGGAGGCCGAAGGATTGCAGGCGCACGCCCGCAGCGTTGCGTTGCGCCTCGGCCAAAGCCCGACGCCTTGATTGCCGGAGCGGGCGTGAGCACATTCCGCCTCGAAATCAATTCAAATCTCGTTTTGTGAGTTCAAGGAAACTGATGTCCAAAGAAGACATGATCGAATTCAGCGGCACGGTATTGGAGCTGCTGCCCAATGCCATGTTCCGCGTAAAGCTCGACAACGAGCACAGCATCCTGGCGCACACGTCGGGCAAGATGCGCAAGAATCGCATCCGCGTGCTGGCCGGAGATCGGGTGAACGTCGAGATGACGCCCTATGACCTGTCCAAGGGCCGGATCACATTCCGTTTCAAGTAGGGCCGTTTCGAATAGGACCGCTTCAAGTAGGCCGCCCCCGGCCGGCGGCCCGCCGCTGACCGGGCCGGCGATGGCCCATCCGGGGTCCGCGCCGCTCGTCCTAGCCTCTGCCAGCCCGCGCCGGCTCGCGCTGCTGGCACAGATCGGCATTGCCCCGGACCGCATTGCGGCTCCCGACATCGACGAAACACCGCGCAGGGACGAGGCGCCGCGCCGCTATGCTGAACGCATGGCCATGGAAAAGGCGGCGCGGATAGCGGAACCCGACACCTTTGTGTTGGCAGCCGATACCGTCGTGGCGCTCGGCACCCGCATCATGCCCAAGGCAGCGGACAAGGAAGATGTGCGCGCCTGCATGGCCCTGTTGTCCGGCCGCCGCCACCATGTGCTGACGGCGCTCGTCCTGGTCGGGCCGGACGGGCGGGTCGGCCAGCGCCTGTGCGACAGCGTCGTCGCGTTCTCCCGCTTGGCGCCCGAGCAGCTCGACGCCTATGCGGCGTGCGGCGAAGGGGTCGGCAAGGCCGGCGGCTACGCCATCCAGGGCCGCGCAGCCGGGTTCGCCCGCTTCCTGTCCGGCAGCTACAGCGGCGTGGTCGGCCTGCCGCTGTTCGAGGTGGCGCAACTGCTGCGCGGGCGCGGCTACCCCGTGCCGTGAGCGCGCGCATCCTGGTCGCGTG
>JAABUQ010002892.1_pt1 | contig 32773 bp, 32 predicted proteins | sample 5560001 | NCBI WGS metagenome assembly JAABUQ01 (sample SAMN10711888, study PRJNA513371) | rock metagenome | isolation source: Antarctica rocks | place: Antarctica: Victoria Land, Finger Mt nord | collected 2015-12-18 | reverse complement strand
CGTTCCTGGCCGTCTCGAGCGGTTGCGGCGGGGCCCCTCCCCGGCCCACCGGCTCCCGCAGCCCGCCCCCGGCCCCCACGTCGAACGCGGCGCCAGTCCCGACGCCATCGACCAGCGGGTCGACGACCGCGCCGGCCGCTCCCGTCGGTGGTCCCGTCCCGACGGGCTTTCAGGTTCAGTCGGCGACATTCGTCTCGCCCCAGCAGGGCTGGGTCCTGGGTACCGCGCCGTGTGCCATGGCGCCGTGCACGTCGATGGTCCAAACGGGCGACGGGGGCGCGCACTGGGCCGGAGTGCCCGCCCCCCGTGACGTGCTGGCCACCTCCTTGCACCAGCCTGAGGCGGGAATCAGCGAGGTGCGCTTCGCCGATCCGCGCAACGGTTGGGCGTTCGGTCCGGACCTGTGGACCACCCACGATGGCGGCGGAAGCTGGAACCGGGCCACCATTGCCTCACCGGTGTCGCAGGTGGTGGCCCTGGAGGTGGCCGGCGGCGAGGTGGATGCCGTGGTGACCGACTGCAGCGCCCGCTCCTCGGTCTGTCCGGCCCAACTCTGGCACGGCCCGGTGGACAGCGACCGATTCTCCCAGGTCGCGGCGGTCACCCTTCCCGCCGGGGTCAACAGCGGGGGTGGCGCCGGGTCGCTGTTCCTGCACGGCCACACGGGCTATGTGGTCGGCGCCCCTGCGGAGCGGCCCTCGATGTACGGGGGACCCCAGCAGCTCTTCGTGACCACCGACGGCATCTCGTGGGCGGCGCGGGTCTCGCCCTGCGGTTCGGATTTCTCGCTCGACACCGTCGCCCTGCTCGACGCTCGGGGGGCCGTCGCGCTCTGCGTCGGTCAGGGCGCCGCCGGTCATTCGACCAAGATGGTGTATGCCAGCGGTGATGGTGGCCAGACGTGGACCGCCAATCGCAACCCTGCGCCCCGGCCCGGTGTCGGTGGGACGATCATCGCCGGCGACTCCTCCACCCTGGCGGTGGTCACCGCATCGGTGGACTCGTGGATCTACCGAAGTGGCGACGGGGGTTCGACATGGACCACGGCCCTGCAGCTCAACGACGGTGGGGAGGGCTTCGGAGACGTCGGGTTCACCACCTCCTCGAAGGGTTTCGCCGTGCATGCCCCGGCGGTCCGGGTGAACCAGGGGGGTGCAACGCCCGCGGCGCTGGGCCCGGACCCAGCCACGCTGCTGATGACCGCCGACGGCGGCAACACCTGGCACCGGGTGGCCATCTAGCTCCGGGCCGGCGCCCCATAAATTGACCACCCACGCGGCGCCGGCGGGAACCTAGGATCGAGGCGGCATGAGCGCGTCCGCCGTCCTCGCCAACCCCGCGCTGGCCGTTGCCCCCGGCGGCACCATCACCTGTGACCTCAAGGTGCGCAACACCGGCACGGCCGCCGACAGCTTCTCGATCCGCCTGGTCGACGGGCCGCACTGGGCCCGCTGCATTCCCTCCACCCTGATGATCGAAGCCGGAGGGGAGGCCACCACCAGGATCGTCTGCCAACCTCCCCGGGACGCCACGACTGTGCCTGGACGCTCGACGTTGAGCGTGGCCATCGCCGGGCGCGCCGACAAGGGGCCGGCCACCTTGGTGGCGCTACCCGTCGACATCGAGTCCTTTGCCGACCTGGTGACCGAGATCCAACCGAGGCGGGCCAGCGGGCGGAGGGAGGCGCAGTACCGCTTGACGGTGCGCAACCGTGGCAACTGCGAGCTGCCGGCGACGATTCGGGCCACCAGTGCCGACGACCTCGTGGAGTTGACCGCCTTGCCCCCCGATGTGGTGGTGCCCGCCGGCGGCTCCGCCGAATCCGTGCTCACCGCCCGGGTCGGGCGCCTCTTCGGGCTCGGGAAGCTTCGGGAGCGGGGCTTCGCGGTCGTGGTCGAAGCGCCGGACGCGCCGCCGGCCCGCATCGAGGGCGTCTTGGCCCAGCGCCCGGTGGTATCGGCCCGGCGAGCATGGGTTGGCGGCGGGGTCGCGGCGGTGGCAGCCGCCGCCTTGGTGGTGGCCGGGCTCGGCCCATCGTCGTCCCCCAAGAAGCTCCCGGCGCTCCCGGCTGGCTCCGCCGCCGCCGCCCCCCCCGCCACCCCGCTGTGCGTGGGCGCCGCCCACCTGGCCCACTCGGCCAACGGCCTCGTGCGCACCGCCGTTGTCGAACCCACCAACTACTCCTTTCTGTTTCTCGACCATGACTGCAGCCCGGTCCGCTTCGACCCGTGCCAGCCCATCCACGTCCTGGTCGACTCGTCACTGGCCACGCCGGCCAACCTGGCCGATCTCAACAAGGCCATGGCCATCGTCGACCAGGCCACCGGGCTCAACCTCATGGTCGACGGCGTCACCGCCGACCGGGCGGAGTTCAGCAGGCTCCGGCAGGCGGCCAGAGACCAGCACCGATGGTCGCCGGTGGGCATCGACTGGCGTCATCTGGGCCCGGGCACCGACCAGACCGAGGTGTTGGGCGAGGGCCGCCCCGACGTCGTCGGCCCGGTGATCGTCACCGGGGGCATCACCTTCAATGCGGACGCCCATCAGGCCAACGGTGCTCCCCTGCCCGACGGTTTCGGTGCCGAGGTCACCTGGGGCCGGGTGATCCTCCACGAGCTCGGCCATGTCGTCGGCCTGGGCCATGTCTCCAACCCCGACGAGGTCATGCATGAGCCGCTGAGCGACCAGGTGAACCAGCCCAGCCTGCCCAACTCGGCCTTTGGGGTTGGCGACGTGACCGGTCTCCGGCTGCTCGGGCGTTCCGCCGGCTGTCTGGCCATTCCCCCCGTGCAGCCTCTTCCCCGGGAGATTCCCACCCGCCAGTAGCGGTCAGATCCGCCGCTCGGTGAGGGCGGCGCGGGCCAGGGGGATGTAGACGAGGATGGAGACCCAACCAAGGGTGAGGCCGATGACCGCCGCCACCCAGGCCAGCACCAGCGCGCCGCGGTGCCACGAGACGGTGGAATTGCCGGCCAGGAAGAGGGGGAAGGCGCACATCAGCCCGAACGCACCGGCCTTGCCGACCAGGGTCACATCAATGCGGCGCACCCCGGCCACGGCCAGGCCGATGGCGGCGATGGCGACGACGCCCTCGCGGACCAAGGCGATGACGGCGACGGGCAGGGGCACGGCGCCCACGGCGAGGATGCCGATGGCTGCGGTGGCCAAAAGGACCCGATCCGCGGTCGGATCGAGGATCTTGCCCAAGTTGGTCACCTGGTCGAGGCGCCGGGCGAGTTGGCCGTCCACCCAGTCCGTGGAGCCCAAGGCAGCGAGCAGGACGGCGGCCGCGAACCAGCCCCGATGGTTCGGTTCGACCAGGAGCACCACGAAGACGGGTACGAGCACCAGGCGGAGGCTGGTGACGACGTTGGGGAGCGAGAGGATCCGGTCCTCGCCTACCCGCCGGGCCCGCCGTGGCCCAGGTGCCGGCGGTGATGGCTCTGGTGGCGCGGCCATGGGCGGATCCTATGGGCGCAGGAGAGGCGGGATCACTGCAGAGCGCAGCGTGGTCGGCGAGGTCCCCCAGTGTGTCAGTGCCTCCTGCGAGAATGGCCCCGACATCTCGGTCAAGGAGGTCCATCGTGGGCAAGCGCAACCGTCAACGACGCGCAGACAAGAAGCGGCGGGAGCAACGGCACACCAACTCAAGCTCGTTCAGATCCTCGGGAGAGCAGGTTCCCGACCTCCGGACCCTGGTGATGGCCGGGGGACAGCTGGCCGCGCAGGGTTGCCGCGACGAGCTCGACGTCGTCGTCGGTGTCCTCTCTGAGGCCGCGACATGTGCGGGGCGGGCGAATGTGGGGGTGGCGTTGGCCGGCGTCGTCTCGTCGGTGTTGGCTCACGTCTGGGAGAGCGGCTGGCAGCCCGAGGAACTGGTGCGGGCCGTGCGCAGGCGAGGCTCGTCGCGTCACGCCGACCTGGTGGTCACCGCGCTGGCCGCCGACGAGGGGTGGAGGGGCCCGCATCAGCCGGAGCGGTGGACGGCGCAGATCGAGGCGCTCGGCGCCTGGCGCTGGTGGGGTGACGGCCCGGACTGGGTGGAGCCGCACGCCAGGCGCTGCTCTTCGGGGTGGTCCGAGGTCGTGAGGGTCGGCCTGGAGAGCCTGGGTGTGGTGATGACCCTCCCGGTCATCGAACCGCTCATGGCTCCACCCTCGACATGGGACGCCCCGGTCGACGACCGGCCGGGACAAACTGCCGACGATCCTGTTCTGGCCAAGATACGCGGCCTTCTGGCCAAGGCGGAATCGACATCGTTCACTCCCGAAGCCGAGGCGCTCACCGCCAAGGCTCAGGAGCTGATGGCTCGCCATGCCATTGACGAGGCGGTCGCTCGACGCGGCGACGGGGCCCGGAGAGAGGAGCCCGGCGCCCGGCGGATCGCCGTCGACGATCCCTACGCGGACGCCAAGGCGTTTCTGCTCCACGCTGTCGCCGAGGCCAACGCGGTTCGCTCGATCTGGTACGAGGGGCTGGCCATGATGGCCGTCGTCGGTTTCGAAAACGACCTGGACGCGGTCGAGATGCTCTTTACCTCACTGCTGGTGCAGAGCACCCGAGCCATGCTGGCCAAAGGGAGCGTGACCGATGGACGAGGACGGTCGCGCACCCGGTCGTTCCGCCAGTCGTTTCTCCTGGCGTTTGCCAGTCGCATCGGCGAGCGCTTGGCGCTCGCCTCCCGGGAGGCCACCGACCAAGCCGAGCAGGACCTGGGTACCTCATTGGTGCCGGTCCTGGCCCTTCGCTCCGAGGAGGTCGATGACGCGGTAAGCGCCATGTTCCCCAAGCTGAGCAAGGTCCGCGGCCCTTCGGTCACCAACGACGCGGGCTGGATCGCCGGGCGGTCAGCGGCCGAGTTGGCCACCCTCGGAGCCGAGGAGCGGATCTTGGCCGGCGCCCGGTAGACATGGGGACTGGGGAGAGCCGTTGACCGAGACGGGCGAAGAGGAGCTGAGCGCTGTGGCGGGCATGGTCGAGGCCCTCCGAACGCAGGGCATTGCTGGTGTGGCCCTCACCTATGTCGACAACAGCGGGGTGACGCGCGTCAAGGCCGTGCCGCTGGCCGGGCTGGCCCGAGCCGCTGCCCACGGGGTGGGAATGTCGCCGGTGTTCGATGTCTTCTTGCTCAATGACGCCATCACTGCAAGTCGCACATCGGGTGGACCGGTCGGCGATCTCCGCCTCATCCCCGACCTGAGCCGGCTGGTGGCCCTGGCCGCCCAGCCGGGATGGGCGTGGGCGCCGGTTGACCGAAGGGCCCAGGACGGCTCCGTCCACCCGCTGTGCCAGCGCAGCTTTGTTCGGGCCATGGTCGATCGGGCCCGGGCGCAGGGCCTGGAGGCGAAGATGAGCTTCGAGGTCGAATGGATCGTAAGCAGGGGAACGGGTTCGTTTCCCATTCCCGCCACCACCGAGCCGGCCTACGGGATGAGTCGCCTGGTCGAGCTGTCGGAGTACTGCAGGGACATCCTGGTGGCCCTGGACGACCAGTCGGTGGCAGTCGAGCAGATCCACCCTGAATACGCGCCGGGCCAGTTCGAGGTCTCCGTGGCCGCCGGCGACCCCTTGGCGGCGACCGACACCAACGTCTTGGTCCGCCAGACCATCCGGGCGCTCAGCTTGCGCCACGGCCTGCGGGCCAGCTTCGCCCCGGCCGTGGTGGCCGGCGGGGTGGGCAACGGAAGTCACCTCCATCTGAGCATGTGGCGCCAGGGGCGAAACCTCTTCACCGGGGGTGACCGAGTGCATGGACTGAGCGGCGACGGTGAAGCATTTCTGGCCGGCGTGCTCGAGGGCCTGCCCGCCCTGATGGCCGTGGGGGCTCCCAGCGTCGGCAGTTATCTGCGGCTGGTCCCTGGGCACTGGGCAGGACCCTGGCAGTGCTGGGGTCGGGAGAACCGGGAGGCGGCCCTCCGCCTGATCACCGGCGCCGCTGGTAGTGAGACCCAGGCCGCCAATGCCGAGGTCAAGTGCCTGGACGCCAGTGCCAGTCCCTACCTCGTGGTGGGTGCGGTCCTGGCCCTGGGCTTGGCCGGAATGGCCGCCGCGGCGTCGCTGCCACCGGAGGTGATGGTCGATCCGGCTTCGCTTGGCCCCGCCGAGCTGGCGGCCCTCGGGGGGGCCCGCCTTCCCAGCACCCTGAGCGAGGCGGTCGCCCACTTCGAGCGGAACGCGGTGCTGGCCGATGCCATGGGTGATCGCCTCTTCGAGACGTTCGCCGCCGTGCGTCGAGCGGAGGTCGACCTCTTTTCGGGGTCCTCCGACGAGGACGTGGTGGCCGCCTCCCGGTGGCAGTTCTGAGCGATCCCCTCCCTCACCCCCAGGGCTGGTGGCGCCACCTTGCCCTGATCGACCATCACAGCCACGCCTGGAGCGCTACGCCCCTCAGCCTTGGTGAGCTTGCCTCCCGCCTCACCGAGGCGGTGGAGGGTCCCTGGGGTTTCGACACGCTGCTCGGCATGTCATTTCGCCGGTGGTGCGCCCCGGTGCTTGACCTTGCCCCCCGCTGCCCACCTGCTGACTATGCCGAGCGACGCGCTGAGCTGGGGCCCGAGGAGGTGGGCCGGCGGTTTGTGCGGGCGGCGGGGCTGGACGCGTTGCTGGTCGACACCGGCGTGTCCGCTCCGGGGCTCCTCGACCTCTCGGAGGTGTCGCGGATCTCGGCTACTCCGGTCCATCAGATCCTGCGTCTCGAGTCATTGGCTGAGGAGGTGATGACCGACGATGCCGATCCGGCGCAGCTGGCCGACCGTTTCGCCGACCGCCTGGCCGCAGCCCTGGCCGACCGCCTGGCTGGGGACCCGCCCGTGGTGGCCTGCAAATCGATCGCCGCCTACCGCCATGGTCTCGACCTGGACCCGGCGCGGCCTTCTCCGTCTGAGGTCAGGGAGGCGGCGGCGGCATGGCTGGCCCGGCCCGTCCCGGGCGGGCCGGGGCCGGCCCGACTTGTCCACCCGGTGATCCTCCGCCACCTCCTGTGGTCGGGCATCGACGCCGGCCTTCCCCTCCAGATCCACACGGGCATGGGAGACGTCGACGAGGATCTGCATCGCTGCGATCCGTCGCTGTTGACCCCTTTCCTCCGGGCCAGTGCCGCCGAGGGCACGCCGGTCATGTTGCTGCACTGCTACCCCTACCACCGCCACGCGGCCTACCTGGCCAGCGTGTTCCCCCACGTGTACCTGGATGTGGGCCTGGCCGGCACCTTCGTCGGCCACCGCCTGCCGGTGGTGCTCGCCGAGACCTTGGAGCTGGCCCCATTCACCAAGCTGCTGTACGCCTCCGACGCCTTCGGCCTGGCCGAGCTCCACTACCTGAGTGCCGTCCGCTTCCGAGAGGCGCTCGTCCAGGCTCTTGAGCCGCTCCGCTCCACAGAGGGCTTTGACCACGGCGAGATCGGTCGTCTTGCCGGCCTGATCGGATCGGGCAACGCGCAGCGGGTCTATTCTCTGGCGGCGCGATCGCCGGAGCCCGACCAGTCCCGCCAGGGGCGCTAACGGTCGGGCGAAGCCGCCGGGACATCCCCGCCGGGAGGGATGTCGCCGTAGATGCGGTGGCGGTCCTTGCCGCGTTGCTTGGCCTGGTACATGGCCAGGTCAGCTTCGCCGATGAGGTTGGCGGCGGTGGAGTCGAGCCGCCCGAAGGCGATACCGATACTGGCCGTCACCTCATGGTCTACCCCGCCGTACGTGATGGGCGCGGCGATGGCGGACCGGACGCGGTGGGCGGTCTGAATCGCGGTTTGGCGGGGATCGTCGTGGTAGGGCGGAATCGACGGTTCGAGGACGATGACGAACTCATCACCGCTCGCCCGCGCCACGGTGTCGGTCTCTCGCACCGTGTCGAGAAGGCGCTGGGCCTGGGCCAACAACACAGCGTCGCCAGCATCGTGACCGGCGGTGTCGTTGACCTCCTTGAAGCCGTCCAGGTCGATGAACAACGCCGCCAGGAGCCCACCGGTGCGCCGGGCGCGGGCCAGTCCCAAGGTGATGCGTTCCTCGAGAAGCTTCCGGTTGGCCAGGCCGGTAAGGGGATCGTGAAGGGCGGCGTGGACGAGTTGCTCCTCATTTTCGACCACCGCAGTGACGTCGTGGATCGCCCCCACGGCCTGAGCGGCCAGGCCGGCCTGGTTGCGTTGGAACGGTGTGAGCCGCAACGACAGCCACCGGTACTGCCCTCCGTGGGCCCGCACCCGGTAGCGGATCGGCAGATCCTCGCCGTCGGCCAAGTGCAGGACGGCCAGGTTGGCCACCCGAAGTCGGAGCTGGTCGTCAGGGTGAGCCAGGGACGACAGCGTCGGAGGCGCGCCCGGGGCCCCGGCGCCATGGTCGGGCAGTCCAGGCAGCTGGCGCGAGGACCACCTCACCTCGCCGCCGGGGAGGTCCATGATGACGATGACATCGGGCGATGCGGTCAGGACCGCTCGGTCGAACGCCTGGGTCCGGCCCAGCTCGGCTTCGCGCTGGCGCTGCTCGGTAACATCTTCGGCCACGACCAGCCCCCCGGTGATGGCGCCGGTCTCGTCGTCAGCCACCGGCCTGATCCGGGTTCGAAAGGTCCGACCCGTTACCGGGCTGACGAAGTCGAAGTCCAAGGACGTGCCTTCCAGCGCCGCCCGATAGGCCGGTTCGAGGACCTCCAGGGCCTTGGCGGAGACCGTCTCGGAGAGAATCTTGCCCTCCAACCACCTCGGATCCAACCCGCTCTGTCGCAATGCTTCACCCCCGGCCAGGGTGAAGCGAAGGTCTCGATCATAGACATGCACGGCCATCCCCGGCAGGTTGTCGGCGAGCTGACGGTAAGAGGCGGACCCGCTGCCTCCGATCGCCGGCGCGCCTGGTGAGGCGTTTTCCGATGTGGCCGGCGGGTCCTGCGGCGCCGCGTGATGCTCGGGTCGCGACGCTCCGCCGCCAACCTCTGGCCCCGCCATCGGTTCGCCTCCAGACTCAGCTCTCATGACCGTCTGCCACGGCGGGCAGGACAACAACACAGCCGGTACCCGAACCGTAGCCCCCCGGCGTCCACCGAGATGGCCGCTTCGCACCATCGAGCGCCTTGCCGGGCACAACCACGGGGTCATGTCGCCTGATCGACCCGGACGCTGTAGCGGCCGAGTGGGCCGCCGTCGATGTCCAACGTCAAGGTGTAGCGCCCTGCTCGTTCAAAGCTCATACCCCGGATAGGCATAGCCAGGGGAATGGTAGTTGGCTCGCCCACCTCCATGTCGGGCCCCGCGCCTACTCGGAATTCGCCATCGACGCGCATGCCCAGGGGTCGCCCGTCGGCATCCTCCAACTGGATGGCCAGGCGGTGATCCGACTGGTACTTGGTGGCCGGGACCTCAATCATGGCCACGACGGTCAAGGCCGCCATGACCAGCGGGAAGCTCGGCGATGCCAGCCGGTTCCAGTAACCACCGTGGACATAGAGCTTGCCGTTGATGGCCTCGGCGTGATCGGCAAGGAAGAAGGCCAGCAGCCGGAAGTCGTTGGGCGGGGCGTCGGGCATGTCTTCGGAGAAAGCCATGAGCCCTCACCGTAGCGATGCCGTCCGACACTACTTGGTTTGCCGGTCCTGGGCCACCGGGGGGCTCACCCCTGGCGGGCCCGGCCGAGGCCGCCGGCGATCACTCGATCAGCTTCGGCCTCCTCGGCGGGCGGCGCCTGGCCAGGACGACTCGGCAACAAGGCGGCGGCGGCCGCGGCACCCAGAAGGCAGACACCGGCGGCGACCAGGCAGGCGGCGTGCAGTCCGGAGAGAAATCCGGTGGTGACGGCGCGGTGCAGCGCGGCCTGCATCGCCGCTTGGTCCGGGCCGTTGAGATGAGCGACGGCGACCTGCCCGGCGCCCAGGCTGGTCCTGGCCCCCTCCAGCACGGCGGCAGGGATCTGAGGAAGGTTGGCGGCGCTCAGGTGATGGGCGTAGAGCGATGCATAGACGCTTCCCAGGACCGCCACCCCCAGGGTTCCTCCCACCTCGCGGGTGGCGTCGTTGACTGCGGAGCCGGCGCCTGCCTGGTCGGCGCGCACGACGCCCATGATCGACTCGGTGGCCGACGTGGCGGCCAGGCCCATGCCCATACCGAGCAGGACCATCTGGACGACGATCACGCGATACGGCAGCTGGGCGTCGGCCTGGCTGATCCAGGAGAATGCCGCCGCCAGGGACAAAAGGCCCCCGGCCACCACCGCCTTGTTCCCGACCCGGACGGCCAGCTTGGTGCCGACGACCGAGGCGACGGCGATGGCGCCGGCCACGGGCAGGATGTGGACCCCGGTCGACAAGGCTCCATAGCCCCGCAGCTGCTGGAAGTACTGGGTGATCAAGAAGATGAACCCGAACAGGGAGAAGAATGCCAGGGTGACCGAGCCGCTGGCTGCCGAGAAGCGTGGGTTGGCAAACAACCGGACATCGAGCATGGGGGCCTGGCGCCGCCGTTCGGTCCGGGCGAAGGCCACGAACGCCAGTGCTGCCAGCGCGAAGCCGGCGAGGGTGCGGGTGCTGAGCCACCCGTGGGCGGGAGCCTCGATCACCGTGTATACGAGGCTTCCCAAGGCCAGCACCGAAAGCGCCAGACCGGCGCGGTCGAGCGGGGCCCGGCCTGGTACGTGCGATGGGGGAACGATCAGCCAGGTCCCGATCAGGGCCACCGCCGCCACCGGAACGAGGGCCAGAAAGACGGCCCCCCACCAAAAATGTTCCAAGAGGGCTCCACCGGCCACGGGACCGGCGGCCACGCCCAGGCCGGCCACCGCGCCCCACGCGCCGATGGCCTGGGCCCGAGCCCTGCGGTCCGGGAACGTGTTGGTGATGATCGACAAGGTGGTGGGGTAGATGAGAGCGGCGGCCGCGCCCATGACGAGGCGGACGGCAATGAGCTGGCCCACGCCGGAGCAGGCCGCAGCCACCACGGAGGCCAGCGCAAACAGGGCGAGGCCGGCGGCCAGCACCTCTCGGCGGCCGTAGCGGTCACCCAGGTTCCCTCCGGCGAGAACCAGGGCGGCAAAGGCCAGGTTGTAGCCGTCCACGATCCACTGCAGCGAGCTGGTGCCCGCCCCCAACTGGCGGTTGAGGGTGGGCAGGGCGACGTTGACGATCGTGGTGTCCAGGTTGATGGCGAATGCCGCCATCAAGACGACGACAAGGACGACGGCGGGTCGGCGAACCCTTGATGTTGACATGGTTACCATTGTCACCATGAGGTGTGGGCGGCGTCAACATGTAGTGATGGAAACTTCGCTGGCCATCGTCCCCGTCGGCGGATGGCCCGTCGGGATCGTCGGCCGTCGCGAGGCGGCGGTCTCCGCCACCGACAGCAGGGACGACCACACCCGCGTCATCGCAGCCCGCCAGGCCGCCACGGACCGCCTCGCCAGCTTCGAAGCTGATCTCGACGAGGCGACGCCTTCGCCGAAGCCATCCAGCAGCGCCTCGACGCCGAGCTCTCCGATGGGTCGCACTGAGCCAGGACGCGACTCACCAACGCCGTCGCCGTCAATCAACCCGACATTGGGACGAATGAGGATGCCAACAACCATGGCGCTCCCTCGCTCAGAGAGTGGGGAGATCGTTGACGTCTGCCCAGACTCTCGTCAGCCATGGGGTAAAGGTCGCGGAGCCCAGATTCTCTGGGAAGACTGCGAGGACCTCGTCGACGTCGGTGGCCGATGGGGACCGGATCGCTTGGTATCGCAGCTCGTGGACCGCTTCGCCGATCTCTTGGGTGAATCCGTAGTCGGGTCGTACAAGGTCACCGATCTGGAGATGCAACTGGTGGCGGACGTCGAGGTCTCCGAGATCGAGGATGGTGTCAAGGGCTAGCGAGATGGTCCACAGTTCTCGTGGTAGGAGGTCCGACAGGTGGAGACCTTGCCGGACGGCTTGGTGGCTGAGCTCGGCGACGACGCATGGTGTCGTGGCGCACAGGTAGACCACCGGGAAGCTGTGCGGCGGGTTGAACCGTCCGCCGTGTCGTCGGGCTCCTTCCCCGCTGACCGGGTCGAACCCGGGAGCTTGGTTGCGGTAGGCGGGACCCGTGAAACCCCTCGCGGTGACGACGGCCAGGAGGGCAGCGTCGAACTCCGGCATGTTAGGCGGTGACGCCCTCCGCCATGGCTAGCAGCAGGTCAATGACACGCTCGTAACGGCCGGCAGCGATGAGGTCGAGAGGTTTCTCGTAGGCCAGCTCGGGGTTCGGGGCTCGCAGCCAAAGGCGGGCGGCATCGTCTCGCACCACACGACGGAGGAGGTCGACGACGGCTTTCAGCTCGAGGAGACGCTCCTCGGAGTCACGGCGGGGGGCGCCCTCGGGGGACTGCCACCGAGCGACGCTACGGGGATGTGACCCGCTGACCCGGGCCACGTCGGCGGTATCGACGATGTCGCCTTCGTACAGCTCGCCCAGCAGTGCCGCGAGGGATGCCATCGGTCGCCTCCATGTCACGCTCATGTCGTCCTGGTGGCAAACTATACGTCTATTTAACGTCGGAGGTTGTCAGATAGACCTGAACTTCGGACATGGCTTCCTGCCTCGGATCGGCGGCGACAACTTACAAGGCCGTCGATCGCTGCCTCGGGCCAGGTCAGCTGTGGTCCGACCCGATCGACCTGAGGTGAAGCGCCTCGCTCGAGCCACATGGGCGCCGACCGGGCCGGTCGATGTGACTCGACCGACGAGTCGCCGCTTTGGTGCGGGCAAGTCTGCGGGCCCAGGCCGCTATCGGTGCCGCTGTTCTACTTGGTCCCCGGGTTCATCCTGGTCGACGGTGGGGAGGACCTCGCCTCGACCTACGAGACGATCATCACGACGGTGACCGAGTTCACCGACGTCGAGGCCAAACCATTCTCCTCCTCCTTGGGTGGTCACACGAGGGGTTTGGAGCTCGTCGGCGCAGGCGCGGATGAACGATCTGGTTCGCCTTGTCGATGACGCTCGACATGTTGTCGGGAATCCAGCACGGCGAAGACCCCACCAAAGAAGCTCCATGCCGCCTCGCAGCCAGCGATCACCGCCTGAGTCGTCTGGGTGAAGCTCAACCACACGAAGCAGTGCCTCGAGTACACCGCGGTGAAGATCAGCGCGTGGACCACCCGACGCCGGCCGGTCACCGGATCGGCGATCAGGCCCATCTTGGCGAAGTCGACCTGGAGCTCTTGACCGGGCTCACCATCCGCAACTCGCACCGTGGTCCCCCGCGCCGAGCGCCCTACACCCAGCACCTCGAGAGCGTTGCGCTGACCCGCTTGGCCGGGCCGGGGGAATGGACCCCGGGACAATCCCGGGGTCCCCGGAGGGAGGCGGCTAGCCCTCCGGGCAGCCGGTGAACTGGTGGATCTCGTCGAGGAGGGTGTGCATGTGCCGCTGGCCGGGGTCGCCGGGGTAAACCTGCCAAAGTGGCTTTGCCGGGCGGCCGCCCAGCCGGACGCGGACCCGGGCGGCCGCCCAGCCGGACGCGGACCCGCGCGGCCTGGCTTCGAAAAGGGCCCATGCCCGTAAAGAGGGACCCTGAGAAGGAACGCGCGATAGAACAGGCGGTCCGCGAACTCGGCCACCACGCCGTCAGTTTGCTCGCGTGACTCGAGAAGACGTTGGTGTGAACGACCCGCCTGCCGTGATCCGTGCGTTCCCTGACGGTGTCACAGGCCGCCCGTAGGCTTGCTTCGTTGGATGTTCCCAGGCACCCTGGACTCGCTACGGAGCCTCCGGACCGGTCGACAGATCGACCTACTCGTTCAGGATCCTGCACCGATCCTCGTCACGGGCCTACTGACCATGGGCAGGATGGCAGGCGGTTGTGGTCCAGTCAGCGACCACGCCTGGAGAAGGGGCCCCCGGCCAGGGCGCGGTCATTGCCAGGTCCGATCGGCGCCGACGAGCCATGTCGGGCCCATAAGCTCCATGACGAGGATGGCCGGGGGCTGCGTGGTGTTGTACGGCCAGGGGGTCGGAACAGCGGATGCGGGGACCCGAGACACCGGCCTGGGTCACCGTGTCGTCGATGACCGTGCAGGTGAGTGGGACTGTCGAGACCTTCTGGAGCGGCCCCTAGCGTCGTCGGGTGCGGGTCCCGACGATCGTGGCCAGGGTCGTAGACAGGCGCAGCTCGGCGGCGTGGAGTGCGGGGTGATCGAGCCACTGGCGGCGCGCCCAGTCATGAAGCGGGGCGGAGGGATGCCCCGAGGGGATGAAGTCGTCGAGCACGATCGTGCCGCCCGGCGCCAGCCATCCCTTCTCTGGGTCGAGGGCCGGGCCGCCGCCGGGTTCTTTGCCTTTGCCGCCGCCGTCCACGACGAGCAGGTCGAAGGGCCCGTGGGATCGAAGCGCGGTCCAATCGCCGTGAACCACGGTCACCTTCGGGCGACCGACGAGGAGGTGGGCGCTGGCTTCGGCCCGGACGGGCGCTCGACCTACGCTGAAACAGTGTGGACCGCCATCGTCTTCGAGACGCACTCCTGGAGCGACGAAAACGACCGAGATGTTGCTCCGGGCGGCTGCCGGGCCGGCTCTCCGAGAGCGGTCGGCGCCTCGCACGGGAGCTTGGAGAGCGGCAACGAGACGACGTAGCAGCGTAAACCAGAATGTGCGAGAGTCATCACCTTACTGCTGTCCTCACTCCCGACTACTTCTTGCGCGAGACTCTCCGCCTATATTTGCGGGTCGGCTCCGGGGGCGGGGAAGGTCACCTGCAGCGAGAGCTCCTCTGCTCCCCGGACGACCCCCAGGGTGACCTCACCGGCCTCGGCGGCGGCGTCGAGAGCCCGAGCCAGGTCGTCCACAGAGGCCAGGGCCTCCTGGCCGGCGGAGACGAGCAGATCACCGGTGCTGACCCCGGCCGCCGCCGCCGCGCCGCCACTCTCGACGCCCCGCACCAGCAGGCCATCGCGCTCGGGCAGGCCGACCGCGGCGCGCAGCTTGCGCGCCGCGTGGGCCGGGGCCAGGGCGACCCCCAGGCGCAGTCGGGACGGCGATTCCCCCCGGGCCAGGCCCTCGAGACGGGCCCGGAGCTCAGCGGTGGCCGGCTGGGCCAGATAGAACCCATCGCCCAGGCGGTGGGTGCTGACTCCTACCATGCGCCCGTCACCGTCGACCACGGGTCCACCCGAGGAGCCCCGGCCCAAAGGAGCGGTGTGCTCCACCCCGTTGTCGATCAACCGGCCCCGGGGACCGCGAAACGCCCGGCCCTGCGCCGATACCGCCCCGGCGGTGATGCGGGTCCCGCCACCGGCGGGGAGAGCCAGGGCGAACACGGCCTGGCCCACCCCGGCGTCAGCGCCGATCGGAGCCCAGGTCAATGCGGTGATGGTCGCAGTGTCCACGGTGATGGCGGCCAGGTCCTCATCGGCATCGACGCCGGCCACCTCCCCGATGGCGGAGCGACCGTCGGCGAAGGTGATCGTGACCTGCGGGCCACGCAGGTTGTGGGCGTTGGTCACCACCACCCCCTCGGCGAAGACGAATCCGGCGCCGCGACCAGATCCTCTCCCGATGCGTACCACTGCGGGACCGGCGCTCTCGAGCGCCCGTTGGGTGGCCTGCTGCCATGCGTCGAGCACGGTCATGTGAGACTCCTCTGTCGTGACTTGTGAGTTGCAACTTACCCATGCTTATCGGCCGAGCGGCCAGGAGAACAGGGTGGCGGGGTACTGCGGCAGAAGCGGGCATGCTGGTCCGGTGAGCCCCCCCGCCCCCGGCGCACCGCCACCGGCTCCCTCGCCTGGTCCCCTCGACCGGGCGCTGCAGCGGGTTGGCGATCGTTGGTCGTTGCTGGTGGTGGCCGCCCTGCTCGCCGGACCAGGGCGTTTCGCCGACCTGCAGACGGCGATCCCCGGGATCGCCACCAACGTGTTGTCGCAGCGCCTCAAGAGTCTGGAGGCCGAACGGCTGCTCCTCGCCGTCCGCTACTGCGAGCGCCCGGCCCGCTACAGCTACGAGCTGACCGAGGCGGGCCGAGGCCTGGCCGGGACGCTTCGCGTCCTGACCCAGTGGAGTGCCGACGACGGCGAACCCGATGGCGCTCGGACTGCGGTCCATGACCAATGCGGGACCCCGGTGCAGGCCACCTGGTGGTGTCCCACATGCGATCAGCGCGTCGGCGAATCCGGCGAGCCGGGCGAGCCCGACCAGGCCCAGTGGCTGTGAGCATCGAGCGCATCGGTGTGGTGGTCCCGGCCAACAACGAGCAGCAGTGCATCCTCGACTGCCTCGAGGCCCTGGCCGTGGCCAGCGCCACGGTGGATCTGCCGGTGAGCTCGTGGGTGGTCCTCGACGACTGCAGCGATGCCACGGCCGAGGTGGTGGCCGGCGCCGGGGCCACCTTGGTCCTGCCCGTCACCAGCCTGTCCATCCGAGCCAGCTCGGTGGGAGCGGCCCGGCGAGCAGGCATGATGGCCGCCATCGACGCCCTCGGAGTGGGGGGGACGTGGCTGGCCACCACCGACGCCGATACGATCGTGCCCGCCCACTGGTTCGCCCGCCAGCTCAGCCACGCTGGCGCTGGGGCGGCTGCGGTGGTCGGAACCGTCAGCGTCGACGACTGGTCGGAGCGGACCGTACCGGTTCGGGCCCGGGCCGAAGCGGACTACCGCGGCTCGGATCGCCGCCACGTGCACGGGGCCAACCTGTCGTTTCGAGCCGAAAGCTACCTCCAGGTGGGCGGCTTTTCGGTCGTGGAGCGCAACGAGGATGTCGCATTGGTGGCCGCCCTCAGCCAGGGCGGCGGTGCCGTCGTGTGGGCAGCCGACGTGACGGTGAGCACCTCGGCCCGCCGGGTCTCCCGGGCGCCGGGGGGCTTCGCCGCCTATCTCGACGAGCTCGACCAGGCGGCGCCGTTGCCGGCGGCGGCTGCCGGAGGACGGTGATGGCCAGGCGGTCCGCCCCGCCGAGGGCGCCAACAGCCACCGTGGCCCTGGGCGGCACGGGCTTGGCAGGCTCGGCAGGCTTGGATGGCGCAGTGCCCGACGTGGGCCAGGAGCTCCGGGCGTGGGTCGACGGCCAGGCCGACGACGTCCCCCTTCCCGGCGGGGGGCGGAGCTGGGCGCGCTTCGAGGTCCTGGCCGACCTGGCCGGGCGCGATCTCTCTCTGGGCCGCCTGGCGGAAGGCCACCTCGACGCCCTGGCCATCCTCGCTGAGCTCGGGGCGCCCCGCACCGGCCCCGGGGTCTACGGCGTCTGGGCTGCGAGCCCCGGCGAGCTGGTCGCCACCCCCTGCGACAGCGGGTGGTGGCTGAGGGGCACCAAACCGTTCTGTTCGGGCGCCGGGCTGCTGAGCCGGGCCCTGGTGGTGGCCGACACCGCCGATCACGGGACCCGCCTGTTCGATCTCGACGTCGCCCGGGTGGACGTCGACGACGGATCGTGGCCCGCCGTGGGCATGGCCGACTCGGCCAGCAACCGGGTGTCGTGGCCGGGCGTGGCGGTAGCCGGCGAGCAGGCCGTGGGGCTGCCCGGCGCCTACACCGGGCGGATCGGGTTCTGGTGGGGGGCCGTCGGGGTGGCCGCCTGCTGGTGGGGCGGGGCCCGGGCCCTGCTCGAGGTGGTAGCCGACGACCTGGCCAGGCACCGTCCCGGCGACGCCGAGATGGCCGAAGTGGGAGTCGGCTGGGCCACGCTGGAGGGCGCCGGCGCCGCACTGCGCCAAGCGGCGACGGCCATCGACGGCCACGACCACGACGACGTGGAGCGGGCCCGGCGCCTGGCACTGGTGACTCGCCAGGTTGTCCACCAGGCTTGCGTCGCCGTGCTGGGCCGGGCGGCCGCCGCCGGCGGGGCCCGGCCCATCTGTCTCGACGCCCGCCAGGCCCGGCGCAGCGCCGACCTCTACGCCTACCTGGCCCAGCACCACGCCCCCCGTGATGCCGCGGCCCTGGGGCGCATGGTCCTCGACGAGCGCGCCGCTGGGCCCGGCGGCCCCATCCCGAGCGGCCCGCTGCCGAGGCCATGAGCTCCGAGCCCACCTTTCTGGCCGACGCCGAGCACCCCGGTCGCAGCGAGGCGGCGTGGGCGGCCAGCCCCCATCTGGGAAACCTGCCTTGGCTGAGCATCCCTCCATGTCGCCGCGCCGTGGTGGTCTCCCCCCACCCCGACGACGAGATCCTGGGCGCCGGCGGCCTGATCCAGGTCCTGGCCGGCGCCGGCGCCTCGGTGTCGGTGTGCGCGGTCACCGACGGGGAGGCTTCGTGGGGTGGCCTCGACGAGGCGGACGAGGGCGAACTGCGCCGGATCCGGACGGCCGAGTCCATGTCGGCGCTGGCCCGGCTGGGCCACGGTCCCATGCACCGCGACCGTCTCGGGCTCCCCGATGGCGAGGTGGGTGACCACGGCGGCCCCCTGACCACGTGGTTGGCCGGCCACCTGAGGGCGGACTCGCTGTGCATCGCCCCGTGGTCGAGCGACGGTCACCCCGACCACGACGTGGTTGGCCGCCTGGCCCGGCGGGCCGCGGCCGCCGCCGGAGTGCCGTGCCTGGGTTATCTGGTGTGGGCCTGGCATTGGGCTGATCCTCAGGGCGACGACCTGCCGTGGGCCGCGTGCCGGCGCCTGGAGCTGACCCGCCGGCAGCGGGCCCGGAAACGCTGGGCCACGGGTGCCTTCGCGTCGCAGACCCGGACTGCCGTCCCCCCCTCGGGCGCTCCCGTGCTGTACCCCGCCATCCTGCGCCGCTTCTGGCGACCCTTCGAGGTCTACATCCAATGACCGGGGGACCGGTGTCACGGTCGTACTTCGAGGATCTCTACCGCCACGATGATGACCCGTGGGCCTTCGCCACCAGTTGGTACGAGTCCCGAAAGTACGCCCTGACCCTGGCCGCGCTGCCCGAGCGGCGCTACGCCCGGGCGTTTGAGCCGGGCTGTTCGATCGGCGTGCTCACCGCCGGCCTGGCCGGGCGCTGCGAGCGGGTGCTGGCCGCCGACCACATGGACCACGCCGTCCGGGCGGCCGGCGCCCGAACCGCAGGCCTGAGGGGCGTCACCGTCGAACGCCGCACCATCCCCGAGGACTGGCCGGCCGGTCCGTTCGATCTGCTGGTGCTGAGCGAGGTCTGCTATTACTTCGACGCGCCGGGACTGCGGAGCCTGCTCGACCTGGCCGTCACCTCCCTCGCCCCCGGCGCCACCATCGTCGCCGTCCACTGGCGGGGGGCCACCAACTACCCCCTCAGCGGGGACCGGACCCATGAGATCCTGGCGGCCACGGAGGGCTTCGAGGCGGTGGCCGGCCATCGCGAGGAGGCCTTCGTCCTCGACGTGTGGCGTGGCCCCCACGGAGACCACGACGCAGCCGGCGGGGCCATTCCCCAAACCTTCCCGCCGAGCGGCTCAGCCTTGGGCGCCGGGAAGGTCCCCGGCCCCACGCGGCCGCGTTCGCGCTCTGCGGGCCAGGACGTCCTCGACCCGGGCAAAGTCGAGCGGGGCCTCGTCGAGGGCCACCCGGGGCACCGTGTCGGCGCGGATCCCGTCGAGGATCAGCGCCGCATACCGCCGCCACAGCGTGGGCTGAACGTCTCGGGACGACTCGATGATCCCGGCCAGCAGCACCTGCATCATGGGAAAGTCGGACGTGGCGATCCCCGCTCGTAGCACGCCGGCCTCCCGGCCCCGCTGCACCAGGCGATCGACGACCGGTCCGATGCAGCTGCGGGCCCGGTCGGTGCGGGCCCGGCCCCGCGCCGTGCACAACACGATGTGCATCAACCCCCGATCGGCGGCCAGCTCGTGGCCCGCTCCGAGCACGAAGTGGCAGATTCCGGCCCACGGATCGGGGTGGGAGATGCCCTCGTCGGCCAGCCGGACCAAGACGCCGAGGCGGTGCTCGAAGACGGCATCGATCAACTGTTCTTTGTCGGGGAAGCGCCGGTAGATGGTCGCCACCCCGACGCCGGCCTCCCGGGCCACGTCATCCATGCTGGCCTCCAGCCCACCGCGGGCAAACACGGCATGGGCGGCGACGATGATCCGCTCGCTGTTGCGCACCGCGTCGCGCCGGGTCAGCTCCGGTCGGCAGGCTTCAGGCCGGTCCAACAATTGGGGTTCCTGTTCTCGTCGGGCTGCGCTATGGTAGGCAAAGGGAAACGGAATCATACCTTCCGTTTACCGTCCGGCCATGTCGCCCCCCGTCCGGACCACCTCAGAGAGGAGCGAGCCTTGACCTCGCAGAGTGCTGCCACCAGCCCCGTCCCCGTACCGAACCCCCGCCGCTGGCTCATCCTCGCCGTGGTGGCCACCGCCCAGTTGATGGTGGTGCTCGACGCCACCATCGTCAACATCGCCCTCCCCTCGGCCCAGCATGCGCTCGGCTTCGCCAACACCGACCGGCAGTGGATCATCACCGCCTACGCCCTGGCCTTTGGCAGCCTCCTGCTCCTGGGCGGAAAGGTCAGCGACATCTTCGGCCGCAAGTGGTCGTTCATCATCGGGCTGGCCGGATTCGCCGGCGCGTCGGCCCTCGGTGGAGCGGCGGGGTCCTTCGGGATGCTGGTTGCGGCCCGAGCCCTCCAGGGCGTCTTCGGGGCTCTTTTGGCTCCCACCGCTCTGTCCACCCTGGCCACCACCTTCACCGACCCCTCCGAGCGGGGCAAGGCCTACGGCATCTTCGGGGCCATCGCCGCCGGCGGTAGCGCCGTTGGCCTGGTGCTCGGCGGAATCCTCACCGAGGGCCTGTCGTGGCGCTACTGCCTCTACGTGAACCTGTTGTTCGCAGCAGCCGCGGCCATCGGTGCGCTGATCCTGTTGGAGGACCGGGCCACGGGCCGCCGTCCCCCGCTCGACGTCCCCGGGACCTTGCTGGCCTCCAGCGGTCTGTTCTGCATCGTCTATGGCTTCTCGCACGCGGCCACCGCAAGTTGGGCGAACCCGCTCACCGTCGCCGCCCTGGCCGTCGGTGTGATCCTCCTCGGTTGCTTCGTCGCCGTCCAAAAACGCGTCGCCCATCCCCTGCTTCCCCTCCGGGTCATTCTCGAGCGCAACCGGGGCGGGTCCTATCTCTCGGTGGCCATCTCGGCGATCGCCATCTTCGGGGTCTTCCTCTTCCTGACCTACTATCTCCAGCAGGTCAAGGGCTACAGCCCGATCATCACCGGCGTCGCCTTTCTCCCCCTGAGTGCGGCGATCGTTGTGTCGGCCACCAGCTCCAACGTGAGGCTCCTGCCCAAGTTCGGTCCCCGGCCACTGGTCGCCGGGGGGATGCTGTGCGGAATGGCGGGCATGCTCCTGCTCAGCCGGCTCGACCTGCATTCCGGCTATGCCACGTCCATCCTTCCGCCGCTGATCATCCTGGGTCTCGGCTTCGGGTTGATCTTCGCCCCAGCGATCAACGAGGCCACCGCCGGGGTGGCCCCCGGTGACGCCGGCGTGGCCTCCGCCATGGTCAACACCATGCAGCAGGTCGGGGGCTCCATCGGCACGGCGCTGCTCTCCACCCTGGCCGTGGGGGCCACGACGACCTATCTACGAAGCCACCACGCCCAGGGCCGGGCGGCTGTGGCCATGGCGTCGGTCCACGGCTATCGGGTGGCATTCTTGACCTCGGCCGCTATCTTCGCGGTCGGCGCCATCATGGCCGTCGCCCTGCTCAACGGCCGCCGTCCCAGCCCGTCGCCTACCGCCGAGCCCGCCGCCGCGGCCGCCTGAGAGGCGGCTGGCGATCAGGACACCCCGAGCAGGTCGATCACGAACACGAGCGTGGAGCTGGGCGGGATCGTCGGCGGCCGGCCGGCCGCCCCATAGGCCAACGACGGCGGGATGACCACCTCGCGCCGGCCGCCGATCTTCATCCCGGTGATGGTGTTCTTGAAGCCGGGAATGACCTGGCTGAGGGGGAACGAGGTCGGTCCCTTGCCGGTGGGGGGCCACGAGGCGTCGAAGACCTTGCCGGTGTCGTACAGGGCGCCGACATATTGGACCGTCACGGTGCTGGTGTCGCTGGCCGCCGGGCCGGTGCCCGTCACCAGATCCTGACCGGTGAGTTGCGTCGGGGGTGCACCCCCACCGGCCGCCAGCGTCGGTGCCTGGGCCAGGTCCGTGCCCCCGGTGACCGCCGGGACGGGTCCGGTGCTGAACGCCGATCCACCGGCTCCGCCTGGCGCCGTGATGGCGGTCGCCGTGGTCGCCGTGGTCGGCGTCAGCCCGGTGGTCGCGGTGGGCCCGGTGGTGCTTGTCGCCGCGGTGGTGCCCGATCCCGGCGTAATCGTCTGGGTCGACGAAGAACCGCAGGCGGTGATGCCGAGGGAGATGGCCAGGGCCAGGGCCCCGGCACTGAGGGTCACGACCGGTCGCATGTGCATCGCCCTAAGGTAGTAAAGGCTGGTCTCGGGCTCCGGGTCGCCCCGGGTTCGCCTCCCCCGGCATCTTCAAGCAAAGGCAAGCAGGTTGCCACGTCTGCCACGTCTGCCACGTCGATGAAGCCGTCATGGCCAGGGTGACGAAGGGCTCGGGGAATCGCCTCGCTCTCATCGACCTGCTCCGCCATCGGGACCCGCCGATCGACGATCCGCTCGAGGCTCTGGCCGAGTTTCGGGTTTTGGTGGATGGGGCCATCGTCACCAATCCCGCCTCCCGGGTCCGGGCCAGTGCCTCCGTGGTGGTCAAGGCCCGCCGGCAACCGGCCGGGATCGAAAAGCTGGGCCACGCCCTGGACCGCCTCGACGTCGTGGTGGCCGGACGCCTGGGCCTCGACGTGGGCGCCTGCACCGGGGGGTTCACCCTGGCCCTGCTGTCCCGGGGAGCTCGCCGGGTGGCCGCAGTCGACGTCGGCTACGGGCAGCTCCTGGGATCCCTGCGCCAGGACGAACGGGTGGTCAACCTGGAGCGGACCAATCTGGCCGACCTGGGTGGCGACGTGCTTGCCGGCCCGGCCATGCTCGGCGGCCGGCCCGAGATCATCGTGGCCGATGTGACCAAGATGAGCCTCCGCCAGGCCGGCGAACAACTCGCGGAGCTTCGGATCCCCGCTCCGGGGGCCGACTTTGTGGGCCTGGTCAAGCCCATGTTCGAGCTGTCGCGCGGCGAGTTGCCCACCGTGGCCGGCGATCTGGATCGGGCCGTCCACCTGGCCGCTTCGGGGCTGGCCGACGCCGGTTGGACGGTGATCGACCACATGGAGTCGACGGTACGGGGCGGGGGTGGGGCGGTGGAGTTCTTCGTGCACGCCCGCTGGCCGCACTGATCCGGTTTCTCGGTGACGGGTCGGGCTCAGCGCCTGCGGGCGAAACCCGGGTGGCGTCGGCCAGGTAACCGTCCTCATCGAGGATGGCCGCCAGCTCGCGCACCCGCTCGTCGAAGGTCCGGCCGGCCAGCCTGTCCCTGGCCCGCACCACCCGTTCGGCACCTCGCTGATCAAAGGCCCGGGCCACCAGGTCAGGGTCGGCCGCTTCTATGAAGCCGAGCAGTTGGTTGGCCAGCTGGCCATAGCGCTTGGGCCACAGCGACTCGGCGGCCGGGGTCAGGCAGAAGCGCCGCCGGGGCCGGCCGGGGCCGGTGCGCTCGTCGCGATGGGCGACCAGGCCCCGTTCCTCGAGCGGGCGAAGACTCTCTGGCGCACGGCGCTCACCGTCACGCCCAGCCCTTCCGCCAATGCGTCGGCGGATGCCTCGCCGTTGGTCTTCAGCTCCTCAAGGACGGCGCGAAGCGCAGGGGAGAATCCGGCCCGCGCTGAGGCGGCGCCCCGGCCCGCAGGCGCCCCGGCCCCCCGACCTGCAGCCCCCTGGCACCCCCACCCCCGGGCGACGACTGCGCCGCTACCGATAGCCCCGGACGGCCTGGCTGGCCGGGAGGCCTCCTTCGGCGCAGGCCAGGCATGTGGTGGTCGACGGCAGAGCCTCGAGCCGTTGGGCGGCGACAGCCCCGCCGCAGGTCTGGCACCGGCCGAAGGTCCCGACGTCGAGGCGGCCCAGCGCGTTGCGCAGGTCGTCGATCCGGGATCGGCTCTGGGCCACCTGGGCCTCGATCCGGGCCCGCTCGTAGCCCACCGTGGAACCCTCGGGATCGTGCTCGTCGTCGGGCCCCTGGGCGGTGGCCGCCTTGAGGTCGTCCAGCTCGCCGGCCAGATCGGCGGCCCGGATCTCGGCGGCGAGCAGCGCCCGGCCCAGTTCCTCCCGGGCGGCGTCGAGGTAGATGACGGCCACGCCGTCGGGGGCCAGCTCGAGCCCGGTGGCGCCGGCACCGGGATCGACCGGCTGGGGGAACGCAGCGACCACCGAGGCACCGGGGGCCACCGGGAGCGGGACCGGCCGGGCCCCGAGGTTGATGGTCACGGTGATCGGCCCGCGGCGCATCACCAGGTGGCCGTCGTCTCCGGGAAGAGCCACGTCGGTCATCCCCAGGTCCGGATCGCTCAGCGCCGGCACCTGGCGGCGGAGGGCCAACAACGTCCGGTACCACTTGAGCATGGCCGAGTGGTCGGCTTCGCCCAGCTCGGCCCAGTCCAGCTTGGAGCGCTCGAAGGTGGCCGCGTCCTGGGGGTCGGGCACGGTTTCGGGCGCCCATCCAAACGACGAGAACTCCTTGGTCCGCCCCTCGGTGATGGCCCGGCCCAGCTCGGCATCGCCATGGTCGGTGAAGTACTGGAATGGGGTGGATGCCGCCCATTCCTCGCCCTGGAACAGCAGAGGCACGAAGGGCGCACAACACAGCAGGGCGGCGGCGATCCGGGCCCGCCCCGGCGTGGTGAGCTGCGAGAGGCGCTCGCCCAGGGCCCGGTTGCCCACCTGGTCATGGTTTTGGATGCAGACCACGAAGGCCCCGGCGCCCAGGCCCACGGGCGGCCGGCCATGCACCCGCCGGCGGTGGCGCGAGTACTCGCCGGCATAGACCCAGGCCCGGCGCAGGGCGGTGCCCACCTCGGCCAGAGAACCGAAGTCCTCGTAGTACCCGTTGGTCTCGCCGGTCAGGGCGGCGTGGATGGCGTGGTGAAACTCGTCGGCCCAGGCGGCGTCCAGCCCGTAGCCACCGGCGGTCCGGGGCCGCACGAAGCGGGGGTCGTTGAGATCGCTCTCGGCGATGACGCACAGGGACCGCCCGACCTTGGCCGCCAACCGCTCGACGACGTCGGCGATCTCCTCGAGGATGTGCAGCGCCGACGAATCAACGATGGCGTGCACGGCGTCGAGGCGGAGTCCGTCAAGGTGGTGGTCACCGAGCCAGGCGACGACATTGTCCAGGATAAAGGCCCGCACCTCGCCGGAATCAGGCCCGTCGACGTTGACCGCGTCACCCCAGTTGGTGCGGTGGCGATCGGTGAAGTACGGCCCGAATCGACCGAGATAGTTCCCGGCCGGGCCCAGGTGGTTGTAGACGACGTCGAGGATGACGCCGAGGCCTCGGGCGTGGCAGGCGTCGACCAGGGCCTTGAGCCGATCGGGGCCGCCGTAGGCATGGTGGGGGGCGAAGAGATCGACGCCGTCGTAGCCCCAGCCGCGCCGGCCGCCGGCCTCGGCCACGGGCAGCAGCTCGATGGCATCCACGCCGAGGTCGACGAGATGGTCGAGGTGGGCGATGACGCCGTCGAAGGTGCCTTCCTTTGAGAATGTCCCCACGTGCAACTCGTAGAGGACGGCCGAGGGGAGATGCAGGCCGGGCCAGGTCCCGTCGGTCCAGGCGAAGGCGTCGTGGTCGACGGTGCGCGACGGGCCGTCGACGCCAGCGGGCTGCCAGGGCGAGCGGGGGTCGGGGAGGAGGGGGCCCCCATCGAGGCTGAAGCCGTAGTCGGTGCCGGCCGGGACCGCCTGGTCGTCGCCCCACCAGCCGTCGTCGGTGCGGACCAGGGGCCGGCGCCGGCCGTCGACCAGCGCTTCGACCCGCTGCGGGTAGGGGGCCCACACCGACAGGGGCGTCATGGCTGGCACCGCCGATCTGTACCCGCAGCTCGCCCCGGTCAGTCTCCCCGGTGGACCAGGCCGTTCTGGTAGGCGAAGACCACGGCCTGCACCCGGTCCCGCAGGTCGAGCTTGGTCAAGATCCGGCCCAGGTGGGTCTTGACGGTGGCCTCGGCCACGAACAGCTTGGCCGCGATCTCCCCGTTGGAAAGGCCGCCGGCTACTTCGACGAGGATCTCCCGTTCTCTGTCGGTCAGGGCGTCGACCGGTGATGGGGCCCCGACCCCGGTCCGCAGGTCGGGAAGCCGCTCGGCGAAGGCATCGAGGAGGCGGCGGGTGACGCTTGGGGCCACGACGGCGTCGCCCGAGGCCACCGTGCGGATGGCCGCCGCCAGCTCGGCCGGGGGGACGTCTTTGAGAAGGAAGCCGCTGGCCCCGTAGCGCAGGGCGCTGAACGCGTACTCGTCGAGATCGAAGGTGGTGAGGATCAGGACCTTGGCCTCCGGGACCTCGTTCACCACCCTGCGGGTGGCCTCGATGCCATCGGTGCCGGCCATGCGCACATCCATGAGGATGACGTCGGGGCGGAGCTCGGCGGCCAGGCGGACCCCCTCCTCGCCGCCCGAGGCTTCGCCGACGACGCGCAGATCCCCCTGCTCTTCGAGGACCATGCGCAACCCGCTGCGGAGCAGGGCCTGGTCGTCGACGAGCAGGACGGTGATGGTCAGGACCGCTGCTCCGCCATCGGGGGCGTCTCGGGACCGACGGGGAGGTAGGCCTGCACCCACCAGCCGCCGTCGGGGCCCGGCCCGGCGTCGACGTGCCCGTGGTGGACCGAGGCCCGTTCGTGCATCCCGGCCAGACCGTGGCCCGCCTGGGGGACGGCGACCCTCCCCTCGGGTGGCCATCCCGGGCGCCCGTCATCGCTCACCTCCACGTCGAGCACGGGAGTCGCATAGCGCAGTCGGACCCGGACCCGCCGGGCTTCGGTGGCGTGCTTGAGAATGTTGGTCAGGGCCTCCTGCACGATCCGGTAGACCGTGAGGCCGGCGCCGGGGGAGATGTCGAACGGCTCACCGCTGACCTTCAGGGATGCGTCGAGGCCGGTAGCCCGGACTCCGGCGACCAGATCGTCGAGGCCACCCACGTCGGGCTGGGGGCTGGTGGAACCGGGGGTGTCGTCGGCGCGCAGCACGCCCAGAAGCCGGCGGGTCTCGCGCAACGACTGGCGACCGATATCGGAGACGTGGGCGATGGCGGTGGCCGCCCGCTGTGGTTCGCTTCTCAGCTTGGCCGCCGCCCCGTCGGCCAGGCTGATCATGACGGCCAGGCTGTGAGCCAGGACGTCGTGCATCTCCCGGGCGATCCGGGTCCGCTCGGCCACTGCGGCCATGCGGGCCTGCTGGTCACGCTCGCGCTCCACCCGCTCGGCCCGCTCGGTGAGGCTGGCCAGATGGGCCCGGCGGGCCCGAACGTTCACGCCCAGCAGGAGGGCGGCGGCGGCCATGGCCGAGAGGAACACCAGGGAACGGATCCAGGTGCCGGCCAGGGTCCAGCGCAGCGAGGCCATGATCACGCCGGTCTCGACCGTGGCCGCCGCCGCCAACGCGACGAGGCGGGGACGATGGATCGCCACCGTGCAGAGGGCGACCAGGAGGCTGAGGTCGGCGACCAGGGGTTCGGCGAAGAGCCACTGCGCGAAGGCGACGAGGCTGAGGGTCACAAACACGCCGACGGGGTAGCGCCGCCGCCAGATCAGCGGGATCAGGAGGGCGCCCTGCAGGACCAACATCGCCGCACCGGGCCGGCTTTCGAGGATCAACCGGGGGGTGGTGAGCACGGCCAGCACCCCAGCCAGGGCGGCGTCGCTCACCCGGGGATGGGCCTGGACCGCAGCGGTGACGCGGCGCCAGGGGGCTCCAGCTGTGGGGCCTCCCTCGGGGCCCTCAGAACCCGGGTCGGTGGGCGCCCACCGCTGGGGCCTACGGGCGGCGGCCGGTCGAGCATCCCCGGCCAGGGCGGTCACGCGTCGCGGCGGCGCAGGGTCACGGCGGCGATGGCCACGGCCAGGGCCAGGTAGCCGACGTAGAGTGCGAACCCGGCCCATGGCTGCATCATCGCGTGATCGCCCTGCAGGGTGTAGAGCGCCTGGCCGGCATTGGAGGGGAAGTCTTGGTCAGGTGCTGGGCGACGATCACCGGGCGCCGCCTGGTCGGGAGCGGGAGTTGGGGGGAGGGATCATGGTTTCAAACGTATCGGTGCGCCCTCGGGCCGTCGACCACCGGGGGGATGATCCTGGCCGGAGCGACGTAGGACTCCGGGCGTACCGGCGGTCAGCGTCAGCGAGGTCAGGTAGAGGGCGCTGCCCACGGCGATGATGGCGAACGACGGCGGGATGGCCGAGGCTGCATAGGAGATGGCCAACCCGGCCCACATGGTGGCGATGGCCAGGCCGGTGGAGATCCCCAGTGCCACCCACGGTCGGGTGGTGAGCCGCTGAGCGGCCCCGGCGGGGGCGGCCAGGAGCCCGAGGAGGAGCAGGGCTCCGACGGCCTGGGTGGCCTCGCCGGCGGTGACGCCCACCAGGGCCAGAAATCCGACGCCGAGGAGCCGGACCGGCACCCCGCGGGCGGCGGCCACGTCCTGGTCGATGGACGCGAACAGCAACGGGCGGGCGATGGCGAGCAGGGCGACGATGACGATCAGGGCCACGATGGCGGCCAGCCAGGTCTGGTCGGCGGTGAGCCCGTAGATGGACCCGAACAACACGTTGACCCCCGCGCTTCCGTTATTGGCTCCTCCCCGGGCGCTCCCCCCCGTGGTGTAGATGGTCAGGAAGAACACGCCCAGTCCCAGCACCCAGGCGAAGATGTTGCCGATGACCACGTCGTTGGCCCGGCCGGCCCGACCCAGCGCGGCCATGGCCACCCCCAGGATCACGCAGGCCGCGAAGAGACCGATTCGCAGATCGACGCCGAAGGCCAGCGCCGCGAGGGCGCCCATGAAGGCCACGTGGGAGAGGGCGTCGCCGGTGAAGACCTGACTGCGCAGGACGACGAAGTAGCCGACCAGGCCGGCGGCGGCGGCGATGAGGGTGCCGGCGACGAGCGCCCTGACCTCGAAGGGCTGGGCCAACATGTGGGTCACGCCGGTGAACGGATCGGCGAACCCGGCCACGATCACTGCGCCACCGCCAGGGTGGTCGTGCGTCGCCCCCCTCGCCCCCGAGCGAGCCGCCAACCGGTGGCCGCGACATACAAGACGAAGCCGAAGGTGGTGACGAAGAAGCCCACCGGGTAGACCGAGTAGTAGGCCACGGCGAGCGCCCCCCAGGTCACCCATAACGCAATGACGACCGTCAGGGTGAAGCTCAGCGCCGGTTTGGTGGTGAGCTGTTGGGCGGCGGCGGCGGGCATCACCAGAAGGGCGAAGACCAGGAGGGTTCCGGTGATCTGGCTGACCTCGGCGGCGGCGATGCCCAGCAGCAGGAGAAATGCCGCCGAGAGGGCTCCGACGGGCACCCCGCGGGCGGCCGCCACGTCGGGGTCGATGGACGCGAACAGCAGGGGCCGGCCGACGGCGCCCAGGGTGATCAGGGCGACGACGGCGACGGCGGCCAGCACCACCACCTGATGATCGGTGATGCCGATGAAGCTCCCGAACAGCAGGCTGGTGATCCCGTCGAGGAAGCCCTTGTACAAGCCGACGAAGAGGAAGCCCGACGCCAGCGCCAGCGCCTGGAGGGTCCCGATGAGCGCCGACTCCTCGGAGAATCCCCGCACGCCGCCCCGGCGGGGCAGGAAGGCGATGATCACCGCCGCGGCACCGCAGAAGCCGAAGTACCCGACGCTGGCCGACAGACCGAGCCACACCGCCCCCGACGCTCCCGGGAAGCCGACCATGGCCAGGCTGTGGCCAACGAAGCTCTGCCCCCGCAGCACCATGAACCACCCGATGGCTCCGGCGGCCACGGCGACGATCGCGCCCGCCCGGAAGGCGTTGACCATGAAGTGAAAGGACAGCAACTGGGCGATGTCGGAGGCCAGGTTCCACGTCGGGTCGGCTCCGGCGCCCCCGGCCGAGGTCGTCACGGTCGAGGCCTTCCCGTGTGGCGGTCGCTGTGCAGGGCCGGCGCCTCGGGCTGGCCAACCACGACGAGGCGGCCGTCGGAGGTGTGGAGAACCTCGATGGGAGTCTGGTAGAGCGCGCTGAGGGTGGCGCTGGTGATGACCTTCGAGGGACTTCCCGACACCGTGCCGCCCGGGGCCATGTAGACCACCCGGTCCAGGTAGGAGAGGATCGGGTTGACGTCGTGGGCCACCATCAACACGGTGACGTTGCTCTCCGTGCTGATCCGGGCGATCAGGGCGGCGATGGACGCCTGGTTGGGTAGGTCAAGACTGTCGAGGGGCTCGTCGAGCACCGCCAGCCGAGGCCGGTGGACGAGGGCCTGGGCCACCAGCAGGCGCTGCTGTTCTCCACCGGAGAGGGCTCCGATGGGTCGATGGGCATAGGCACCGGCATCGACCAGGTCGATGACCTCGTCGACCAGGGAGGCCGATCGTCGGGTCCGGGCCGAGAACCGTCGGGCCCCGGGCAGCGGAATGCCCCAGCGGTCACCGTCGAGGCCGAGGCGGACGACGTCGATGCCCCGGATCCGCAGTCCGGGATCGAAGCTGCGGCGCTGGGGCAGGTAGCCGATGTGGTTTCTGGCCTGCCCCGGCGACCGGCCGAGAACCTCCATGCGACCCTCGGTCAGGGGCAGAAGGCCGAGCACAGCCTTGATCAGGGTGGATTTTCCTACGCCGTTGGGCCCGAGGATGGCGACGAACTCCCCGGCGGCCACGTCGAGGTCGACGCCGCTCCACAGCCGGCGCCGGCCGACGGTGATGGCCGCCCCACGAGCGGTGACGGCGGGCGGGTCCGGGGCGCCGGTCACCCGGCCGCTGCTCCGCCCACCGCTCCGGCCACCGCCCCGCCCACCGCTCCGGCCAGGGCCGCCTCGATGCCACGGAGCTGGCCGCTCTGCCACTCCTGGTAGGAGGCCGACGCCGGCGTCAGGGTTTCGGTGATGGTGGCGGTGGGGATCCCCAGGGCCCGGCACTGGGCCACCTGGGCCTGGATATCGGGCGTGGTGTTTTGGCTGTTGTACACGTACACCTTGATCAGGCGATTCCTGATCTGGCCGTCGGTGATGGCTTTGTCTCCCGCGGAGACGTCGGTGCCGTTGCTGATGGCCCGCAGGAATGCCTCGGGGGTCAGCACCTTCAGTCCCAGCGCGGGGGCAAGCATCGAAAAGATCGACTCCGAAGCCCCCACCGGGGTGCCGGCGTAGGTGGCCCGGATGCCGGCGACAAGGCCGTTGTAGTCCTTCAGCGCCACCTCGTTGAACTGGCGGCCCTGGGCCGCGAAATACCCGGCATCACCGGGGTCGAGTCTGGAGAGGTCGGCCACGTAGGCGGTGATGACTCTTTGGACATCGCCGGGGTTGTACCAACGGTGGGGGTTGGCGCCGTCGCCGACACCGATCACCGTGCCCACCTTGAGCACCGCCCGCTTCCCCGGGTCGGCGGCCAGCAGCTTGGCCATCCAGGTGTCGTAGCCGATCCCGTTGTACCAGACCAGACCGGCCGAGGCGACGGCGCGGCCGTCGGCGGGAGTGGGCTCGTAGACGTGGGGGTCGGCATTGGGGTCGTTGATGATGCTGGTGACCCGGACGTGGGTGCCACCGATCTGGGAGGCGATCGAACCCCAGTCGTTCTCTGCGGCCACCACCGACATGACCCGGCCCGCGGCGCCGGAGGTGGGCGGCGCCGTCGAGGCGGCCGAGCACGCCGAGGTGACCACGACGAGCAAGGCTGCGGCCACCGCCATGCGCCCACCGACACCGACGACCCACCGGGCCACCGGACGAGGGCCTGGCGTGGCGATGAACGACATGGTTGCTCGCACTGTGTGCCTATCCGTAGGTGCCTATCCGTGGACCGGGCTCTGACCACCACCACCACCACCACCACCATCCTACTTCTAGACTCAGTCCCAGTTCAAGTCCCAGCGTCGTCCTCCGTCGGCCCCGACGCCCCCGACGTGAGCGCCGCCATTTGCGTGGACCCGGAACAATCTCCATGCCACCACTGGGGCGGTCGGCTGCATGGCGTCGGTCATTGGGGGGCGGCTATGCCTTGGCGTTGCTGGGAGTGACGACAGCCCCCTGGTGGCCGGGTCGAAGCTGATCGTCTCGGGCATTCTCTCCGTGGTGTCAGGAATCTGGGCGATGACGCTTGCCCGCTGCTCGGCCGGTGGCCGAGGCGGCCCGCCAGGGCGGCCGGCTGCCTCGTCGACGTAGCGCTCACCAAAGCTGCTCAGCCACAGCACTTTCCGGCCGGCCTCGACGGCCTGGTCGAACAGCCCGCCTTCTGCGGTGAGGGGAACCCGCAGGCCGGGGGTGAGCAGCTCGGTAGCGAAGGTCGCCGTGTGGAGAACTCATGTCCGGATCGATAGGGGGCGGTTGGCAGAGCCAACATCGATGGCGAGGCAGAACATGCACCTTCGGGGAAACCCGCAGGACTGAGCCTGCTTCGACCTACAGATGTTCGCCGAGCCAGCCGCCTACCTTACGAAAAGTCACGCTGTGGTCCGCCGCGGAAGTCGCTGCGGGTATTCGGGTCAGGGTTTCTGGTCGGGTGTCGATCCAGGCGAAGCCTCACGCATCGGGCGCCATGAGGTAGTGCAGGCGGTACCGGGGCCGATCGCGTCTGTGGTGGTTGCCGGCGACGTAGCGAAGTCGCCCCGGTAGCCGGTAGCGGATCACCAGGCGTGCGCAAGCGGCTGGCGAAGCTATTGGGTCGCGGCAAGCTCATCGGCGCTCTGGGCTGATGCGGCCTGATCCGCCCACAGCAGGTTGGCAATGATGTCGTGGAGGGGCAGCCGGTCGCCGGCCCACCCCGATCGCAAGGCGTCATCGG
>JAABUQ010002891.1_pt1 | contig 32778 bp, 23 predicted proteins | sample 5560001 | NCBI WGS metagenome assembly JAABUQ01 (sample SAMN10711888, study PRJNA513371) | rock metagenome | isolation source: Antarctica rocks | place: Antarctica: Victoria Land, Finger Mt nord | collected 2015-12-18 | reverse complement strand
AAAAATTTAATAAAGTTATTTATTAATATTTTAGCTATAAGAACTTATTTAATAATAATATAATTATTCTGAACTTCTTAGTAAAACTAATATTAATATATAAATAATTTAAGAATAAATCGGTTAATAAAGTTTAATATTTATTAATTATTATAAATAATAATAATATTTTAATCTATTTAAAAATATATATATTCGAAAAATCTATTTTATTAAATTATTTACCGAATTATTTTATTAAAAATAAATAATTTAACTTTAATATTAAATATAATAATAATAATTTATTTTAAAGCTTTCTAATTAATAAGGTTATTATATAATTAAAAAAGGTAATTAAATAAGCTTTTCTTAATAATAAAATTATTAATAAATATAATATTTAATTTAATAAAAAAATATTATTTTATATTTAATTATTATATTTAATTATAAGTATTTTAATAATAAATAAATATATTATTAATTAATTAGCTAAAGTTAAATAATAATAAAATAAATTTTAAAGGAATTAAATAAATTAAAAATTAATAAAAATAAAATTTAATTTAATAATAATAATAGCAAATAAAATAAAGTTAATATATTATTAATATAAATATATTTGCTTAAAAATAGTTTAATATTTATATAAAAGAATTTCTTTTATTAATAATAATATTTTTAATAAAATATAATTTTTAAAAAGGAATTTATTAGCTATTTTTTTTAATATATAAATTTTAATTTAATTAAATTTACTTAATAAAATAATTTCTAATAATATATATATTAATAAATTATATTAGCTTTTTTAAATACCGAAGTTTATATATATTAAAAAAAGATATTTTAAAAATATTAATTATATTATATTAATATAATTCGAAGGAAAAAGCGATTATAATAATTATAAATATTTTTAAGATTTTGATAATTAAAGTAATTATAATTATTTTTTATTTTATTTATTATAAATCTTCTTTAATATATAAGCGAGCTTTATACCTTTTTAAATATTTATTTTTATTATATTTATATTTGAAAACCTAAATAAAAGGGAAAATATTTATTCTTTAAAATTTAAAATTTATTTAAAATATACTTTTATTATTAAAATTAATATATTTTTTATATATAATTTATATAAAAAATTTATTATAAGGATAATATTTTATTAAGGTTTTCTAGTTCTTTAGCTCTAATAAAAGATTATTGTAATATAAATATTTAATAAAGTTAAGGTTTTTCGTAAAGGTTAAATAATATTTTATATTTTAGCCGAAATTTATAATAATTAATATATAAATATAATAACAGTTTTTTACTTGTATTCTAAAAGGTAAAATATTTTCTTTAATTATTTTTAATAAGATTTTAAAGCTTTTAAGAGCTTTATTTATTATAAGCTAATAGAATTAATATAATATTAATAATAATAATAATATAACAAAAATATTATTTTTTAAAATATAATTTTCTAATATATTATTAATATTTTAGCTTAATATTATATTTTCAATATTTTTAACATTTTGGCTTAATATCTTTCCTTTTTTAATAGTAAGTATATAGACTAATAATATTCCTATTAAGGTATTATTTAATAAAGAAATAAAAAAGATAAAATAAAAATAATTAATTAAAATTAATAAAATAATAATAATTATTTTTAAAGTTAATAACGAAATTTAGTAATAAAATTAATTTATAATATTAATATTATTAGCAAATAAATCTATTCTATTTATTTTATTTAATAGTTAATTATTAATTAATAATTAATTAGCTTCTTTATTAATAATATTTATAACTTTATAAAACTCTAAGTTATTAAATAATAAGCTTAAATCAATATTTATAAAATTATAATAATAATTTTTATTAAATAAGACATTTTTAGCTCGAATAATATATTTTTTATTTAAGATTTATATTTTAAAAATATTTTATAAATTATAATTAATAAAATAATTTAAATAAACTCTCTATTAAAACTTTAAAAGTTTAGGAATTTCTAAATATATAAATAAATACGCTTTATAACCGAAAATATAGAAATAGACTAATAATAATTTTATATAATAAAAAGCTTTAAATAGTATTTTATTATTAAATATTTTAATTCATATTCGATTAAGGAAATATATTTTTATTAATATAATTTTAAATTATAAATTATAAAGAAATTTTAAAATTATTTATATATATTTGTTTTTTATTATAATTACTCCTTTAAAATATTCAAATAAACCGTTTTGCTTTATAATATATAAAGCTATTAACTTTATAATAATATTATTTTCTTATATTAATATATTAAATAATTTTCCTAAAAAAGATTTATTATTATTATAAAAATATTCAATTAAATAATTATATTATTATTTAACTAAATAAATTATTTATTTTATTATTTTAATAACTTAGTCCTTTATATAATAAATTTATATTTAATAATATTTAATAATAAAGTAAATAAAATAACTAAGCTATTTATACCTATTAAATTCTTTTTTAATAAAAATAAGGTTATAATAAATATATTTTAATAAGTTTATTATTTTATATTTATAATTTTAATAATAAAAAACAATCTTTTTAACTTTAAATAAATAATATAATTAATATCTTTCAAATTAGCCCTAGGTTAATGAGATAATAAGTTTAATTTTAATAATATTTTTCAATAATATTATAATTACCTTAAGGCTAGGATAACTTATTAATAAATATTAAAATATCAATTTCGTATATTTTAAAAGCTTTAATTTTATATAATATTTTCCTTAAAATAATTATATTATTAAAAGTAAATAATTATTAATAAGAGAAATAGTCTTAATTATTATATAAATATATATTAAAATTAAAGTCTAAAATTTAAATATTAAATAATATATTATTATAAGAATTAAAAAATATAATTAAGAAATAAAATAATATTTATTTAATAAAAAATTTTGATAATAAAATTTCTATTATTTATTTTATAAATATTTTTATTTTTAATATTCTATTATTTATATAAGTTATTATAAAAATATAAGGCTTTATTAACAATATTTATATTTAATTTATTAAAAACTTTAATAAATTAAAAATTAAAAAATATTTTTTAAATATTTTCTAATTAATAATAACTCTTTTAATTATTTCTTTAAAAAAACTATTTCTTAAAAGCATTTTAGCCTTTTTAATATATATAATATTTAGGATTTAGTTTTTTAAATAAAAAACTTTATTAAAATAATAATATTAAGTAAATTAATAATATATCTTTTCGATTAAATATTTAAGAATAGAAATATTATTATATTATATAAATTATTTTCTTAGAAGTCTTTTTTATAAGATAATAAAAAATAAAGTTTTTATTTAATAAATTATCTTTTTATTTATTCTATATAATTATTTAATTTTTTATATAAATTTTTTAAAAATGAATAAAAACTTCCTTTTATTTTCCTTATAGCTAAAATATACTTTAATTATATTAAACTAATCCTAATTTATAAAATTAATATTTTTAATAAAATTAATCCTTATTATTATTATTTAAAAGTTAAGATATTTAATTTTAATAACTTTAAAAATTAATATTTTTAATAAAATTAATCCTTATTATTATTATTTAAAAGTTAAAATATTTAATTTTAATAACTTTAAAAAATAATATTTATTATTTATTTGATTAAAATTTTATATTTTAGCTTTTGATTTTTTAATATATAATACTCGATATTCTTTATTAATATCGAAATATTATATTTATATAATAAATATTAATTAATATTTAAAGCTTTTAAGGACTTAATAAAAAATAATATAATTAATAAAATATATAATAAGATTTACAGAGATTAATTTTTTAATATTAATTTATAAAATGTATATAATTTTTATTTAATCTAAATAATATTTCTTTTTATAATTATATTTAATATTAAATATTTTATATATTTCTTTAAATATATAATCTTTATATTTAACTTATTTATTTATATATTTTGCAGATAGTATAATAAAAAATATTGTTAATAAATAAGAAAGTTCCTTAAATATTTTAAAATTAATAAAATATTAAATTTTGATAAATATTATTTTATTTTTAATATTTGAAATTTATTAAAATTAATTATTTATATTAATAAATATAAAAGATATAAAAATAATAATAATAAATAATATAATATTGAAAATATTTTATATTCGGAAATATTTAAATAATTTGAAAATAATTTTAATATAAATTTATATTTATTTAAATTTAATAGTATTAAATAATTATAATAATAGCTTAGCAAATTAATAAAATAAATTTAATATAATAAATTAATAATATATTTTAGGCTTATAATTATTAAATATATTTAAGGCTAAATTATTTAATTAATAAATAATAATATATAATATTTTAATATATATAATAATAAGGCCTTAAATAAGGGCAAATAAGTATTCTTAGTCTTATTTTATACCAATTGCTTCGCCTAATAAAGTAGAGAATAAGTAATATAATAATAGTATTTTGGTGGTATAATTAAGGGTCCAAATAACCCTAGAGAAAGCAAAATGGGAAAAACGGGCTGACAAGGGAAAATAGGGGCAATGACAGCTGACAACACTGCATGCACGTCAGCCGCACAGGGTTGCTCCGATTGTCTAGCGCCACCAATGGCGCATACTTTTGGAAGTGGCGACTTCGCTCCCATAGGCCTGCTTGAGAGTCTTTAACATAGGGTGATGCCATCCAGGAGACATCAGGAATCCTACATTTCATGATTTCAAGGCTTCAATGTTTATGCATGGCCCCAACAAAGAAGAAATTGCGGTGGACCCTTGGGACCTCGGGACGCATGTTGAGGTAGTGCCAAGGCCCTAGTAGAAAATAGCTTAGAGCTTGTAAGGTTGTGGCCATCCAATCCTTCATCTCGCAGAACGCAATATACGCTGTGTCCCCAGTCTATGCCTTGAGGCTTTCCGGCCGCATTCAGCACTTCCACTAAAGACGCTGTATGACAGACTCGACTATGTGACGCGTTGCTCTCTTCGACTTGGATCCCGCTGAAGTTGTGGGTAAGGTAGCAATCACCAATCTAAGCCCTTCATCACATTTGCTATTCCAAAATGGCAAGTAAAGATCTTGAATATCTCTTTCATCATGTTTTTCTACCTCCCAAAGTCCCGCACTTCGAGGACACAAAGGATGGAGCTGGTGATCGTGCCCTTGTCGATCGTTTGGCTCACTTGACCATATCATTTCGTGACCTTTGTCCCATCCAGCATTATCAGCAGTGGTCTACTCTCGGTCGCGCTATTCGCACATTCAAGCTTCTACATACCGGCAAGACTTCATACAGGCTCCCTCAAGCGTGCTTTAGCCAACGTCAGAGATGGTGGCATTATGATTGTACACAATCCAATGCAGAACTCTGGACTCATCATCTGGAGAACACGTCAAGACTACATCATCGAGACTTTCGAGGCATCGCCGCCCGCGGCGGAGGTTCTTGCGTCGTAGAAGAACCTGCTATGGGATGACCCTTGTCGAAGTGTACGTCTGGTGCTTAGACATCTCACTGACATGCTAACTAGGGTGTTCATGCTAGGTCGCTGTCCCTATCTCCACTTTCGAGGATCATTCCTTTCAGTTGAGTTTCGTCGAGTTCTTTGAGAGGGCTAGTCTGGAGTCGGTCAAAGAGCTCGATGCATCTACTTCCAAGTCACGCTCATTCGCCTACGAAAGCAGGGATACATGTACACCAGCCATCGTTTCTCAGTTGCTCATGGCAATTTTGGAGGCCAACGGCGCAAAATGTGCTCCAATTCTGACTCGGAAACGCATACGTGACAAAGTCTGCTGGAGCGATGGGGCGGAAACCGCTTGGCGGCGAAGCCCGGCATGGCTGGTGCTACGAGTAGGGTTTCAACGTTCTTTACAAAATCTGTTAGGAGAAACCGTTGGAAGTCTCCATTACAAGTTCTTCATGAGCTTCGTCCTTGCATCTATCTCCCAGAAAATTTGTGTTGATAGCTCGATCCCCATAGATCGTCTTGCCTTTGCGAGGACAAAACTTGCCCGTCGAGCTACGAAGGTCCAACCACAACAAACTTCAGCGACGCAGCAGCTCTCTGAGACCATTGATTCCCTCTTCTTGACCTGCGAGAAAGGCCTTGACAGAACTTTACGCGAGGCAAGCGAGGCACTTACCAAGAGGTGGAACAACATCCGCCCTCGAGCGGCAAAACGCGTAGCTTTGCTGCCAAGACGCGCAGACCTGGCGAGCACCACTCTCTCGTTGTTCCACAGTCGCCGATATAGAAAAACATCTTGGACGAGGTTTCTAATGTCGAAAGGTCGGCCCAATGGCAGATTCCTTATCATTACCACAGCACCGCCGATCGGTCAATGTGGGCAAAGAAAGCGCCGAGGGAATTTCTCTGTCTCTGATTATTTGATACTTGGAGAAGTAGAGGCTAAGGCCTCCACAATGCACCCCATTTCCGAAATTGAAACTGGTGGATTTACTCTGGAGGAGACTTGTCTAGAGTCGATGCGCAGATTGCAACACTATGAGCGACATACATCCTCAGCTTACACGTCAGACCCTGAACAGCTATCCATCATGCTTGTTACAATTCTGGAAATGTGGCAGGTACTAGATACCATCGCTCTCAGCCTCTATCCACTTCTAGCGGATTATGACCCTGGATTTCCCAGCGATCTTTGTTACCCACTGTGTTCACCCAAGCTCGCAGATATGCAACGATTGCAGAATATGGAGGAGCATCTTAAAACACGCCATGACACTGCAACATACCCTTCGTACTCTGTCTTGGGGACTTTACAGCGAGAATCTTTCGCGATACGCCACTTTGATCAATGCCAAGACATGCAAATGCTTCTGGCTGACATCGATCTTGCAGATAAAATGGCTAGAGTAAGGAAAGAAAAGGAGCTGATCGAGAAGAGCTCGGAATACGAAGCTCTACTTTAGGGTGCCGCGGAGACAGCTTGTTTATACACGGAAGATGAATTCAATCCTGCGAAGAGGCAGCACAACGATCGTCTCTGCGCGAAATTTTTCTTGCACCGCAAAGCCAGGAGAATGAGAATACATATACAAGAATCACTATTGCCATCAGATGCAATACAGGCCAAAGCCGTTGTCTTTGAGCTTTGTGTCCCGCAAGGCTTTGCCGCTTGGCGAGACACCACCTAGTACATCCTTCAGATAGGACGACGAATGTCCCTATCAAACAGCAGGCCCAACATTTCGCTGCGTGAGTATCAAGGTCCAGACGCTTATGCAAGGCGCTCTGCCTGCACAATCTCCCTCGCCTCCAACAAAAAGTCCAACCTTAATACGCACTACGCCAATGTGCCACTTCCCACGCGGCTTGAGCAGATATGTCTCCCACATAATCCCGAGTACGAGCTATTTGATCACAAGGGGGGCCATTTCATCTCGAAGTGTCAAGAAAAGCTTAGCTTTGGCGACATGTGCACCCAGTCTCTACCAGCTAAATTCTCGTACGCGTCCCTCCGGAAGTATCTGCATCCGAACTTTGAGGGCCATGAGGTCACTGCCAATCTCAACTTTGGTAACCTCGAAGTAGGTAATCTTGTCACATCCTTGATCCACACTGCCGGTCCACTAAATAATAATAGCGTTCTGCGTGCTACTCACTGGGTGTTCGAAGATTTGAGCTTCTGTCAGACTCTCAGTGCGCAAATCAGAACACGATTGGAAGGTAGCGCAGTCAACTGGCGGGAAGGATTGGCAGTTGAATGCTTGTCCAATCTTCAGCAGCGTGTCTGGTCTCTTTCCCCTGACTAGGCATCAGTAAAGGAAGCAGAGATTCTCATGTTTTCCATACGTCAAATCACCCATCATTGGATCCAGCTCTTACGGTAGGAAGTTTGTAATGCAACGGATATCGATACGGGACAGAAGCGATCGCGGGATGCTTTGCTTGCAGCTCTGTTATGTCGGAAGACTTTCGTTGTGGAAGTCGCTTATGGAGGTCCCCTGGAAGCCGATGCTCTCGTCTGTATTCTCGAGTGTACATTCACAATAAAGAACAATCTGTCTACTGATGCTCGATGCATTGCAAACTTACCACCATTCCTCAGGAAGATGTTATGCGGGACATAAAACTTCTTCAAAGTATACGCGTCCAACTGAGGGACTCAATACTGGTATCTCAGTCTGCGGTAAGCAAGGCTGTGAACAGTACCTGGGCAGAAGCCGATGGTGAATCAAGGATCTTTACTCCATGGCAATTTACGCACGAGGATTGGGCAAATACCCAGACACTCCGGGCCGATGGGATTCTTGAGCAGAGCGTTGATTTTGACTTGATCGAAGGGAGTCTTCTCGCGGATGGCCAGGCACTCGGTCAACTACCAGAGGAATACACGAAGCAAGATTTCTTTCAGAAGTTCTTTGGCAATCGTGTTTTTTCAACCTACCCATCATCCGCTCCAGGCATGGCTTACATGCTGGCAAGCCCGTTTGAGCATCATATGATTTATTCTGGGTTCCGTAATGGTGACCCGATCATGCGCGCAAGATCTTCGAAGAACCTCTTCGAATTTGTTACGCAGAGAGTATTCCTGGGGGATCGCACCTAAGAAACGCCGGACTTGCCCCTACCCTTGACCAACGACACGGTTTACTGGCTCGACTTGAGTACACGCACGTTAGAGTTGAGACCACGAGCACCAATGTGGCGAGGCAAGATCAGCGATCGGAATATAAATCTGTCAACTAGACAGGCTTGGCGGAGATATTCTATACTGGTAGATCCACAGAGCTCCATTTTCACCCGGGTTGCAGCAATCATTGAAACTTTTAAGAACCGTCGCAGCATGGTTGTGTTCCAGCCACAAAAGAACAATCTCACCGTGAGACTGCCTCGTTTCGAGCTGCAATTCAATATCAACCACCAAGGTCTACTCAAGTCTCGACGACTCAAGGCTACAGTCAGTGCGGACCACGATGCCGGAACACTATACGGACTGGCTAGTAGTCTTGTCTTGCAGGACTGGCTAATCCCTGATGATCGAAGTGTACTGGTGGCCATGGGGCCTTCAGCCGAGGTCTTTCCTGGTGAAGGCCATCCTAAGATTTACATCTTTAACACGGGCCACTATGCGCGATTCTTCATTAACGAGATTTTCGGCTGTTTGGAATGTGCATCAGAGCCTCGTCTCGTCTATTTCAAGGCGTACTGCCATGCTATCACATCCTCTGTTATGCCAGACCCACTGACTGGGAGGACCGGGACCAACCAAGCAATACACAGTCTGCAAGCAGGGAATACATGCCCACGGGCGCCTCTCGATGAGGAATTTTATCAGACTCTCTCATCGATGGCTCAGCTCACGCCAAGAAGAGATTATTACCCCGAAAAGCTCAAAGTTTTCCAAAAGGTCTCACGGAACGAGAAAATGACTCTGGCCATACAACATGACGGCTTCAGCGGCATTGTCGCCAACATCATGCAGCAGTGCCGCACTTAATGTCCCTTCTACTTTAATAGCGAAAATCCTCCGGTAGACTATCACGGGGGTGATGCATACCTTCTGGCTCCCGCGCGGACTAGGAATCAGGCTTACCGTCCAGTCCAGCATGAGCCTCCGAAGCTTCAAGCACTTGATCGAAGATATATTGCACGCGACTGTGAGGAATGGACAAGTGCACTAGATGCGTATGAAACCGTGATTCTCCTCAAACCATGGTCTAGCAGTATAGCCGCTGGCCAAAATTTGGCGGTCATCTTGCAGAGTTGGCCGATGATCCAAGGTTACAATTGTGACTTCGAGATCCGACTCTTTACTGACCTTACCAACATCGACCTTGCCGCTCACTGGGGTTATCTCTTCAAGCTTTGCCAGGAGGGCTTTGAGGACGAGGACAAGGTCAGGCTCATGTTCCTCCTCTCCACAATTCCATTTGGAAGGCAAACCGACATGGGAATTCTCCGATCGCTCATTGTTGTTGCAATTGTGGCTGAGTTTAAGTTATTACAGCTACCTCGACCGCTGACTTTCGTCCATTTTCGCTATGACCAACTCCCCACTGTCGATCCTTTTGTGAGACTCTTGAGTTATTATCAAGTCCCTTACCCTGTGGACGAACGCTCTCTAGTTGCGGTCGCAATGCACAGTAAACAGTGCCGAAAGCTTGAGGCGGCTCAAAGAAGTCATGAGGAGCAGGCCGAGGAGAGTTGCAAAGCGCTCGCACACCACGTTCTTTCCCAATGGCCCGCTCGCGCGCTTTCAGTCATCAACAGCTCAGAAGAATCTTGCTTCGCCTTGGTTCACGCAGAGGAAGCGGTGTCAGCGATTCAGCCAGAATGGGAGAGACTTGTTGACAACCACGAGCTTGCAGAACATCTAGCCTCTGTGCAGAAGCTGCTTGATACATGCCAGCCCGTTGATGACTTTCCAACAAGGCCCACGGTGCCAAAGGATCGCGAGATTCTTAAGGTTCCTAGTGTCTCTCGAGTTTCACCTAATTTGGAAGACATGACCCACAAATTGGGAACAACTATGTTACTACCAGAAATAAGTTGCAAAGGCACAGAAGAAAGATTTCCTGCTATGGAATCGATCGATCTGCTACCCCCGGCGTTACAAAGCAATTCAACTGGCATGACCCCGGAACGGGAAAGCATTTTGCACGTTTTTGCCGACTCTGATAACCCTGTGAGGAATGCATACGGCAAAGACTTACAGAACAGCCTCGCTGCACTTGCAAATCTAGAGGGCCGGCAAACCGCCGAGAGCGTGTTGCAGCTCCCAGACCATATTGACATTACAGATCTGGATCAGAAAATCTCCTCCTCTCGTACTGAACGAGAGCATGATTTCGAGTCTATTCGCCAAGCTTTACTAGAAACTTACTCATACCTTCAAGCCGGTGCCATGTTACCTGACATTACACTAATTACGCTGCCAGAGCTTCTGCGTACAACGAAAATCCCAGTACACATGACCTTTGCACGAAAGATCATTATCCAATATGGAGAACAGGTCGTGCGCTTTCAGCATCTGCTACGAATCCGACCGCATTCAAACGGAATGATCAATCCAGTTATCGAACGAGACCAGTAACCGTGGCCATGCAGCCTGGCGTAGTCAGGACCGTCCTAATTGGCTGTTACTTGAGATCGATTTCAATTTTCTCATTCCACCCGATCAGCTAGACTTGGCCCGTGCTATGCTTTCACCTCGTGATACGTCCAACTTCGTCCTCCAGATGAACGTTGGCCAGGGGAGTAAAGCGTGATTATCCCCATGATTGCGGCCAATCTGGCGAATTCACAGAGCTTGGTCAGGGTTGTCGTTCCACGACCCTTGCTTCTGCAGACCGCGCAGCTACTACAAGCCCGCCTTGGAGGGTTGATCGGCCGGAAATTCAAGCATGTTCTGTTCTCACGAAGGTCACCGACGGAGATTCGCAACCTTAGAGTCAATCGGGAGATCCATTACGACGTTCTCCGGACTCAAGGAGTGATTCTCACAATTCCAGAGCATATTCTTTCTTTCAAACTCAGTCGAATCCAGGAGCTCTCAAACGGTCAAGTTGATCGCGCAGCTTTCATGATGGGACTCGAAACTTGGTTTGGTACAGAAAGTTGGGATATCCTAGATGAATATGACTACATGCTTGCCGTCAAAACCCAGCTAATATATTCTTCTGGCTCTCAAAGCATGTTCGATGGGCACTGTCATCGCTGGAATACCATGCAGAGATTGCTGAGGCTGGTGAAAATCCATGTAGCATCTTCAGAACGGATTCCCGAAGAGCATGGAAGTCATACAACGGTGACCTGGGACATTCCCAACCACATATCTCCTAAACTCTAATGTGAGGGATGTTCTATTACAACGCTTAACTAAAATTGTACTCAAGGGTGAAGGAGGTATCCTTCCCGTTGGTAGCTGCACGGACGAAGAACTGAAGTCTGTGAACATCTTCCTTTGTGAGGCTTGAATCACGAAAGCTACCGCAGTTAAAGTAAATGAAGTCTTCAAAGATCAGCCTGACGTGCGGTACCAGCTGCTTGTGCTTCGCGGCTTGCTTGTCCACCGGATCCTCTTGATGGGTCTCGCCAAACGGTGGAATGTTCAACATGGTGTTCATCCTGTGCGTGACCCCATCGCAGTGCCCTTCAGTAGCAAGGGAAAACCTTCCGACCAAGCGGAATTCGGCCATCCCGATCTAAGCATTTTACTGACGTGCCTGAGCTCCTACTACTCTGGCCTCACATTTCCACAATTTCAACAAAGCTTGACACAGCTACTCAGATCCGACGAACCCGTCCAGGAATTCGAAATGTGGTTGCGTGATATAACGTTCTTTCTTAATTCCCTACGCTCATAGAACGCAATCAGCGTTGATGGTGAAGCTCAGTGCACTCAATTATGGTCTATTCTGCGGCAACAGATGACGGTTTGGACTACTTCTTGAGTAATTTCGTGTTCCTACGCCACGCAAAAACATTCGAACGCAAGCTTGTTTCATCTGGGTGGGACATTGCAATGCCATTGCCGAAGTCCGTTGACACACGGAAAGCATTGAAAGAGAACGTCAAACCTGGACGTAATGCTGCTGGACAGAAAATCATCAACTGTCGGATTCAGTGGTACAAACGACAACAAACCTCTGCTGCCGTTGAATGTGCCACAGGACGACCTACCTGGGCTGTCTCATACTAACGCTGAAGTGCTTACATACCTGTTACAGCCAAGAAACGGGAGATACTACTGAGCTTCGGACGAACAAGGGAAAAGACTGACTGAGACAGCGTTGTTAGCGAAGAGTTCTCGCCTTGGAATCCGAATGCTTCCAGACGCAGGCGCTCAGATTCTCGAAATGGACGACCTTTCTCTGGCGAAGACCAGGTTGATGGTCGATCACGAAGCCGAGACTGCCGTCTAATTTGGTGATGATGGGCGTGCTAGAGTTGTTTACCGGGATGGCAAAATCCAACCGTTAGTCGCCTCTCCATTCTTTGAGAACCTGGATGTATTTTGTGTTTACCTAGATGAAGCCCATTGCAGGGGTGTGGATCTGAAAATGGCGGCGAACGCTATCGCTGCGCTAAGCTTGGGTATCATGCCAACTAAAGACCACACTGTGCAAGCTGCACTAAGACTGCCACAATTGGCCATATCCAAGGCTGCGGTCTTCTTTGCTCCCCCGGAAGTGTACCAGAGTATCCTCAACTATCGACACAAAACGGGAAACGATCAAATTGACTCCGCTGATGTCGTGATCATCGAACAGCTGCAACCTTTGTATGTATCTCAAGGCATGGAATATTGCCGGCGGCAAATTTACAGTCAGCAACACCCTCATGCGGTCTCTGATCCAGAACAACGCCGAGCGTTCCTGAGGCTAGTACAGCAGCCAGAAAGATATTCGCTCGAAGAGCTGTTTGCTGTAAATCACAAAACCAAAACCAAAATTCGGCAAGGCAATGCCAATAGCTCTCCCGATATACAGGACTACTTCAACCAGCTTGACGTCATAAGAAAAGGAATGCGTGATACCGGAGACGCAGTCCAGGCGCTTGCTCACTAAGAGGTGGAGCAAGAACGTGAGATTCAAATCGAAGTAGATACGGTGCGTGAAGTGAAGACACCCCATCTTGCTTAGCCACTAGCGCAACCACCACTCCATAGGGAGGTTCGTTCATTCGCCCCAACAGGCAGGCTAGCTGCCGGTTCCTACGCCTACGAACAAGCATTCGCATCCCTTCGGCATACAGAAATAGGCCGAGGACTTCCAATATCCGAGAGCGCCACGCAGTCGAAGCTGTTTGTCACCCGTGACTTTTCAAACACAGTCGTCACTTATAGTAGACCTCGTGACGAATATTGTCGACCTGTGCACTGGATCTTTTGGAGTCCCATCGTAGAGACAGCTCTGGTGATATCGGATTACGAAGCCGATGCCGTCTTGCCCTTGATACGATACAATACTCCACCTTCCACTCATCTCGTGAACTACGCAGCTCCCGTTACCAGATCCATGCTGGTCTTCGACACGCTCAACTTCTACACTGTTCCTCGCCTGCCAGAATCTTGGCGCGCTCCATCGTGGCTTGTCCGAGATCTCGGTTAGTTTGCCAGTCGTCTCTACTTCGACCTTGGTGAGCAATGCCAATTACTTTACGAGGCTTTGGGACTGCTGACACTTCCAACCCTGAACTCGTCAAGATAGCTCGCGTCAGCTGGCATGGACGCTGGACCCGAGGCAGTACATTCGGGAGATGTGAAGCCATACGAGGGCAGTGGGCAAAAGAAGGAGCCATTCCGCAAAGATCCTCTACTATTCATGCAGGAATGGCTGGTCATAAGGAAGAAGGGACAGGATTTCTTGCAGACAATGATGGGGGAAATTCGTCGCGGAAGGAGAATTGTGGGGGCTGAAGGGGATGGGTTAGGGAGACTGGATGACGAGGAGCAGAAGGTGAAGAATGATTCCAAGGGAGATGACTTTGTTGAGACTTCCAAGGAGGGAGAGGGGGAATACTGGATCGAGTTCCTGAATGGGCAGATGGTGATAATGATGAAGCTGGTGAAGCTCATAATGAATGGGCAGAAGATGAAGAGCTGTAGAGTGTCGTCTGGGTGTATGCTCAAGTGCTGTGTACATACCCACCGGTCTTGAGTTGACCTTGTAACAATAGTGAAAAAGCGCAAGGGATGATAGAAACCATCAAAAACAGCAGAGAGCAACCGTGCAACACTCGAATTATGTATCATAATATCTGGATTCTAGGTACCGTAGAACTTCTAGACTTCGACGGCAGGGACCAAAGCCCGTGGGATTAATTTTTATACTTCAGTCCTTCCCAGCGCTGACGGGGTCGAGGTGTGTTTCCGTCAAATCTAAAACACGCATTATACAGTCAAAAGGTGCATGGCGCCAGCTACTAACGCAGACGCCTCAGAGCTCAAAAGATCCTCGAGGGTGCCGTGCACTTTTACGACTATTGACTGTGATGTGAGCAGAGACGAAGAGGCGGAAGAGTAATCAAAAATGTGCAGTAGCGATCTCATGCTTGATGAGGCGAGAAAGATGCAATCCTTGACCTGACCACGCTCCACACTTGTGTCTAAGCAAACTCAAGGAAAGCGTGACTCGCTATTTGATAGCTAGGCTAAGATTGCAAGCCTTCGTTTCAGTTGAGATCCCATCCAACCACTGTTACTGATGCGTGCCATGCAAGCCCGTCGTGAGACACTATTCCAGGTTGTGGTCATCATCGCTATCACTCCGTCGAGGCCTTTTCCAATTTCTACGAAGTCTTGGTCACGGTCAACTTGTTCAGTACTATGAGGCCAGAATTCGAAGTACGAAGAGTCATTTCCAGGAGATGAAATAGGCGAGTGAGCCTTAGGATGCCTTCCTTTCCATTTGACTAAGAGTTGTGCCCTGTTCGTGCAGACAAAATGTGAAAACCAGGCTCCAGTGTAAGTTTTGGCGTATTTGATAACTGCGTCTGGAGCCCCACCGAGACTATTCAGAACGCAGTAGGGCATTGATCTGGACTTATCCGGTTGAAAGCCATCGAGCATTTGAACTTGCGGGAAGAGGTACAGGACGAGATGTCATTGAGAGATCGAGGGATCGCGAGATGGCGCCTCGACGGTTGGAGTCAGCGCTAGTATTGATGAAGCTAGTACCATACCGAGCTGGCTGCCTTAGCGCGTAACATATTTTCTGCTTTTCCTTTCACTCTCACTCTAATTCGGAAACCCATTGCCATCTACATCTTTCGGTCCACCGATGCAACTTGGTGAGAACCATGTTGGAGAAGCTCCAGTTAACTAAAACTCATGTCTTAGCTCCACTCGCGATCGAAGAATCGCGCAAAGCCATGTAGATGTGGCAATTTGCAAGGTCTACCTTCAACCAAGGCCAGTATGCAAACCAAGGTCTACCATTTCTTTGTCAATCGATTTCTCTCAACATGGAATGCCAGGTCTTACGAGTTTTCATCTGTGAGTATTGCTCTCCTAATGCGATCTTCTCACTTACGGTCTCCTAGACTCTTTTTGTCGCGTATGCCTTCCCTAAAGGCTTGGCCGCTGCCTCGTGGGCGTACGAAATTTTTCTTGCTTATTGTGGTGTGTTGCTGACGGAGGTGCAGTGGTATTAGTGTTAGTCTTGCAGTCATCATGTTTGCCTCATCCATTGGCCGCTGGGTGGACTACTCGCCTTCTAGGCTCCGGACTCTTTTGACGACTATCTCGGTGAATCGAACCGTCATCATTGTCTCTTGTTCCCTCTGGCTCATGATCGTTGGCAATGAAGTACCGGGGACGGATAGCCCTGCTGGCTCCGACTCTGGATTGTCCGACTCACATTCAACTAAATCAAGTGGGATGAAGGGTGCCATTTACATTATTATAATGGGTCTCGGTGTCCTCGAGCGGCTATCTCGTCTAGCTAATTTTTTTTCCGTGGAGCGAGACTGGGTACCCACTTTGGCAATGCCCGAAAGCGACATCGGGCATAAGTCGGACTTTGACTTGTCGCACTTGAATGCTGTGATGAGCCGTATTGATTTGGTGTGCAAGCTGATCTCCCCAATTGCCATGTCTGGATTCATGTCTGCTACCGGAAACCCTCGATTCACTGCGGCGGTGTTGGTCGTGTTGAACCTTGCGACGTGGCCCCTGGAGTATTGGACGACGCGAGTGGTGTGGTTTGCTAACGACCAGTTGAGGGTGCCAAAGAGTGGTCGTGATGTTTCAAACCATTCTGCTGCCGGAATCTGCGATGCGCGATGGAGCTTTTCCATGGATCGATTGTGCTTGGCTCAAAAGTTAAAAAAGGTCTACACATGGTGTGTCGGCTATGTCTTATGTCTGCAGGCATATTTTTCTACCGAGGTGTGGATTCCATCAGTTACGATGTCCAGCTTGCATTTCTCTGTCATGGTCTTTTCGGGCATCTTGACGGTCTTTCTCATCCAATCGGGATTCTCCGTGACTCTGATAATGTGGGGCGAGGTACTCAGCGCTGTCTTCGAGCTCAGCAGTACTTTCGTCTTCTCTTTCGGAATTCGTAGGCTTTCTACTTTGCAGAGTGCATATATGCCATTAAGTGGCCTGTCCAACGGCGCAGCTTCACCACCACTGCCGCTGGCAGAAGACGCTGACGAGGATGAACCCACGGATACGGTTGATCAAAGTGTGGGGGCGTCAAGACTTGGTCTTCTGGGTTTGATATCAACCCTCGTTTCTTTGGTGGGGGCCATAAGAACCTTGTTTACCGAGCAAAGATCACTGATTTTTGTCAGATACCGGCAATACCTGCTATTTGGCAAATTTCTCTGCTCAAGAGGATAAGCGAAGCGACGGACTCGAACTCAATACGGGATCAATCTGGCTCTATATGGAGCACTCATACTTTCGCTGTAATATGTATCATCCTGTTCATTTCAGCATCAAGACTTGGTCGCTGGACAAATGTCCTGAGCACTCAACAACTAGCTCAGAGCTGTGTCCAAGCAAATCAGCGGTCGATGTTTGCAGGAACGGAAGCGAGCCTTTCCTCACTATTTGGACTTGGTCACTGGCTAGTAACAGCGATCTGGAGTAGGCATGAAGATTTCAGGTGGGCCGCAGTGGCGAGCCTGGCTGTTGTGGCTGGGAGCACGTCTGTGTACGCACTTTGGCTCTGGCGACGAGGGAAATAATGCTCTCAGGGCAGTGACATGTTCGAATTATAGGTTTCTCAATCCCTATGGAACTATTCTCCATGGTGTCAAACCATACAGTGAAGATGGCCTCCAAGCAACCATTCGCTTCTCGACATGAGTGGCCAATCTACTGCATTTGCTAGAGAGAAGTAGGACGTTTAGCTGGTTGTGCTCCCACCAGGGTCCTCGGTTGCCCTGAGATGTATACCAAGGCCACTGACGAGTCCTCCTTGTTCCTGGTCTTACCTAGAAGGAGAGAAGCACCCACCTTTTAGAAGAAGCAAACCACTTCGCTGCTAATAATCCAGAGAAAGCCTGCTCGGCTTTTTGAGTTGGATGGTCGCGCATTGAGAAGGCCTAGAAATTCCTCATCTTGGCCAAACCAAGGCGGACCTCTTGTCAAAGATAGGTAGAGATAATTTTGCGCGTACGAACAACAAAAGGTCGCCGTTGTCTACAAGCATCCCGGTCTTTGCTCGAGGGGCAACTTCAGCACTGCTTCACTCACTTGGTCGACCTTTTTCTCCGGCCACCCAAGCGCTTTAGTAGCAACAGTGCTTAATGGGCCTGGGAACATCGATGGCCCTTGATGTGATCCATTCATGCTGTCACATTGACAAGTTGAGAATATCGAGCATATGAAGGCGAAGTACCGTCGTCGCCCTCCCGACCGGCAAAGAATACATGCTGGACGTCTCGTTCCGCGGCGGCGGCCCTATCCTCCCCCACCCACTCATCTCAGGCCACATCGCACAGAACAGAGGCACCCAAGAACTCCGCTACATCCACGACACCACTTCCCAGCACGCCCATCCCATGCAAAACGTCTGGACTTTACCATATCGCAACCGCCTGTCCCAGTCCTGGAACCCGTTCTACACCTTCCCCGAGACGGAATCTTCCCACCACGATCTCGAGATCGTGAACTCTGGGGCTTCTACTAGTCACGAAAAGTTCCAAACCGCCACGGTGTTGGTGGTTAAGTTTCTGGGGAAAGAAGCAAAGGTTTGTGGGAAGGTGATGCTGGTTCATCGGGATGCGAAGAGGAATCTGGATGAAGTGTACGAGTGAGGAGGAGAAGGTGGAGGCCTTGAGGGAGGTCTTTGGGTTGGTTTTGACGAGGGAGGAGGAAGGGGTTAGTGGGGGGCGGACCGAGTTGTGATGGGAGTTCTGGCGGGGGGTGGGGTTGTGTTTGGATTGGAGGTACTTGATGCACCGTTTTGTTTTCTGAAATGCTCTTGCTGAATGCAGAGTTTATAGAGAAGTATCCATAGAGGACTAAGAAGTAATTCGCTCCCTCTTTTCTGGCACGCATGTCTGCGAGACATATTCCTTTACGAATAGCTCCTGCGTCCTTTCCAAAACTAATCAGTGACCAATGACTGCTTACAAAACCAGCCATAATTTCATTGCCCCCGTTTGATGGCCAATCCAAACGAAGTTCCAAACCGACCGCGAACCCAGCCCTACAAGAATGCGGCAGTCGTTCAATTGTGCCCATTCTGTCGATAATATTCTGGGGCTGCGGCTGAACTCTGGTCCTCGTAATATTCTTTGTTCACCGTAGGAGCTTCTCGTCGCATTTGGCCAGTGAAGATGATTTTGACCATGTAGAAGCAGCCTTTGTGGATGTCCCTGATGTCTACAACGTCGATAATCGCACGTCCGATTCTAGAGCCCCTCGTTTTCGCATCCGGCCTTTGATATGGTTTGGCCGAGTAAGACCACAGGAACAATGTAGATACAATAAACATCTCGTAGCACGTCAGGAACGCCGATGTGCTAACTGTGAAGTCGAACGTTGAAACATTTGCTGTGTGGGTGAACTCGCCATGTTTAGCAATGCCCGTGAAGATTGGTGTCTGCAGGATCTGTATGGCCACAATACCCTTGAAGGTAACGACTTCTGCTAATGCATGACGACCCTGTAGCTCGGTCCTCATGCGATTGTAGAAGTGCACAATCGAAAGTCCGCAGACGACGGTTATAAGGGACTAGATTATGCTGAGGGCGGTTGATGCTTTCGACAATTCGTATTTGAGCGGACGCATTATTGCGGGCACAATCCATTATGCGAGGGTGAAAGCGAGACGAGTCGGCAGGAGTTGGAGTACTAATACCTAAATAACCTGCCATGTACATCAGTCAAAATTGAAGGAATAGGGCCTTGGGTAAGCGAACCTCGAACCACTTCAAACTTCCTCGATCGTGAATGGGTTGTTTCGAGTACCGACCAATCCGCTGCAGTCTGTTGAAGAACCCCTCCCTTTCATCCTCGTCAGGTGTGACATAAGCTACAAGGAGATAGAAAATGGCCACCGGTGCAAAACTTTCGTAGAGTTCGGGGAAGCGTTCGAGGATCCATGAGTATCGGTAGAAGTAGACGGAGAAGGAGTTGAACAAGGCAAAGATGGGAGCGAAGAGGATGATGCGGATGATTCTGGATAGCGCAGCACGTTAACAACGATCGTCAGCTTCTGCCGAAGAAGCAAGTACGGACTGTTTCTGCTCTGCAGGATTCACCCAATGAGTAAGATGCGTGATTGCGTCGATAAAAGAGAACCGTAGGGTAAGGGCAGTCACTATGCCGGCTGTGAGGAGGATGATATTGTGGAAGTACTAGTCGCTTGCGCATGGCTCAGCATATGCTGTTAAAGCTGTCAGTATTAGTTCGAAGCTTCGGATCGACGAGCGAACTGACTGTAGTATAGAGGATAAGTGCATGTGTCTTCGGCATAAAATGGCAGTTGTGTTCAGATCGTAGCCGTTGATAATGGCAATCACGTTTTTCATGGAATTGTCCATTGTTCAGGAGTTTGGGCTTTGAGTCAGTCAGGGGAATGATGTTGGAGAATGGCTGGGGCAGTCTCTCCAGCAGCACTAAGACAAATCAGGTCTAGCGTATCGCAATCCTGGATCACTGTCAGCCAGGCTGTATGCCGAACAACAAGGGCTATGCTCAGGGCATACCAGCTCCACTAAATGCCTCATTATCTATAGGGCCTAGCTTGATCAGCCGTGTATATAGATGAGCCTGTATTCCTAAGTAGATAGGGCAATTGAAATCTCCTATAGCCAACACAAGATGACTGAGCCATCCCCCACCATCAAACCCTAGCAATGAAAGCATCGCGTGTCGTGAAGGAACATACCGCAAATGCTGCCATCAGTCCATGAATACTGGTGGATACACGCAACACTCGAATTGACAGTCACGACGAAGAGTGATGCTGACAATTCGAGTGTTGCCTCGCCATAACCCGATTCCGTCATGGACGTTGACATTGCATGGCGACACGCTTCATATGAGGCTCTGCCACCCAAAAGTGGTAACTTCTTCGCGTTTGGGCCGGCATCCGGACCCTTACGGTGCTTGCATATAATGCTTCGAATGCACAAGAGTGGAAAAAGGGTCCTGCAACGACTATGAACACTGCCAGCAATTGAGATAGCATCTATATCGTGATGTTGACAACCATGCCCGGACCACCGGGTTATCCCATCGTTGGAAACATCCTTGATGTCCTCGATGAGGTTCCAATCAACGCCCTTGCAAGCCTGGCCGACAAATATGGGCCCATCTTTAGGTTAAGATTGCGGGGGAAGGAGACTATAGTTGTTAGCAGCTGCAAGCTGGTCGAAGAGTCCTGCGACGAAACTCGTTTTCGTAAAGCAGTATCGGACAGTTTGGACGATGGTAAATCCTTAGTAGGGCATGCATTGTTCACTTCTCCCAGTGAAAAGGACCCGGATTGGGGTCAGACACACCGAGTCTTGGCGCCTGCTTTTCGACCCCTTCTCATGAATGACATGTTCGGTGATGAGTAGATAAAGATACCGAACTCCATGCTCGTCATTTGCTCTGGAAACTCCCAGAAATGCATGACATTGCTACCCAGCTGGTACTCAAGTGGCCGAGGATGGGTTCCGATTATAGAAACCAAGTGACAAGCGACTTTACGCGCTTGACTCTCGAGACCATCGCTCTCTGCGCAATGGACTTCCGCTTCAACTCCTTTTACAGCGACGATATGCATCCGTTCATCCAAGCAATGACCAATTCTCTAAAGTCGGGGACTGTCCCTTCCAGCGTCATAGGCATCCTGAATAGTTCTGGAGGGGCTGGTAGGGCGAGTGTAGAGGCAGATCGAAAACTCAGGGAGTTAATATTTTCCCAGATGGTACAACATCGTCGAGACAACCTTACCAGTAAGAAGGGTCTGCTGAATGCTATGGTCCACGGAAAAGATCCGAGGACTGGGGCTAACATGAGAGATGAACTTATCTCCGCCAACATGGTCACGTTTCTTATAACTGGCTACGAGACAACTTCGGGGCTTCTGTCCTTTGCTTTCCTGAACTTGCTAAAGAACCCTGCAGCGTACTTTCCAGCGAGAAAAGAAGTGGACGAGGTCGTTGGGAGAGGAAAAGTTAAGGCTGAACAATCAAAGAATGTGAAGTATTTTAACGTTGTATCAAGGGAGACCTTGCGACTCAAGCCTACGGCCCCAGCCCTCTTCCGACAGCCGCGCGAAGAGATTTACGATACGCCGTCTACCATTGGCGGCCGCCTGATCAACAAGGACGCGAGAATCCTCGTCTTGATCTCCAAGTCCCAAAGGGATCCTGAACTCTATGGCGAAGATGCCAACGAGTTCGGACCAGAAAGACTGCTCGATGGGAACTTTGAAAAGCTACCAAAAAGTGCATGGAAAACCATTCGGAACTGGCGTACGAGCCTGCATTGGACGGCCCTTCGCATGGCAGGAGGCACTACCTGTCATCGATATGATGCTACAGCATTTTGATCTCCGACTGGACGATCCCTCCTATGAATTGCGCGAAAAGCAGAATTTGACTGTTAAGCCAGCGGACTTCTACATACGAGCAACCCTCCGCGAAGGCATAGATCCAATGAAGCTTCAACAGTCTTTGGTGTCGAATCCATCATTACAATTCCACAAAACAAGGACATTGCCCCGCATGTTCAGGATGGCAGTGATGGACACGCCTGCCAAGAACTGCTGGTTCTCTACGGTTCCAACATGGGAACATGCCAAGGGCTTGCGCAAAGACTTGCTACAGAAGCAGAACAGTGTGGCCAACACGCCCGAGTCTTGGAGATGGACTCTGCCATCGCCCTGCTAAGAAAGAACAGCCAGTGGTGATAGTGTCTGTGTCTTCCGAAAGTCAGCCACGAGATAATGCTGTACATTTCGTCTATTCGTTGGAATCTTCCACAGAGAAGAGGGTCCTAGTTGGACTCAAATATGCCGTCTTCGGCTGTGGGAACAGCGATTGGGCTGGGATATATCAACGTATGCCTACTTTGATCGATAATGCCTTGTTTGATAAAGGAGCTGAACGAATCGCACCTTGAGGAATTGCAAATGCCGCGCAGGGCGACATCTTCAGCGGCTTCGACAGCTGGACGACTGAATCTTTTTGGCCAGCAGTTGAGGGAGATCCGAAGGAGAAGCCTCTCGATTTGCCCGACAACAATCAGCTGCAAATGGAGATCACCCAGGGTTCGCGAGCAATCAGCCTACGCCAAGATGTATGCGAAGCTATTGTCAAGGATGCTCGTTCACTCGTAGCCCCTGGTAAGCCACAGAAACGCTATCTGGAGATTCTTCTTCCGTCTGGCACAGTTTACGAGCCCAGTGACAACCTGTCCATACTCCCTTTGAATCCTGATCGGATTGTCCAGTGAGTGATGCGAAGATACGTTTTACCTTGGGATGCGACGACCGTTATCACAGCGCAGGGCCCAACAACTCTTCCAAGAAATACCCCAATGTCTGTCATAGATCTGGTAAAGGGATACGTCGAGCTTTCCCAGCCCGCAACAAAGAAGGTACTCGTCACCGTCCGCGCTACTAATCCAACAAGAAAAGCTGACTGCGCTCTATAGCAAGTTATAAAGATACAAAAACTCACCTTCGATGAATCTATCAAAGCCAAGCTGGCATTCCTTGCTGGCGAAGTTTTTGAAACAGAAGTCCTTACGAAACGACTCAGCATATTAGACCTCCTTGAATACTACCCATCCATCGACTTGCCCTTCAACGACTTTGTCTCTATGTTTCCACCAATAAGAGTTCGATAATACTCGATCTCATTTTCCCCACTTGCCGATTCCTCGGTCTGCACTGTCACCTATAGCGTCATCGAAGATGATTTATATTCCAGCCAAAGCCCTTTTGTAGGGGTTGCCGGTTTCTACCTCAAGTCCCTCAAAGAAGGGGACTACTTACAAGTCGCTGTCAGACCAACAAACAAGGCCTTTGGTTTGCTCCTATAAGCAGATCGAACTCCAGTCATCATGTTTTGTGCTGGTACAGCACTAGCGCGCTTCGTTTAAGAATGTGCAATCCACATGCAGGCCTCTCCTCAATGTAAATTGGCACTTGCGCTGCTCTTCGTCGGCTATAGATCGAGCTAGAAGGACAGACTCTATACGACCGAGCTCGATGAATGGAGTCAGCAGGGTGCCGTTGATATCAAATATGCATTCCGCCACGACTCCAACCACGACGACGCCAAAGGCTGCAAGTACATTCAAGACAGGATGATCAAGGACAAAGAAGATATAATCCAAATGTGGCGAAAGAACGCCAAATTCTCTGTTTGGGGAAGTTCTGAATTGGCCAAAGCTGTTGGCCATGCTGCCAGGGTACTGGTGAAGGACGAGCTGAGAGCTTAAGGAAGGGCGAGGTCGAGTATGAAGAATTGGAGGAATGGTTTCAGCAGCGAGGAGGGATGAACGCTTTATTACTGCTGTTTTTACTTAAGGCATGAGATGCATACTTCTTGTTCACAAAGACTATCCTAGGCTTGAACAATGGGGTTAAATCCGCACAGCGGGCGATGCCGAGACTCTTTGCCAGCTCATTAGCAATCTCTAGCGCTCCTACACTAGCTATGTACTCTGTACTCTAGCTCCACCGGGTGTTGAGCATGACTCATCCGCCGCCTAACCCCGAAGATCCTTTGCCTCAGTTACTCAGACGTATCGTGCTATAACCCTTTAGGGATAGCGTATACTTACTATATACGTATATTATAATACGTCTGAGTTCAAGAATATATAATCTTATTAAGTCCGGCTTAACTTTAATAATATACTTATAAAAATTTCTATTTAATTTTTTTATTTTCAGAATATATATTTTGTAATATATTAATAATAATAATAATATTTATTTTTAATTTTATAATTATCGTAATTATATAATTAAATATATATTTTTATTTAATATATTTTAAATAATATAATTCCTATTATATTTAGTATTATAAGTATTAAAAGAAATCCTTTTTTAATAAATTCTTAAAACTAATTATTCTATAATAATAATAAATAAATTAAAAAGCTTTATTATATATTTCGGTAATTACTTAATTATATTATAATATTTGAAATATATTAAATAGTTATATTTATATATAAATAATAATATACCGATTATTAATAGCAATATTAAAATAAATACTTTGCCTTTTCTTATTAGATTATAATTAATATATCAAGATAAAGGAATATAACGGTATAAAATAATAATAATAATATAAATTCCGAGATTATTAAGATTAAAAATCGAATAAAGGAGCTTTTCCGAATATATTTAAAAAATAAATAAGCAATTATAATTTATTATATTCGGTATAAATTTGAAAATCTTATCCTAATTATAAAGATTAAATTTAAAAAGAATATTATCTTTTAAATAGCTTTATTTATTAGAAAGCGGATTAGATTAGTTTTGATCCTTATATTACTATTTATATTAAAAAAAAGAGCAAATTCGAAAACTTAAATATATCTCTAGGGCTTAGTTAATAATTTTAAATAATAATATTAATATATTAAGAACCTTAAAGGATATTTATATCAAAGATTATATATATAATAAAACTTATATTCGAGGAAGCAAAAACTATTTATTAATTTATTAATTTTTATTAATCTTAAAATTGCGCTTTTGAGGAAATTTAACAAAGATATATTATACTATTTATTATTCCAAAGCTGCGTATATTTGATAATAATTGATAAAATCTATTTGATATTTAAATAGGAAAGCTTTCGCTTAGCTTATTTAAAATTAGAAGTACTTTATAACTATCTTCTGATTAATATATCGATACTCGGGATATTAATAATATTAAATCTAATATTATTAATAATAATAAAGGAATATTATAGCTTTAACTCTTTTATTCGGCTTATTTATATATTAATTAATCGCCCGGGTATTTATATATAAATCGAATATATATAAGAAAATAAAAAGAATATATTTAATCTTTAATATATTTTATTATAGTAAATTAGAAGTATATATAATATCCTGAAAATAATTATATATATAAATTTTATTATTTAAATTTACAAGGTATACAATTTATTTAAATAATAGGCTAAATAGCTAAACTATTAGGTACTTTTAAGGAAAATAATTATTACTATATTTATAAATATAATAAGTAATAATAAATATCAAATCTCCGCGTAATTTAATCGGCTATCTTCGGAGTATAATAATCCTTATATATTAATTATAACCGATTTATATAAGTTAGGAATCGATAATCCGGATATAAAAATTGTTATTTAATAATTAATTTTATTTTTAGTTTCGAAATTATATTAATAAATAAGTTATATTATTTATTTTATTAAGAAGTAAGGATAGTTATTATTTTTTTATTTTAAATAATATATAAGGTTCTGATCCAAAGCTCCTATTTATTTGTTATAAGTAGAAAGGGTATATCTTAGGACCCTGCGATTATCTGCGTCTATAATATTATTAAATATTATTAAGCCTAAAACTTCTAATAACTATAGTTAATTATTAATTATATTGAAAATATTAAATAGAAAATAGCCTCTAATCGATAACAAGATCTATTACTTACTTTTTATAAATTTATAAACTTAGGAATTTCTCTATATATTCGAGAATATATTCTTTATTTCTTTAAAAATATTATTTATATAACCAGGAGTCTGGAAAAGTTTATATATTATTATTCGAATTATAATTTACTATTTATATTTCTTATTTAAGTATATCTGAGCCTAAAAATAGCTATTTTAAAAGATTCGTTATAATAATTATAATTTAAAAAAGAACTCTTAATTTAATAGAAATATATTATTTTAAAATTATATTGGACTTACAAATTCAGTTTTATCCCGTTTATAATTATACTAGATTCTATATTTAATTAAATTATTATATAAAAGTTATAAATTAATATTAAAAAAGATATATTATATTTAATTAATATATAATCTAATATAGTTAATTATTCGGTTAAAGTTATTAATATTCTTTGCAAAGGCCGAAGTATATTAATAGATAATAATACTGAAATATTCTTCTTTTAATATAAATACAATAATCGGCGATATTAATCGTATATATATAAGATAACCGGGGCTTAAAAAGGAGCTACCGATAATTATAAAATTATTAAAAATTAATAACTTATTGAAAAGGGTATATAATTATAAAAGAAAATAAATAATTATTTATAATATTTATTATTAATAATATTAAAAGCTTTATTTACCGAATTATTAAAAACTCTGTAATATTTAATATTATAATTAATAATATTTAATCCTGTAATATTGAGCCGAAGTATAAATATTATAGCCGAGACCTCGGTTATAAAACCGTAAGTATTATAAGTTAAGGGTTTATTATCGGATATATAATTAATAATATCCTTAAAGGTATATAAATAATATTATTTATTCTTAATATTAAAGAGTTTTATTATATAATATTTATTCTCCGAAATATTATTTAATATTTAAGGCGGAACAATTATATTGCTGGTATCGAATAATAATTATAAATAATTCCGCCTGTAATCCTTTAATTAAGGTTAAAATAACTCGGGCGGATTTGACTTTAATTAAATTCTTTTTATTTTTACTCTATAATATTTTAAGTATTTAGAATCGGGCTATTTAATATTATATTATTATTTTGAATATTAATAAAATTAAATATTTTAATATTTTTTATATAAATATTCTTATTATAACGGAATATATTTGTATTAAACTTTTCGAAGCTAGCTTAATATAAAAATATTATTTAATAAGCTAAATAATACGGACTAAGTTCCTAAATTACTGACTTTTTTGATAATTAAAAGGCTATATTAAATATATCTTCTACGGCCGATTTTAAAGAATATATATTAAATATAATTTTATCGAAAATATAATTTATTTAATTTCTTAATTCTAGTAAATATAGTCTATTTAATATTCAATATTCGAGGAACTAATTGCTATTTTTAAAGAAATAAAATCTCTCTAATTAGAAGGTTTTTAAAGTATTATTAAGCAGCTTTAATAATTAATTGGTTTTATAATTAAATCCAACTTTATTATATATATTTATAAAATTATTAATAAATATAATTTATTATAATTTAGCCTTAGACGCCGGGCTATTTATTAAATAACTCAAGTATAGAAGCTTTCTTATATAATTAGGTATATTATTATATTTAGCTTAAAATATAATAATATATTCTTAGAAAGTATAACGGAGGAGTCCGATATTTATATATTTAATTATATATCGAAGTAATAAATATATTTCGATATATATACAAAAATATTAATAATTTCGCTATTATTCGTTAAGCCTATATATATTAATATTATTTATATTCTTCTTAATCGAATTTAGCGTAGGATATATTTGCTTATAAATAGTCGTTATTATTAATAATTACGATATTTAGTTTTATATTTATAACTATAATATAATATTCTCTTATTGATTATTATCGAGATTGACGTCCCTTTTATATTATATTTATATTATAATTACTTACGTTTTATAATTATAAATAATTAAATCTTTTAATACTTCGAAATTATTTAACTCGATTACCTGCGATCTATCTTAGCGATCGGCTATATATTATAGTATAATAAAGTTTTCTGGATTATTATTATTTTAATATATAATATAAATTAGCTTTAATAAATTAAATTATAAATATTATAAATTAAAGCCTGAAATTAATTAAGTATACTTATTAAAAAAGTTTTCTATTATATCGCTTTAAATAACTTTTATTGTTAATATTTGCTTTACTATTTTTAAATCCTTATATATTAACCGTAATTAAATATTATATATTATAATATTAAGGCCGAAATTAAATTAGCTATTATATAAGTCTCCGAAAATATATATATTATTTAATATTATATTTTTGTCTTTTATTACTAGCCGTATAGAGAAATATATTATTTTTGTTTATTAAAAGCGTTTATAATCCGGTATTTAAATAGCCTAAGGGAATATATTCGATTCGGGGTAAAAAATATAAAAACTTTTAATTATATCTTCAATATAAAATATTTAAATTTAAGGAATATAAATAAAAGTTAATAAAATATATAGAATATCGAAGTTCAATATATACCTAAATAATAATATTAGAAATAGTAAGTTTTTATATTATTTCTGTTGGGTATAATAAATAATAATAAGGTTATTAATTATCTTAATATAAACTTGTTTATAAAATATTTTATCTATTAAATATTAATATAATAATAATCGAATAGAACTCTTTTAAATCCTTAATATATTTACTATAATACCCTTTTATAAACTTGAAGTTATTATATATAATAATTATATAAGAATATTACCTTAATTAATATACTTTGCAAATAACTAGTTTATTTAATAATATTATTCTTTATTATATAGTCTAATAGGATTAATTCAAACTTATTCGATTAAGAATATTAATAACTCGACGCTGAACCCTGCTTTAATATAAATATAAGCTTAATATTTTAGTAAAGTTTATTAAATAAATTAGCTTAATATAATTACAAAGGATAGAAAATATCAGAATAAAATACTTACTTTAATCAGCGTTATTAGATCTCTAATAATAATTATTAAATAGTTATAACTATTAAAAAATATATTATTATAATATTATCTTAAAGGATAGCAAGGTTTTCAAAGATATATCTTTTAAATTATAAGCTAATAAAATATATCGTTTAAAATTCAAAATATTTAAAAGAGTATTTATTTCTTTCTATAAGATAAATTTAATTTAAGCTTAACCTTATTCGCGTATAAAGGTATTCTTTATAAGTTTTTCGATAATATCTGCTATTTCTAGGTTCTTTATATCGTTAATATAGGCAAAGTTCAGGAAATTATATTAAGATTTACAAATTCAATAATCGGAGCAATATTAAATTAAAAGAGCTAAAAAGATATTTATACTTTACTTTTATTTCTAGAACTAAGCGATAATTATATATAACTTTTTTAATTTAAATAAGCGAAGCCCTTAATATATTAATAAGTTAATAGCTACTCCTTGCTTCGCTGCCCTATTATTACCTTATTTATATTTTTATTTTAATCTTTAAATATCCGGTATTAAGCCGTTAATATCGCTGTAGTATCCGTATAAAGGTAGATTCGAGAATACCGTATTTAAAGGCGAAGAGATTATAAGTAGTAATATTAATATTATAATATATATTAATAATATTTTAAATTGAAATTTATAGTCTAAAAGTATTAATAATTAAGATCTCTATAGCCAATTATAAAACGTATTAATAAAAAAACTATAAGTCGAAAGTATAAGATAGGTTTGAATTAATAACTTCAATTAATTAAATAATTAATATATAAATATTAAATATAAAATAATAATAGAATTGCGAAGTTATTATAAATATTTTATTTAATAAAAAAATAGCGAAGCTACCTCGGTAGATTTATTACCCCTTAATATATTAATATTATTTGAAATCTTAGCTATTATTTTTTCTAATTTTTCCTTTTTTAAAACTTCTATTTCTCCTTCTGGAAAAAGAAATTCTCTATTTTATAATATTATATCTTTGTTATTATTATATATATATACGCCTATTTAAATTCCTTTAAAGCCTTGACTCTATATTAAGCTATCTTTGCCTATACTATTCTTTTATTTACGCTTAAGAAAACTTTTGCTTATATTATTATATTCGGATTATCTTATAATATTCGATATATCAAGGTATTGTTAATTAATATATTAAAAAAAAGCTAAATAATAATAGGGAATCGATATAATATTCTATTATATATATTTGAATATCCTGATAAGGAACTCTTAAAAATTAATTAAGTTAAATATATTATTATAAGCTCTGTCTATATATCTGATTTAATAGTATCGAAAGTTATTCTATTCTCTTATGCTGAATTAGTATCTTCCGAGTCGATTCCGATACCAATTGCTTTCAGGGTAAATTGGATTCGGGGTCGATTTGTATTACTCCTTAGTTGATTTGCTTTGGACCGGGGGTCGATTTGTATTATTCTTTAATTAATTTGCTTTGGACTGGGGGTCAATTTATATTACTCCTTAATTAATTTGCTTTAGACTAGGGGTCGATTTGTATTACTCCTTAATTAATTTGCTTTGGACTAAGGGTCGATTTGTATTACTTCTTAGTTGATTTGCTTTGGACTAAGGGTCAATTTATATTATTCCTTAATCGATTTATATCCTAATAAGGGTCGATTTATATCCCGATAAGAATCAATTTATATTAGTTTTTTGTATTATTATTTTCCCTTTTTAATTATATAATATATTTCTAATTTCCTATTCAATTATTGCTTCCTTTAACCTCTTATCTTTTTTCTTTCCTTTATATTTTTCCTAATCCCCGTTTTCGATTATAATAAAGTTGATTATATATTATTTACAACCCTTAATTCTTATTTATATTTAATATTAATATAAAATCTCGATATAATACTTGCAATTTTATAGTTTAAAAATTTATTTAGATATAAATTATTCCGATTTCCCAAAACCCGCCCGCGATAGATATATTATTTAATTCTAATATTTCGATTTAAATTATATATCCGAATTAACCCTCGATAATATCCCTAGGCCTATTGACCTTCCTATTCCCTATATTTAGACTTTTTATAATAGTTATATATATTGCTAATACCTTTATATCCTCCGGTATTATAATATAATATATATTTATTATAAAAAAAAATATAGCTTTGTAAGCTATTTAACTTCGGGTTAAAGCCGAAGTCGATTTTATATTGCTAATCGCCGCAGATACGTTAAAGAGGAGGATTGGGATTCCAAAGTTGTATACCAACGGATTACCGTATCTAGCAAAGGGTAATTCTATTACTATATTGATTTAGGCTTTATTACTTTTTTACTTGCCTTTCGGATCTTTACCCCGCCCTTTTTAATCCCGAAATACATTTATATTATTATTATTAGGGTCTTCGTTTACTGCTGATTAAATAATATTTAATTAATATTATTTATAATAATTGCCCTAGATCCGGCAAGGTTATATACTTCGGAAGTTAATTTATAACTCAAATATAATTAAATTATTTATTATTTATAAGGTTTTGCGATAAATAGCCTCCCTTTTTTAATTAACCTCCCCTATTATAATAAAGAAAGGTTAGAATAGGTTTATTTTATATTTAATTTATTAATTATTACTATATATAATTCCTTTTTATATTAAAAGATTAATATCTTCGATTAAATTATAATTAATATATTTATTAATTATAGAAACCGGGTTAAGGCGCCTTTATAGAATAAGCTATAAATAAGGATATAAAAAAAATATAAATAAGTATAAAAAGGCTTACTCTATTTCGTTATCTAGATTTATTTAAATAATAATAATTTATTCTATTTTATATTAATATTATTATAATTTTATTAGTTTAAAATATATTTTCGTAATAATAAATCGGTTTATATAATATAAATATTTATAGAATAAGTATAGGACGAAATCTTTAACCGGAAAAGGCGGGATTACTTGAAATATCGCTAAGAATACCTTATTAAAAGTATAAAAATATTAATAATCGCCCTCCTCGATTATCGATTATATAAACGGCTTAATAAAAGCGTTATTATTATATTTTTTATTATCTTTAATATTAATAGCGCTATAAAGGGTTTTTATAA
>JAABUQ010002890.1_pt1 | contig 32788 bp, 34 predicted proteins | sample 5560001 | NCBI WGS metagenome assembly JAABUQ01 (sample SAMN10711888, study PRJNA513371) | rock metagenome | isolation source: Antarctica rocks | place: Antarctica: Victoria Land, Finger Mt nord | collected 2015-12-18 | reverse complement strand
TAAACACAGGCGCCCAGGTCGCGCCGGAACGCGGCGAGCGAGCGCCGAAGCGCTTGTAGGAGTTCACCGAAGGCGCGGTCAGGGCACACAGCGCGGAGGCGTGGTCAATGATGCCGCCCAGAAACGACAGGGCGACCGACGACAAGCCGCGCGGGTCGCTTTTGTCCAGGAATAAGTTGTCTTTGCCGTCCGCATCCCACAGCGACACGTGCATGTGCGCGCCGTTGCCCGTCAGGTGCGCGAAGGGCTTGGGCATGAAGGTCGCCAGCAAACCGCGCTCTTCGGCTAATGCCTTCACGGCAAACTTAAAGAAGGATACTTTGTCCACCGTCGGCAAGGCATTGTCAAAACGCCAGTTGATCTCAAACTGCCCGTTGGCGTCCTCATGGTCGTTCTGGTACACGCCGTAACCCAGGCTGTTGAGGTAGCCCATCAGGGTCATCAAAAAATCGGCGTTGCGCAGGAGGGCAAGCTGGCCGTAGCACGGCTTCGCCAGCGTGTCCCCGGCATCGGCCACCGTGAGCAGGCCATCCGCGCCCCGTTCCACCAGGAAAAACTCCGGCTCGATGCCCAGCTTCATGGAAAAGCCCTGCGCCCTAGCATCCGCGAGGGCCTGTGTCAGAATGGCGCGCGGGCAGTAGTCCCAATTGGCGCCGTTTAATTGCAGGTTGCCCGCCATCCACGCGAGGCCCGGCTTCCAGGGCATCGGAAAGACCGTGGAGTCGGCCTGCGGCACGCAGGACAGGTCGGGGTCGTGCGGCCCCTGCCCGACACCGTCCACGGCAAAGCCCGCGAAGCCCGCCGCGCCTTCAGCAACATCCGTCAGGCATTCGGCGGGCACGAGCTTGGCACGCGGCGTGCCGTGCATGTCCACAAAAGACATCAAGAAGAACTTGATATGGTGTTCAGCAAAAAGCTGCTGGGTCTGGGTGATATTGAGCATCGTTTTTCCCTGCTGCTGAGGTCAGCGTAAGAACTTCGCCCGTTGATACGGGTAGCTTGAGCGGATAGGGCGTTCTTCAGCGAACCGCGCGAGGGTAAACAAAGACACATCGAATGGGTCGGGGCGACCCAGGGCGCGGCAGGCCATGATTTCGCCGACAACGGGGGACAGTTTAAACCCATGCCCGGAAAAGCCGACGGCAGCATGAAGATCATCGCCGAAGCGGTCAATGATGGGCTGCCAGTCGGGGGTAGTCTCATACAGGCCCGCAAAAGCGCGACGCACGCCGCCCTTGCCGCCGCCGGCCATGTCCGAAAAGCGCGCTCTCGTCTTGCGCTGCGCCTCGGAAACCGTGGAGGCACTTACGCTTTCATCAAAGCCATCGGGAAAGGGCAGGGCTTCCTGCAAGTCCGCCTGGTCCGACGAGCCGACCCACATGCCGTCTGCGCCATCGGCGCGAAAGTACGCGAGGTTGACCAAATCCGACACCACGGGAAAGACGCCCGCATACGGGGCAGGGCGCTCCAGCACGGCAATCTGCGCCCGCACCGGGGTGACAGGCAGCGACACGCCAAACAACGCCCCGACGGGCTGCGACCAGTTGCCGGTGCACAAAACAACCTGGCCCGCGCTGACCGTTTCGCCATTGCCTAAAGCCACCTGCCAGCCGCTGCCCGCGCGCGCGGCGGCGACAACAGGGCAGCCGAAGCGCAGGCCCGTGCCCATTTGCGCAGCGCGCTCTGCGAAAGCGGCGACCGTCAGGGCGGGGTTTGCGTAGCCGCCTTGGTCTTCATACGAGGCCAGGGCAATATCGCCGGTGCGGATGCCTGGAACAAGCGCACTGACCTCAGAGGGACTGAGCAGGGCGGCATGGACACCCAGCGCCTGATGCATAGCTGTCGCCGCGCGCAGGGTCGGCTTATCAGCTTCGTCCACCAGAACCGTATAGCCCGACCGGACAAAGCCGCAGGGCAGGCCGACTTCCTCGTCAAAGTGCAAAAAGCGTTTGTTGGCTTCGAGCGCAAGGGCAACCAGGGCGGGGACACCGTAGTGCGCGCGGATGATCGCCCCGGAGCGTGCGGTGGTCTCCCGGCCCGGCGCGGCGCGGCGCTCGACCAGGGTCACGCGCGCACCTGCCAGCGCCAGATGGTAGGCCGTAGCACAGCCCATCAAGCCGCCGCCGATCACAAGCACATCTGCCGTTGCGGGCATGGCGATTAGTGCCCCCCCGGCACAAGCGAAGACAAGGAAATGGGTGCGCGCATCCCTGCCATCGGCAGGTTGGTCACCAGGGCGGATTCCAGTGTCAGGGCGCGCAGGTCGTCCCGGTCCAGGTTTTGCACATGGGACTTGCCGCAAGCGCGGGCCATAATCTGCATCTCCAAAGTCATGGCGTGCAAGAAGTTCTCCACGCGCTCGGCGGCTTCCTCCACCGGCAGGCGGGCCATCAAAGCCGGGTCTTGTGTCGCCACGCCGACCGGACAGCGGCCTGTGTGGCAATGGTGACAGGCACCGGGCTTTGTCCCCATCGCTTCATAGTCTTCCACCCACAAAGGCGCATTGCAGTTGAGGGCGATAATCGCCGCCGTGCCGATCGCGACCGCATCCGCGCCCAGCGCTAATGCCTTCGCCGCATCCACCCCGGATTTGATGCCGCCGCAGACAATCAATTGCACTTTGCCCGTCAGCTTCAAGTCTTCCAAAGCGCGCACAGCCTCGCAGATAGCCGCCAGGGTGGGAATGCCCGTATGGTCCAGCAGGACATCCGGCGAGGCCGCCGTGCCGCCTTCCATGCCGTCCACAACGACGCAGTCCGCGCCCGCTTTGGCCGCAAGCTTGACATCTTCATACACGCGGGCCGCACCCAGCTTCACATAAATGGGCTTTTCCCAGTCCGTTGCCTCGCGCAGTTCCTCAATCTTGATGGCTAAATCCTCCGGCCCCATCCAGTCCGGGTGGCGGCAGGGCGATCGCTGGTCGACGCCGTCCGGCAGGTCGCGCATGGCAGCGATTTCAGGCGATACCTTTTGACCCAGCAGCAGCCCGCCCGTCCCCGGTTTCGCGCCCTGCCCGACAACAATCTCGATCGCGTCTGCTCGCTGCACATCGCGCGGGTTGAACCCATAGCGCGAAGGCAGGCACTGGTAGACCAGGGTTTCGGAATATTGCCGGTCTACAGGGTGCATGCCCCCATCGCCAGTGCAGGTAGAGGTGCCCGCGCGCGTGGCGCCCAGCCCTAGCGCTTCCTTGGCATTGCGGGACAGTGCTCCGTAAGACATGCCCGCGATCGTGATGGGAGTCTTGAGGTGCAGCGGCTTTTTGGCGTAGCGAGTGCCCAAGACAATATCCGTGGTACAGGTTTCGCGGTAGCCTTCCAGCGCGACGCGTGTCAGCCCTGTGGGCAGAAACGTCAGGTCTTCCAAGCTTGGCAATTGCCGCGCGGTGGAGAAGGCACGGATACGGTAGCGGCCCAGGCGGGCCTTTTCCTGAATATCATGGATGCTGGCTGGGTCCCAGATGCGGGACGGCGTCGCTTCGTCTATGGGCATAAGTCTTGCTCCTTCAAAGTTATCACAGGGCCGTTTTCCAAAGTTCCTTTTCTTTCTTACTGAAGTTGTAAAGCTTTTTGCCTGAGACGATTTTTTTAAACTCGGCAGGGGAAGCATCCATCTCCGCATCGGACAGGATCTGGGAGAGGAGGGTGATGTCGGTATCGGTCATGTCGGCCCAGACGGCATCGCTGCCTAACACATCCGCCGTGCCGCGCAGGTAGATCATTCCTTCGTACAGCGAGTCGCCCAACGCTTCGCCTGCATCGCCACCGACAACCAAAATGCCCTTTTGCATCATAAAGCCGGTCATATAGCCCACATCGCCGCCGACAACCAGCACGCCGCCCTTCATCGCGACCCCGCAGCGCGCGCCTGCATTGCCGCCAATAATAAGTGTCCCGCCGCGCATGGTCGCGCCCGCGGCGGAGCCTGCCGAGCCAGAAATCTGCACTCGCCCAAACATCAGGTTTTCTGCCAGCCCCCAGCCGGCATCGCCGCTGATCTGCACATTTACGCCTTCGCACAGCCCGGCGCAGTAGTAGCCGACATGGCCTTCGATGCGCACCGTCAGAGGCGTTGTCAAGCCGACCGCGATGTTGTGCCTGCTATCCGGATTGAGAAGCACCACTTCCGCTTCCGGCCCCACCCGGGCGACTTCCTTGAGAAATGCATTGATCTCCCGCGTACTGCGTCCTTCGCAGTCAAACGTCTTCAGGCCATCTCCCATACACGCACCTCCCGCGGCTTGACTTCCCGAATGCAAATGTCCTGCCCAAGAAGACGATGCAGTGCCTGCGGCTCGGATGCCAGCGCGACCATCTCTTCGTTCTCCGAGTACAGCAAGGGCTTGGTCGCGAACGGGTCGCGCACCACGCCCAGACCCTTTGCGGTGGCGGCGATGAATGAGAACGATCCATCTAAGTCCTGCCCGGCCTGCTGCAGCGCCTCTTGCAAAGACAAACCGCCTGCCATTTTGCGCCCCAGATACACGCCGATAATCTCCGAGTCGTTGCCGCTGGCGAATGCGTAGCCGTCAGCTTCAAACTGAAGGCGCATCTTGTGGTAGTTGGTGATATGCCCGTTGTGGGTCACGGCGATGTCGGCAAACGGCCTGCCCCAAAAGGGCTGCGCATGCGCGGGGTCTATGCGGCTTTCGGTCGCAAGACGCAAATGGGCAATGCCATGCGTGCCGACCATGCCATCTGCCACACCGCGCAGGCTGTCTGCCAGCCCCACGGACTTTTCCACAGTCATCGTCTTGCCCAGTGATGAAACAGTGCAGCCCGGCAGCCCGGCTTCAATCACCTGCACCAATGCGCTGTGGTCTGCTTCCGATCCGGGCCGGAGGCAGGCCGTGAAGCCTGCGCAGTCTGGTGTCAGGTCAAACAAGCGTCCGCCTCCGAGTGCCTGCACACCCTGTGCATCCGGCAGGGGCATGCCGGATGGGAGCATCACCTGCACGCCTAGTAATTGGTCCGGTGCAGGCACGCCGAACACGGCTATGCCTGCCGAATCCATGCCGCGATGCTGGAGGCAGGAAGCCATTGTCAGCAGTGCCTGTCCAACAGGATAACTTCGCGCTTGTTTTTGCAACACTCCGGCGATGCCGCACATAGGCTCTGGCTCCTAAAACATAAAAAGACGCTATTTCAGTTCGGCTGCACCCAATAGTGGGTTTGCGAGATTGAAATAGGCGTCTTTGCCTAACTAGTTTTTTATAATTATTCAGGTCCTCACTGGACTGAGGGCTGTAATTTAGCATATTTTGTTTGCACATGTCAACACATAACGCAAGCAAAGCAAAACAATTATTTACTTATCGCTAGCTCGCGTTTGTGGCTGCAGGCAGCAATGCGTGGTACACTACAAACTATGACAAGTGGAGAACTGGACGAAATTGATAAAAAGCTGCTGCGCGCCCTTTCCGCAGACAGTCGTATGGCGGCAGCATCCCTGGCACAAGTGGTCGGGTTAACACGACAGGCAGTCGCGGACCGCATGGAGCGACTGAAATCCGAGGGATTGGTTCAGCGCTATACACTGGCGCTGGATCAGGACAAACAAGGGATCACTATCCGTGCCTTCGTCGCGATTACCCTTTTGCCGGTCTGCTCCGACAAGCAGGAACAGAGCGTGCTGTCTCTTTTGGAATGCAGCCCTTGGGTACAGGAATGTTACCGCGTGACTGGAGAAGATTATTTCCAGACACGCGTGGTCGCACCAGATATTGCAGCTGTTCGTGCTCTTGTACTGGGTCTGCGAGCGACAGGTGTAGTACAGTCCACACGAACAATATTGGCTTTGGAAACGATGTTTGAAAAAAGTGCCTTAGGTTATTTAGAGGGGTAGTGGTAGGCGTTTGGTTTAACATAATCATTCCTCACCGGTTTCGGCCAGCCATTCCTGAAAAAGGCAGGGCGAGTTGTTCGGGTTCGTCGTCCTCTTCCTCTGGCTCTGTATACTGCCGTTCCATCTCTTCAAACAAGTACGTGCAGACAGCAAGGCCGAACAACTCGGATCGGTCTGTGAACTCCTCATTGCCGTGCATAAAGTCGTACCAGAACGTTGCCACGTTTTGACAACAGCCTGCGCCAAGTTTAGGAACTTGATGTTACGCAGACCTAAGTGCCTGCTGTATTTGCGCGTGCCTGGTAAACTTGGGTAATAGTATACTTGGCTAAGCAGGCTTGAAGGGACGTTGAAAAAGCCGGTTAGCCCCGGCTTTCTTGGTTTGCTTCTTCTTCTGTTGCTGTTTTTGGTACTCGGCTTCGCGCTTGTCTATCTCAGACTTGGGAACCGACATAACCTGCCGTAAACTACCTTTGAACGTGTCATAGGCAGGGAGTTGTGGTTGTTCTTTCAATGGTAAGCATTCATTCTTGTGTGCCATCTTCTACTACCTCCAATGCTTCACCCTTGAACAAAACGCCCGTTGTGTCTATTTTCACACCACTTGGTTTTTCAACAGAGAGGGAGCGGGAAACCCCAATACCTACAATACTAGCCCCCGCGTCAAGCGCGTTCCGCTCTTTGTGCCTTCGGGCGGCAGAAACCGCGTGAAGGTTCCGTGCCCTGAACGGCGAATAGTAGAAGGGAAGGCCGTGTAATGAGCAACAACGTACCACAGCCTGACGCGCCGGAAGAGGGCAGTTTTGTATCTGTTGATCCTGAAATACTTAGAGCCTGTTGCAAAACCTATGTTTTGTGCTTTGTGCTAATTTGTGCTTTGTGCTAATTTGTGCTTTGTGCTAATTTGTGCTTTGTGCTAAAATGCTGGCATGGCAAAACCGCTGGTTTCTGATGAACTTTGGGCGGCCATCGAGCCGCTTCTGCCGCCCGCACCAGACAACAGGTTCGGTGGCAGGGCCCGTGTGCCTGACCGTGCTGCTTTGACGGGCATCCTGTTTGTGCTCAAAAGCGGCATCCCCTGGGCCATGCTGCCCCCTGAGATGAACTGCGGCAGTGGCAGCACGTGCTGGCGCAGGCTCCGAAACTGGCAGGAGGCGGGCGTCTGGCTCGCCCTGCACCACCTGCTGCTGGCGCGGCTGCAACTGGCGGAGCGCATCGATTGGAGCCGCGTCAGCGTGGACTCGTCGAGTGTGCCTGCGCCAAAGGGGGCACAGAGTGCGGGCCGAACCCAACCGACAGAGGCAAACAGGGCACGAAGCGCCATCTTATGGTAGACCGCAACGGTTTGCCTCTGGTGAGCATGATCACGGGAGCCAATGCCGCAGACTGCAAGTTCCTGCTTCCTCTTGTGGATGCACTCCCGTTGTGGATGCACTCCCGCCGTTGTGCGTGCGGCAAGGAAAGCGGCACCGCCCGTACAAGCTGCACGCGGACAAGGCTTACGACAGCGCCGCCTTGCGTCAGGACCTAAAGCAACGCTTCATCATTTCGCGCATCGCACGGCGGGGCGTGGAAAGCAGCGAGCGGCTGGGGTGTTACCGCTGGGTAGTGGAGCGCACGAATGCTTGGATTAACCAGTTCCGCAGGCTCAAGGTGCGGTACGAACGGCGGGCCGATATTCATCAGGCGTTCCTCACCATCGGTTGCGCTCTCATCTGCCTCAGGCGCACCTGACAGGTTTTGCAACAGGCTCTAAGTAGCTGTGCATATGTAATCCAGGTTTTGTGTTGTGGTAAACTGCTGGCATGAAGTTCATTCCTGCCTTGAGCGAAGAAGATCGCATCGCCCTGGAACAACTCCACCATCAGGGAGCAGCCCCCCGCCCGCGCCTAGTGATCTTCTTGTTGCCGTCATAGCCGCGTGGCCCCCTTTTCCCTGGTCTTGACGCTTTGGCTGTCCAATACGGCAGCCGAGGCATGAGGCTCACGACCCATCTGCATTTGGGTCTGCTGGCGCAGCGCATCGTGAATAGTCTGCCAGATGCCGTTGTGTTTCCAGTGCCAGAAGTAATAGTGCGCCAGGCTCCAGGGTGGCAGGTCATGGGGCAAGGCTCGCCGCGCGTCGCCGTTGCGGGTGACATAGAGGATGGCGTTGACGATCCCGCGCCGTGCATAGTGGGCAGGTCTACCGTCTGGTTTGGCGGCAGGTATGAGTGGTTCCAGCACTTGCCACTGCGCATCGCTCAGGTCGGAAGGATAGAGTATGCGGCTACTCATGCCGCCATTCTCGGTAAGCCATAAGCCTTTTTATACACACTCTAAACTAAAACTCACCGTGAATCGTTTCCGCATTGACCCAAACATCGACTGCACAGTGCCTTAAACTTATCGGCTACGCCTCGTGCCGCAGCAAACTTCATGCCCCGAACAAAAATACAACTGAACATGTCCAAAAGGGGTTGGTACGGCAATCTGTAGGCAGTTCTCAGAGTGGCAGGCAGAAATCGGGCAGTGCGGCAGCTCGGTGACAGTGAGTGCTGTGCGCGGCGTGGGGGCGACGAAGTCGAGTCGTATTGCGCATTCTGGTACAATCAGGAGGCTATGATAAAGCTTTTCACGTCCCAGAATCTTCCCGAAGTGGAACTATGCCGCTTGATGCTGGAAGAGCAGGGCATTGCCTGTACCATTCGCAATCAGTACGCCTCTATCGCGCGCGGCGAAATACCATTTACGGACACCTGGCCTGAACTCTGGGTGCTCAACGACGCCGAGGCGGACAAGGCTCGGGCGTTACTGGATGCTCAGCCCGCTGCCGACAAGGGCGAGGACTGGACGTGCCCAGAGTGCGGCGAGAGAATCGAGGCGCAGTTCACATCGTGTTGGAACTGCTCGGGCGAGAGGCCGTGACGATCTATGGAGGACGTGATTGCTCAAGTGGAACGTCTTTACGTCTCTGAGGCAGGAAAAAGGAAAGTTGTTTGAAGCCTTTGATCGCAACCTAAGATACTATAAGCGAGCGAGCGTTTTGGGTAAAATGTCATCAACGTAGCGCGCAAAGAAAAAATCGGCAGGAAGGTACGGTTCAGCAATGTGGGGCACGCACAATCTGCCGCTGTTTTTGTTGACGGCAGTCACTCTCACCCTAATTCTAGGACCCAGCACGATGTACATCCTTGGGCGAAGCATCTCACAAGGGCCCAGAGCGGGCGTGTTATCCGTTCTGGGCATTGGTGCTGGCTCCCTGTGCCATACTGCCGCCGTTGCCTTCGGGCTTTCTGCTGTCTTTGCTGTATCGCAAACCGCGTTCAGCGTCGTCAAATATGCGGGTGCCGCTTACTTGATCTTCCTGGGCTTGCAGACGTTGCGAAAGGACGCGAAAAGTGAGGAAGCGCAAGAGTTACAGCCTGCCCAGCATCGTACTCAGCGCATTTTTGGTCAAGGCTTATTGACGCAGCTCCTCAACCCCAAAGTGTCGATTTTCTTCATTGCCCTGCTGCCGCAGTTCGTTAACTCTGGTAGAGTCCATAGCCCATGGCCTTTTCTGTTCTTGGGTGTACTCTTTGTATCGTTGGACACTCTTTGGTTTCTACTGATTGCTTCTTGCAGCGCCTTTTTTACAGGCTGGCTGAGGCAAAACACGCGAGTGCAGATTGGCATGCAGCGAGTGACGGGGCTGCTGTACATTGGGCTTGGATTGAACTTGCTGCGGCTGAAAGCAAAGCTTGCATCCTGAAGAGGCTTGTGCGCCGTGAACCGAGGAAACATGAATGTAGCACTGAAACGTTGGGCTGAAACACCACTAAAGGTGAAGCACCCTCGATAAGCGCGTGACGGAAACAGGAGAACGATATAAAGCTGCAACAAAACTTACTTCGCCACAATGTCTCGCTGGCTCTGGCGTCGCTTTCGCTCGCCGCGCCAATCCTGCTCACCCTTCCTGCAGCGGCCTCGCCAAAGTTCGACTCTCGTGGTCACCAGCCGTGTCCCGACAGGACGCTTGCTGATGTGCAGGCGGACGAGGCACAAAAGCAAGTCTTTGGTAGTCATGACGGGCATGTCACGCTACCGACGCCGCAGGAATTGGCAAACTACCAGGATGCCGCAGCAAAAGCTGAGGCGATCAGGCCGCTGATCCCGTGTTATCCGCGCCGAGACGACCATAAACGGCACAAGCGGTGAAGCTTGCAGTCGGAGGTAGGTTTTCTTCGCGCAAATCATTGCCGTGAGTTTGCGAGTGGCAGCGGCCAAACACTCTCGTCAGGTTCAGCGGCAGCATTCTTATGCCCAAAGGATGACTGTGGTCTATAAACGGTCGGGTACGTGTGAAGCGTTGCTTCCAGGTCTTTCGCGCTGATGGGCAGATAATTCTGGGGGATGCTGACGCGGGCCGAGAACTAGCCGAAAGCTTGGTTCAGTGGAGCGCAAGCCCTGTTTATCCGCAAAATCCACGCACGGCGGCCTCCCAAACGCTGAGACAACGCCGCTATGTCTGTGGGCACAATGCCGACGTAGCGATAGATGAGCGTGTAGCAACACGTACCTGCCTACGCTATAGCCTGCAGTAGAACACAACGAGCACCCGCACTATCTCTTTTTCCTGCTTCAAAGCGTCAATCGTTGCGGCCTTTAGCCGCCCCCACTTCCTTTGTCAGCTCTGTTTCCAGCATCTCCATGAACTCCACAGGCCCCACGCCCAGCGGCCTCAAAAACTCCCGCACCTCCAGCAACAAAAACATCCGTTCACCCCGCTCAATGCTGGTCACGATCTGCCGCTGCACTCCAAGCTGCTCGGCAAGCTGACCTTGGGTTAAACCCGCCTGCTTGCGCAATCTTCTGAGAAGCACCCTCAGAATACGGCTTTCCTGCGAGTGGATGATTTTACTGAACACAGCCCAATGATGAACCCGTAAAATAAAATGCGCCAACATCGCGCATTTCGGGTACACTCTGTGCAGCCAAAGGGCCGCATTGTCTCTGAGGCCGCCTAAACGAGGGCCGAGACCAGAAATGGACACAAATGAAACCCTCACACCTCGCCCCCGCCCGTTTGGGTGGACTGTACACCGCAGTGGTCCCTCTTCTTGCACTGCTGGCCGCCCCAGCAGCCCTTGCCCAAAGCGGGCAATACCTGCATCTCAGCCCAGGCGATACCCTCAGCGTCAGCAGCGCAGGTACTATCGGCACCGTCGGCGGCTCGCCCGTCGTTATGCCTAGTGCCACTTCCTACACAGGTTCTGGATACCCTGACCAAACCGTAGACAACTATGGTCATTTCACCCTGGGCAGCGGTGGAAGTTTAACCAACCCACGAAGCCAGGGAGGCTATGGCATATTAACACAAAGCAACGGCACCGTAACAATCACGGGCGGCAGTGTTCTCGTCGGTGACAACAGCATCGCCTTGGGTGCCACAGACAGCAGCCGCGTCAGCATAACGGGTGGCACGATCACCGCGGGGAACAATGGCAAAGGCGTGTTCGCGTTTGGCGGAAATATGGTGACCATTGCTGGCGGTGTGATCACTGTCGGGCAAGGCGGTACGGGCCTAGACTCTTCTTTCGGGACTACTATCGACCTGTTTGGGTCGAACTTTGCTTACACCGCGAACGGCATTACCACCCAAATCACCAGTGGCTTCCTTCCAAGCAATGGGTTTGGTGGCACGATCACGGGCACCTTTCTCAACGGGGACAGGCTCAACACGACCTTCGGAAACGACGGCATTCTGGGAGTCAACGTTGGCACTCCGCCTGTGATTGCGCCCGAACCAAGCCCCGCTTTGGTTTTTGGTCTTGGCATTCTCTCCCTGGGCATGATTGCCTTCCGTCGCGCCCGCCAGTTTCCAGGAACGAGTGACTAAGTGGAATATGGAGACTGAATAAGCAAAAGGCCCACCCAGACAAAAGGCCCACCGAGAAAACTTGGTGGGCCTTTTGTCTGACTTTCGGTGCTTTATTGTGGACGGCGATCTCACATGCTGCATCAATCAAACAGGTACAATGATGAGCATGAACAACGACAAAACCGCCGCTTGATCAACTGCGCGACGGCCTTGGCACTGCAGGCTTAACGCTAGAAACAGCGCTTGCCGACTTGCGGCATATTTGCGAGACCAGCGATGATGGGAGCCGAAGGCTAAACCCACTGTGAAAAGAGAAACCCCAATGCGCATCATCGGCGACGTTCACGGCCTGATCCCAGACTACCTTAATCTTCGCGCCCATGCCGACGAAAGCATCCAGATTGGCGACATGGGTTTGGGGTTTAAGGGCGTTGCCCTGCCGCCGAGCCGCGAGCACAGGTTTTTCCGCGGCAACCACGACTCGCCTCAAGCTTGCCGCGAGCACGAAAGCTACATGGGTGATTGGGGCTACGATGCCGCGAAGAGCCTATTCTGGTTTTCGGGCGCGGACTCCATCGACAGGCACCTGCGGCGCGAAGGCGTGAGCTGGTGGCGTGACGAGCAGCTTTCGGGGGGAGAGTTCCAAGAAGCGCTGGATTTGTACGAGCAAGTAAAGCCGCGAATTGTGCTGTCTCACGACGGCCCGCAGGCTTTCATTGAGGCTGCTTTTCACATCGATGCTCGTTCCCTCACGCGCCAGGCGCTCCAGCGGGCATACGAGCTATGGCAGCCATCCATTTGGGTGTTCGGCCATCACCATCGGAAGTTTGACTACGTCTCGCCTGAAGGGACGCATTTCGTATGCTTGCCAGAGATGGGGTTTATGGACATCAACTTGCCGCTTTGGCCTGAGACGACTATAGGCACGGCTGAGCAGCATCGTTTGAAAGAGCAGCAGTTTCGAGAGATGTTCGACAATGCGATGGCCGCTGTACAAGGCATCGTTGACATGCCCGACCGACGGGCGAACCTTTTGGTGCGCCTGTGCCTTCAGAATGAGGGTCGGCTGTCGGCAAGCAAGAGGAAGCATTATTCTGAACTCACGGATGAAGAAGTACGGCGGATGGAAGAAGCGGTGCGGGAAGTGAAAGACAAGGCAGAGGTTGTTGATTTCGTCAATCACACATAACAAGACAAAATCAATTCGCAAATGAAACAATAATGTCTTGTTTTGAGGTATAATTTAACTGTCCTTGTTCGGAGGTTGGGTTCATGCCTGTTATCCAAGCATTTCAGATACCTAAATTGTATATGTTTATCCCAAGCGGTGACCATATGCCTCCTCACTTCCATATCAGGCACCCTGATGGATGGGTGATCAAGATCGACATTACGGCCTGCACCGAAAGCACCTTGTCTTTCGTGGTAATCAGGCCGCCGCAATTCGCGGGGCCGAACAGCAAGCTGGAAAAGACAATCCGCCAAAACGTTGTAGAACATCGGGCGGCGTTGCTGCAAGAGTTCGAAGACGCGCTGCCCAAAAAGTTCGAAGACGCGCTGCCCAAACTGATGTAGACAGAAGGAAAGTTTTATGCTCACCACTTCTCGGAATTCAGATTCTCGGAATTCAGATATGGCTGTTGTTGTTTATGATCGAGCGCTGCAAAAGGCGGTGCCGAAATCGACAAATATCAGGGTACTCAAACACACCGCAAGAACAGAGATTGAGAACGCCGTGAATTTGTTTGTGTTGTCGTCCGATATCGACCTCAAACTGGCTGCTGAGGTAATACACAAAGCAAGCAGTCAGCATCGGTTACGAGCATTGATGATTCACAGTGGCAGTGATGCGACTTGGCTGCCCCAGCTTATGAACAGGGCGGATGTACGTTCGCTGCGCAATACTATTGTTCATCAAGGAACGCAGGTGCCTGCCCGAGTGCTGAAAGCGTGGACAGAAGGAGTACAGGACATAACCATCGCGAACGCTTTTGTCAGCGCTGATTTGTTGCTTATTCAAGATTGCGCCGCCCAGGTTCATGAGTTCCCTTTCACGGCAAATCGCGCATTGGCAAAGCTTTCGCCGTCCGAGCGCGGCTCGTTTCGGATTGACCCCGACGGCAACTACATTCATTGGCCGAGCGCAGATATCCATCTTGACATGGAGGCGATCAAAAACACTCTCTACAAGGAACAGCGAGATCAGGCTGCGCTGGCTCGACTCGTTCACGACCAGACATTTGGAAGAGCCATCATGATCTTTCGAAAGCGTCGAAATCTGCGTCAAACCGATATGCGTCCGCTTTCCGCGAGGCAACTGAGCCGCATTGAAACTAGCGAGCGCGCTTCCGTCAAATCGATCAAGCTGATTGCCCAAGGGCATGGACTGGACGCGAATGAATATTTGAACGAGATCGCGAAAGTCATGGAAGAGATCAAAGGCCAGACACACGAGCGTGCCGCCTGACTTTACCGTGTTCCTTGATCGAGCGAGGCAACCTTGTGAGCGAAACAATAGAAACTGAAGAAGAGTACAAAGCAGCACTCGCCGAAATCGAGCGCCTTTTCAACTGTGTGCCTGGCACCGCCGAGGAAAAGCAGCTAGACAGTTTGGTGGATCAGGTGGAAGCATACGAAGCCGAACACTATCCGATTGGACAGCCGAGTGCCGAAGCGGTGGCTGAGTACGAGGCGGAGAAGCGTGGCCTGAGCTTTGAGCAGGCAAAGGCGTCCACACTCGCTCAGTACGGCGACGCATTGCAACGACTCGCCGATACAGCGGAAAGAAAAGACTATGAGAACAATACCTGAAGCAGTAAAGGAAGAACTCGCCGCTTTAGCGGAAATGTCCGATGAAGACATTGATTTCTCCGACATTCCTGAGACATCGGCGCAGGACTGGTCGGGTGCGGTGCGCGGCAGATTTTGTCGGCCTGGGGCTGGCGAAGGCACTATCCTTACTTCTGACGATGGGGAAGTGGTCGAGATACTTGACGTGCCAGAAAACCTAGTTTGATACAATGAAGACAATAGAAGAAACACAAAAGCAAACCTGCTGCCACGCCTGCAACAGTGTAACGGTTAGAGACACAAGGCCGCGCACGGTCAACTATAATGGCCGCAGCGAGATTGTCCAAATGCCTGGCTGGTATTGCCAGTGTGGCGAGGCAATCTACTCAGGCACGGACATGGCGGTTTCAGGGCAAGCGCTCCGTCGGCTCAAGGCTGAGGCCGAAGAAGCAAGTAAGAATTGAGGGCGTAATTATAATGCCGAGTAGAACAGAAAACACGATGGCCATCACGTTATCCTGCGGCAACGTGTTTGCCGACTTTGGGGTTTCGAACGCTAACTATCATCTGGTTAAGGCCAACCTTGCCTCAGCACTTCGGCGGCTTATTCAAGAACGGAAACTTAACCAAGCGGAAACAGCAGAGCTTCTGGGAACAACACAAACTCGCATCTCAAATCTTTTCAACAATAGAATCGATAAGCTGAGCTTTGATCTTCTGCTTGGCTACATGGATAAGCTTGAGCAAGATGTTGAAATCTTTGTTCGCCCTCGAAAGCAGTAGTTAGGCAGCAGCAGTCTACGATGCTAGAACTTTGAGAGTGCAGGGGGAAACTTCCCTTGTGCAAAACGAGACTCCAATGCACAGTCGAGCAAACGCCAACTCCTAATCGGGCAAACGCTAACTCCTAACATGCTGGTTTGACCAATTATCAACCTGCCGCCGCGCCGTCGGCGATGCACAGAGACGACAAAGCCCCCGCCCAGGAAATCCAAGGTGAGGCCACAACAGGAACAGTCGGTTAAAGGAAAGACAGCCCCGTCATCCCTTCCTCAAACCCTTTGCGTGACCACTGTTCTCGGAACGCTTTTATGTACGGGTACTCCGTGTTCTTTGTGGTGCCTATCGCCTTGAGCACCTCTTCCAGGGAAATGCCCTGTTCACTGATTTTAAGAGCCCCAAGGACACGATACACAATTCTGTCCGCTGAGCAAATCAGATACTCGTCGAACGGGCGACTGACAAGCACCGCGAGCAGTTCGGCTTCTCCTGCGTCCAATTTCTCCAGGATGTCTTGACCGAACTGCTTCCGCAACGACTCCGTCTCGGCCAGAGTTACCTCATGGACGATGATCCGCCTGTTTTCCTCGTAGGCTTTGAGGTCGATGGAGTGCCTGACGCCATCCAGATCGTCGTAAAAGCGGGTTTCATTCACGATGCCACGGGAAAGATGTACGTCACAGGCTCCGACAACGGCCTCTCACTGCCCGAACTGGTGCAAGCGAATGACGATCATCGCGTCAATGAGCAGTAAGCGTAATCTCGGCATCCAGATCGCCCTCCTCATTGCGCCGCATCGCCTCCTCGACGCTGACGCCTATGTACTCGGCGAACCTCCCCACCGAAATCTGCCCCTGCTGCAGTGCCCTCAGAGCCAAATCCCTATAGCGCTGAGGCAGAGCCAACGGTTCATCCCTCTGCCCTGACAACGCCTGTTCCTGGGGCCGCATCTCCTTCAGCCGTGTGATAGCCTGCTCCGTCGCTTCCTGGTCCAGCCTGTAGACGGAGTGTATGCGCCACGCCACCGCCTCGACGGACACCTGGAACTGATGGGCGATCTCCACCACTGCGGCGAGAGGGAGTTTACCATCCCGCCTACGCCTCTCCACCGCGCTCCGCACCTCGCCCTCGGGCATCAGCAGGTGCGACGCAAAGGTGTTGGCATATTTCTCCTCTTCAGGGCTGGACACGCTGGGCTGCCCCCCCGAGTCGTGGCCGAACACCTCCCAGGTGAGGAGGTGGAACAGCTCGTGGGCGAGGTCGAAGTTTCGACGCGCCCGTGAACTCCTGGAGTTCAGCAGGACCGCCCACCCGTACCTCCCACTCCTGACGGAGGCCGCAGTTCCCGTAGGGTCGATGTCCTGGTGGAAGATTTTGATGCCGCACTTGTCCTCCAGCACTTGAGGGAGCGAAAAGCTGGGGCGGTCGCCCAAGTTAAGCTCCTTCCCCACCTTCTGGGCCACCTCCGCTGCCCTCTGGAAGCCGAAACTGCCATGGCCCTGGCTGTGGAGGATTTTGATGTCGGGCAGCTCGGGCGACATAACATCATTACACCACCGCTCAAGGTTACTATACCGCCGACAGAGTTCGAGGAAGTCGTGCTCGATTGCCTCGGCGTTCTCGGACGGTCGCTCACGCCACAATACGGTCTCTCTCGGTGGTGTCTCCTCCTCAAGGAAGAACGTCATGGGCCGCCTATAGGCGCGCGCGAGCTGGGCCAGCTGGCTCAGACTCGGTTCCCTCTTGCCGTTTTCGAACTCCGACAGGGAAGAGATGCCAATCCCTGTCTGGTGGGACACCGCACTTTGTGAGATTTTTAGGCCCTCGCGGGCTTCTCTGATCCTATCGTTTAACATCATCATTCTATCCCTTTATTCTACAATCAAGAATATTATGCCATAATACCAAGAAACAAACCTATTGTTTTCTTAAACATAGAACATAACCCAGCGATCTTTATCAACCCTGCCACCGTCGTGCCATTGGCAACGCCAGAGATGACAAGGCTCGCGCCGTGGAGGAGTCCACGGCGCGGGCCTTTCTAATGTACGGTGACGGCTTCATCGGCTTCGTGACGGGTTTATGTCGGATTGGTGTCAGGTTTGACGGGTTCCATGTCCGCCAACATGTAGTGAGATTGCCGCCCTATTTCTGGCTCGGTGAATACGCCCGCTTTCGCCAGCGCCCTCAGGTCGCGCAGCGCTGTCCGATCTAGGACACCTGTGAGTTCACGGTACTCAGCGTTCGAGATGCTGCCGCGCTCCTGGACGAAACGCACACCCCGAATCTGCCTCTTGGACAGGTTAAAAGAGCAGCAGCCACGCCGCTTTCGCGGCGTGGCTGCTGTTACACTCAATAAGCATTGTCACTCAGTCGTCCTTTGGCGCGGGCGAGGCACTCGCAGTCCGCCTGGTGGAATGGGAGGGATCGGTTTGATCTTGCCCTGTGCCCTCAGTTCGGCCACTTCTTTCCAAGCGGCATCAAAGGCAGGCTCATCGCGCTCTCTGTCGTAGCGCGGAGCTTGAGCGCCAGTGGACTTCCTAGGATGGGAAATCAGTTTCAGTTCCTCAATCGGAACTAGCGTCACGTGGTACTTTGAGACAGTGTCTGGCTTGTCATTTTCCCCCATTTGTGCAAGCATCTCTTCTGAGTCTTCCATGACAATTTCCTTGAGGTTAGGTGCTCATAATTGTGAGTTTCTCATGCGCCTGCCAGCTCTCTTGGCACCGTGATCCCATTTTGGGCACAAATGCTCCGCCCTGAACGATGCTGCGCTTGCCTTGGCCTATCTCAACCTTTGTGGGGTGCAGGCCCAGGTGCTTGAACCAAGCATGCCCAGCTTTCTCCGCCATGAACAGAAACAAGCGCTTCACCTTTACTGAACGGCATTGCTCCAGCAGCCGCTGAACGGCGGTAGGCTCACGCCGCGTAAAGCGCGATTACCTCCCCACGCCCTTTTGTATACTCCGACAAATCTGTGTTAAGGTAAATCGCTGCGGCCTGTTCTGAAAGCCACCCTTCTTGCTCAGCTTTGGCAACCAACCCTGCGAAGTATCCTCTGCGGCTAATAGGCGTTTCCCGAAAAACGAAGATGTCATCTGTGAATGACTCCATCCCTGTCCAGTCGTCAGTTGGCGTTGGGTCGAGGTAGGATAATACCCTTTCGAGATCAAATGCACGATCAAATGTATTCCAGAGATGGTAACGCATCGCGGTGGCGCTTAAGCCAAACCATTCCATGTTGTCGCGGATGGCATCGGCTATGTTTTCGTAGTCGGAAAAATCCAATGTGCGTGTGCGCTCGCGTATTGCTTCTTGCGGAGCAAGCAGTTCGACGGCAAAAGCATTAGCACGAGCCTCATTCAACCAGTGTTGTCTCTCTTGAGTTGACCAATTTTGTACATCTTGTCGCTCACGCTTAATTTCTTCCACTTGGCTACGCTCATCCACAACTAATGCTTGTAGTCGTTCTGCTGGGTCCCAAAGTAAGTGCCCAAGTTCATGAGCGACTGTTGCCCTCTGAACCCAAACGTTTTTATCGTTCCCTGAAACATTAACCACAATGCCGCGTACATCCCCAGTTGCCAGCGTCGCGCCTGCGATAGTTTGTGTGAGTTGCGCATGAACAAGTGGAACTTCGAGTGTGCGGCATAACTTGCGCAAAGACTCGATAGGTTCATTGGGCGAAATGCCTAAGAGCCTACGTGTTTCTATTGCCAGTTCACTCGCGACTTTCCACACAGGATTATAGGCGTCTCCATAATAATCATTGGGCACGAATCCTGTAAGTGATTTACTATAGGGCGTGAGTATTCGCTGCAATCGTTGCTGCGTGGCGATCACCCAGGTGATCTCGGAAAGAGAGGCTATTGTTCTCGCGGTTGCACCCGTACGACGCCATGCCTTCAGACGAACCGCTATTGCTTGATCACCGTTTGCACCTGGCTGAAAACCAATCGTCGCATCATCCAGGCTCAGAACCATGGCGAGGCGCGTGAGGTCATGAATGCTGTTGGTATAATCGGGCGACTCGGCTTTGGCAATTGCGTCTACTTTCAGGCCAACAAACCCTGCCAGGTCCGTTTGGGTGATCCCTAATTCTTCACGACGCTCACGTAAGGTTTTGGCGGGTTCGTCTGGTTTGGGAGGGAGAAGCGCTGAACCATCATAAAACACTTGTTTCAAACGCTCAGAGCCAAAATGCAACAACGCCTCTTTAGCGGTGAAACAACGTCCCGTTGAAGAAGAATTGTAGATGCCTAACTCATCTTGGCTACGCACAAACCGAACTAATGAAGTAGCCGCGCGCTCCTGCGGTGTGTCACCTGTGGATTCATCGCCAAATACTTTATACCAGCCTGGAACAGTGTTAGTCATTTCCATGTTTTAGTGGTTGCCATTTGATGTCAGCTTTACGCAATACTCTTTGTGGGCCTCCGAGTTCTTCTGACCAGCCAAAGCTGCAAACAGCGTAACCCGAGGCCATAAAGGCGCTGACAATAGCGTCAAGTTCGGCCTTACTTCGCGGCGTGAAGCGACCAGAACCTCCATTGATAAATACCGCTTTATCAGCCTGAAACCAGAGTTCGCCTCCGCAATGCGCCACGCTACCCGTAAGATTGGTGTGCTTAATGCTTTAAGATTGGTGTGCTTAATGCTTTCTCCCGTGACATGACGGCGGAGGGAACCATTCTCTAAGGCAATTTTAACATCGTCGGTCCGTATAAGCCACAAATACTTGCTATCTAAAGTTGTATAGCTGCTGATCCAAACGTCGTCACTGGTGGCTTCCATCTCAGTGAAACGCAGAGATTGCTGATTTGTTGAAGCCTCTTCAAGTGAGACAACTAAAGAGTTATCCGATAAATCCTCAGCCTCATCTTCGTGATCACGATATGGAAATAGAGGGAAACGTGCTGCAAAAGAAGGTTCGCTACGATACTCGTCAAAGTGAGGCGAAGCTTGCATTACTACATTATACCTAAGTTGACCCGCAACATAAAACACTTATTTGACAATTTAGTGCTCGCAAGTTAGCGAGTATTAACAAACCTCTCTCTTTGCTTCAACCAAAAAAGAAGTGACTTGGCAGTCCACAAACATCTCAGTTGTACACCAGAAGGTGCAGCGCGCCATTGTGAATGCGTCTTGGGATGTGGGGAACAACTTGGGATGCAATCAAAGCACCCTCACCCCGCCAAATCATACACTCATCAAATCATAAACAAACACGGGCACGCCTTTATCCGCCAGTTCCGCCTGGACAATCGGCTCGATCTTATCCCACGTGCCTCCCACCAGCCCGCAGCCGATGCGCGGCATGTGGACGGCAGTTCCACTGCCTGCTGCCTGAGCCGCCACAAAGCGCAATCCCTGTTGTATGGCTTCATACCGAACAGGCGCAGTTCCTTGGTAACGTCTAATATCGCGCTGACCGATCAAGTTCGCCACCCAAAGATTGTCTTCCACTTGCACAAGCTGAACTTGACCGAGCTCAAACGGGATAGGCCCGTCGCCTTTGGCCCAGGCGCGATACTCGTGCTCTGGCTGCTTCCAGCGCTGGGACACGGCCAGAACAAAGCCCCGCCCCCATTGGCCGATGTCGTTGCAAACATGAACGATGATCCCTGGGTTGTTGCGCGGAGGATCAGTGGCGTCGCCGATGATGTAGGTGATAGGCATTATTTGAATTAAGAAAGTAATCTATAACATTACAAACGATGTTATAGATTACTTTAATAGAAGTTAGAAAACACGAAGAAAAGTCAGAAAGCACAAAAGCCCGTGCACGAAGGCAACGGGCTTTGGAAAGAGTGCAACTTTCGTTGCTACTCATTCACAGGATACCGCAAAACAACTTGAAATACCTATTCAACAGAAATAGCAAATCAAAAATCTGAATTGAGAGCGTCCTACTCGCAGTGGAGGCGGGACAACGTGCTCTCCACAAGCGTAGATGTTACGTCTTTACATTGGCCTATCTGCCACAACTCTGGCCCGTATGTGGCCCCACCGTGGCCCGATTGCCCATTTCTTCTGCGGCCTTCTTGCGGGTTTTGCAGGTTGCTTGCATCTAATAAATGGCGCGTTCCCACGGTGATATGGATCACTTTTGGCCGATTGATCGCGTGTTGGGGTGCGTTAATCGCCAGCAACGCCAGTTGAACTGCCAGCTTATGGCTGCGTGATCCGCGTGATTTTTGCGTGACCGTTGCGCGACTTGCGCGATCCGTTTGTCGCACGTTCGGCGGAGTCGGAGTGGATACCACTAAGACTTCGCAAGTTCATCCGCAGCACCACTTGGGCCATAAACATAGTCGCTCGGCCCTGCGGCGACGATTTTCCCTTGTTCATCAAGCATCGCGCGCGGCGTCGGTCTTGGTGGGACGCTTAGATGGTAGCGCCTGCCCTTCAGTTCGCCCGCCCTCACCAGCGTGCCTTCCTCCGTCAAATCGGCCAGGTCACGCGTGGCGGTGGCAATAGATGCCGATGTGATGAACAAAAATATTCCTTTACGGTAACAAATGCGCAATATATTCCGCCATTCAGGTACAATATTACCATACGGTAACATTAGGAGGCTCTCTTGAGGTACACGGCGAAGCAGGTGGGTGATGAAATCAAAAAGGTGCGCAAGAGCATGCACGTTACTCAGCATGACCTTGCTCTGACCGCTGGAACGGGTATGCGTTTCATCATCGACCTGGAGAAAGGAAAGCCGACGTGTGAGTTCGGCAAGGTGCTGGCTGTGCTGAACACCTTAGGCATTGACATGATTTTGACGCCGCCTGCGAAAGCACGCATGAACCTTGATGTTGTGGCGTCAGAAGTCGCACCGCAGGAGTTTGACTAATGGCGCGCACTTTAGATGTGTACTTGGGACGGCATCTGACGGGCCATCTTATTCAGGATGAACACGGCCAGATGGTGTTTGACTATGCCGAGGACTGGCTCAGCAGCCCCAACGCTGTTGCCCTTTCGCACTCCCTGCCGCTGAGGAAAGAGCGCTACACACGCGATGAGTGCCGAGGATACTTTTCTGGCATCCTGCCCGAAGGAGACAGTCGCGGCACTGTGGCGAAAAACCTCGGCATCAGCGCCAGCAACGACTTTGCCATGCTGGAGCGGATCGGCGGCGAGTGTGCTGGGGCAGTCACGTTCATCCCTGCGGGCGAGAGCCTGCCAGAACGGGATGACCGCTACCGCCATCTTACCCACCACGAGTTGGCCGACATCCTGAGAAGACTGCCTCGCCGCCCGCTCCTGGCTGGCGAAGACGGCGTTCGTCTGTCCCTAGCTGGGGCTCAGGACAAGATCGCCGTGCATTTGTCGAGCGACCAAATCGCAATACCGCTTGGCGGGGCACCCAGCACGCACATCCTCAAGCCAGACAACGAGCACTTCGCAGGGATGATCTTTAATGAAGCTTTTTGCATGCGACTGGCGCGCACCGTCGGGCTGAGGGCGGCGCAAGTGGAACTCGGCGAGGCGGATGGCGTCGCCTTCCTGCTCGTGGAGCGATATGACCGCGAGGAAACCCAGTCACGTTCTGGTGGCGAATCTCACCTAGAACGGCTGCACCAGGAAGATTTCTGCCAGGCTTTAGGAATTGTATCGGAACATAAGTACCAAAATGAGGGCGGCCCTTCGCTGAAGCAGTGTTTCGATCTGGTGCGTGAAGTTTCTTCCGTTCCTGTGATTGATCTCCAGTTCTTGCTCAACGGACTAATCTTCAACTTCCTCATCGGCAACAACGACGCACATGGAAAGAACTTCTCGCTGTTGTACCGTGGAGAAACCAGGCAGGACTTAGAAACCAGATTAGCCCCGTTCTATGATCTGCTGAGTACGGCCTATTACCCCGACCTTGCCAAAACTATGGCAATGAAGATTGGAGGCGAGTATTCTTCCGCCAAGGTGTACCAGAGGCACTTCGAGCGGCTGGCGGAAGAGGCGGGGCTTGGAAAAGCTTTGGTGAAACAGCGCGTACAGGAAATAGCCAAGGAGCTTTTGTTGGCAATCCCGCAGGCGCAACTCGAACATCTTGTCACGCTCAACGTGGGCGCTCTCGTCAAGGAGCGTTGCGAACAGACATTAAGTAACTTCTGAGGCGAGTGCCATTTGCTCAGTTCCTTGACGAGATGAGAAGCATGAAGAAATGTATGCTCCCTGGGTCATCGTCCAACTTCACGCGCTGCGCCCTGCCTAGGTGGAATGCCCAGAAGCAAGTGCCGCCACGCTGCTTTCGCGGCGTGGCTACTTTGATGGTTGATTTAGAAAGCACAAAGAAAAGTCAGAAAGCACAAAAGCCCGTGCACGAAGGCAGCGGGCTTTGGAAAGAGTGCAACTTTCGTTGCTACTCATTCATGATATACCGCAAAATAACTTGATATACCTATCCAACAGAAACAATAGATTAAAAAGCTGAACATAGAGCATCCTACTGGCCGCAAATTCGGCGGAGTTGGAGTGGATGCCATGAAAAGACAGCAGGCATCAAAAAAGCAAAAGGGCGGGAATTTCCCCGCCCTTTTGCTGGCCGTGCTTACCCTTAACATTCGTTTTTTCACTCCTCAAGCCTCGCGGCGAGGTGCGTGTCCAAACCTCTCGGAAGTTCCGTGTTCCAATCCCCGCTTTAGCGCTTTCTGGAAGACGCAACGGAATTACACGGAACCCAGGCTGCCCGCCTGACGTGCCCATGCACGCCATCAGCACGGAAGGGCAATGTGATTATACACCAAGTCGTGCATTATAGCGCGCCGCAGCTTTGAAGGGTAACGGAATTTGCGGGATCATGGTCAGCGCAGCTCATGTTGTAGGTTTGCGCGATCATTGCCGCCGTTTCGGAACCATAGCTTCGGCGCGGGCTACCAGGAGGATCTGCACATGCGTTCTCGAAAAGCTCTGCTTCTCTTTACCTAAAGTTCCAAGCACCAGATGGAATAATACAAACAAGAGCCTGCTTGAAAAACGTTATCTTGCCCTTTGATTGCTGTTTTACGCTTTAGATTGCCTACCTGCAACCCATGAATGCTCCGCTCCCAGACAACGAGAATGAACGGCTGGACTGGCTGCTCCAAAGCGGCATCCTGGACACGCCTGCCGAGGACGCTTTTGACGACCTCACCCGTCTGGCCGCCCAGGTGTGCGGCGTACCCATTGCCGCTGTCTCGCTCATAGATGAACATCGTCAGTGGTTCAAGTCCAGTATCGGCCTTTCTATCTCGGAAACACCCCGCGACGCAGCTTTCTGCGCCCACGCCATTCTGCAGCCCGAGGTGATGGTTGTCCCCGATGCCACTCAGGACGACAGGTTCAGGGACAACCCGCTGGTGACAGGCCAGCCAGACATCCGCTTTTACGCGGGTGCGCCGCTCGTTACCTCGGACGGCCTCGCGCTCGGCTCCCTGTGCGTCATTGACCGCGTGCCACGGGCACTCACCGCTGATCAGAAAGCTGTGCTGGAAGTTCTGGCACGGCAAGCTGCGGGCAGGATCGAGCTTCAGCGGCGCATCATCCTGCAAGACAAGCTGATGGCCGAGCGGGAGCAGATGAAGCTGCAGCAGGAGCAGACGGAACAGCTTCTGGAAGAAAGCAAGCAGCGCTACCGTTCCCTTTTCGACCACAATCCCCATGCCATCTTCAGCTTCGACCTGAAAGGGCGGTTTCTCAGTGCCAACGCCGCCTGTGGACCTTTTTCAGGATACACGCCTGCCGAGCTGGTGGAAGAAACGTTTCTGAAGCTTCTCGCTCCTGAGGAGCACGTGCGCGTTTTCCAGTTCTTCCTGCTGACGGTCGAGGGACAATCCCACTCGTTCGAGTCGATCCTTGCTCATAAGGCGGGGCATCACGTTCCCATCGCCGTCACTTCTGTTCCCATCGTCATTGATGGTGCTATCGTCGGTGTGTACGGCGTGGGGGAAGACATCAGCCAGCGCAAACAGGCGGAAGCGGCTTTACGGGAAAGCGACGAGCGCCTGCGGCTGGCGCTGGAAAGCGGGGGCTTCGGCACTTGGGACCTGGATGTGCGTTCCTGGCAAAGCCGTAACGTCTCCGTTCAAGCAAAAGCCCTGTTCGGTCTTGCCGCCGATGAGCCGTTCAACACCGACACTTTCTTTGCCGCCGTGCATCCTGACGATGTTCCCCAAGCACGCGGGGCCGCTCGGCATGCCTTGCAGACACGCCGCCATGCTGAGTCGGAATACCGCGTCACCTGGCCCGACGGCAGCGAGCACTGGCTGAGTGCCCGCTCCAGCCCCGTCTACGCCGATGATGGCGAAGCGGTCGGCGTGATCGGTATCTCGCAGGACATCACGGCACGTATTGAGGCGGGAGCCGCGCTGCGCGAAAGCGAGCTGCACTTGCGGGTGGCGCTGGAAAGCAGCGGGCTGGGCTCGTACCTGCTGGACATGACGACAGGCCAGTTTCTGACCCTGTCCGACACCTGCCGTGCGCACTTCGCCCTGCTTCCCGATGCGCGAGTGTCCCGCACAGAGTTTCTCGCTATGCTCCACCCTGGCGACCGCGACCACGTACAAGCGGCATTTCTGCGAGCCGTACAGGGAGAAGGCAACTACGAGGCCGAGTACCGCATCGTCTGGCCTGACGGCAGCCTCCACTGGATCAGCGCGCGCGGCAGGCGAATTGAAGGTGAAAAAGGCGCAGCCAACCACATGGTGGGCGTGACGCAGGACCTTACGGAACGAAAACAGCAGGAAGCACAGCAGGAAGAGGCGCTGCGCGAGGCACAAGAACAGGCGGATCGTGATCCGCTGACGAGCCTTTTCAACCATCGCGCCTTTTATCGACGGCTGGCAGAAGAGGCAGAGCGTAATCAGCGGGAAGGTGGCAATCTCGCTGTGGTCATGCTGGACCTGGACAACTTCAAGTATTTCAACGACTCCTATGGGCACATTCTGGGGGATCAGGTGCTGCGGCAAGTGGCTGCGCGCTTGCAGGCGATCTGCCGTCCGTATGATACGCTGGCCCGTTTTGGGGGTGACGAGTTCGCCCTGCTGCTTCCTGGAGTAGGGCAGGTGGCGCGTGGCGAAGTCGAGGCGCGGCTGCGAGTGGAGCTGATGGGTCTCACTTTCTGCCCCGACGGGTACGAAGCGGTCATCCCTATTACTGTCTCCATCGGCTCTGCCCTCCTTTCCTCGCTCAGTCTGGATCATCACGAAGTGCTGCAGCAAGCCGACGAGCGTCTGCGGCGGGCGAAAACGGGTGGAAACGTAGACATGGAAGCCGATGAGGTGCGTGCGTCGGCGCGGAGTACGGTGGCAGGGTTCTCGATGCTCGATGCTCTGGTAACGGCGGTGGACAACAAAGACCGATACACATGCAGGCATTCGGAAGATGTGATGGATTACAGCCTGATGATCGCACGGGAGCTTGGGCTGAACGCAGCGGTACAGCAAACAGTTTCAGTGGCGGCTTTGCTTCATGACGTGGGCAAGATTGGGGTACCCGATGCAATCCTGCGCAAGCCAGGCAAGCTGACGGAGCAAGAATTTGGGGCGATCAGGCAGCATCCAACAATGGGAGCGGCTATGGTAGCGAGTGTAGACGGGCTGGAAGACACTTTGGACGCCGTGCGCCATCATCACGAGCGTTGGGACGGCAAGGGCTACCCTTCAGGGCTTTGTGGGGAAGAAACGCCGCTGATGGCCGTCGCGGATGCTTTCAGTGCGATGACAACGGATCGCCCGTACCGCAAGGGCATGAACTGGGAAAAGGCGCTGTCGATCCTGGAAGCGGGTGCTGGAACTCAGTGGGACCCGCAGTGCGTGGCGGCACTGGTGTGCTCTTTTCGGGATACGGCGATAGCGGCAAGCACGTCGTGACTAGACGGTTTCTTGCTCTGAAGATCGCGCGGGCCGTCTTTCGCCGCCCGCCGCTTGAAGTTCTGCTAATCTCACGGTGCTCGCCACGCCGTGTCACTACCTAGCCATGTCTCCTTGAAACTTTCTTTCCCTGATGGTGTCTGTTCAGGTGAACACTCTTTTAGCTTCCGCTGAAGATTACCACAGGAGACATGATGACGCCTGTACCCACCTGGGCCGTTCTGCTGACCACCATTCTGACGCTCGGTATGGCGGGTACCGTACTCGGCCAAGACACTGCCACCTCCGCGACAATCACACTTCCGTTGCCTCTTCTGTCCGCGCACCTGCGGCACACCCTCCCGCTCCCGAAAGCTTCCCTGTCTCGGAAGATGGCTTTATCCCTTGGGGTGATTTATTCGCCCACGCGCGGCTTCTACTTGCTGACGGGGGCGGAGGCAGCGGACGCCCCGCTACGGGCCAAGGCGCTGCAGCGCTCCTTGCAAGGAATACCTCAAGACGCTCCACGCTATGAGCTTCTCGCGAGGTATGAGCGCTACATGGGACAGCAGGCACAAGCGACGCAGGCGTTCACCCAGGCTGCCGCTCTTTATCAGCGCCAAGCGCAGCAACGCTCACTGCATTTTCCAGTTCTTGCAGAAAATGTCCTTGCAGGCCGTAGCCGCGCCTTGGCCGAGATTGGACAGTCGCGGAAGGCGAAAGCCGAAATGCGCCAGGCTCTCATCCACCGCCCTCATGCTTGGAAGTTGTGGGACGCACTGGGGCAGACACAATCTGAGCAGGCTGGAACCCTGGTTTCTCATGCGCGGCACGGCGACCGCACCGCGATAACGCAGGCACTGCGGCTGAACGCAGAAGCCCGTTCCTGTTTCAACCATGCTGTGAAGGTCGGGCCTCGGCAGGGCCACGCCTACGCCGCGCGCGGAGAGTTTCTCGGCTTCGACCAACCGAGTCTTGTTGATGATGTCAGGCGGCTGCGGGGAACAAACGTCCCGTCGTTTGAAACCCGCATCCCCTCGTCTGCCCTTGCCGACTTTCGTCAAGCCGCGCGCTTGCTGCCGAATGATCCCTATGCCGTTGCTTATCCTGTGTGGCAGGAAGTGTCCGAGTTGGGCTTCTTCCAACTGCACCTGCCTTTTCCAAGCCAGGCAGCCTGGCATGCGATGCCTGCCAGCACCAGGCGTGCAGCGCAGGCGGCATTGCTTCGACTGAGACTGATTTCACAAGGTCAGGACGAACAGCTTGCGCGTCGGGCCGATGTTGCGCTCGGGTTTTTGTTGTACGAGACCCAGCGCTCGGTTGTCCCTGCGGAAAGGACCTTGCGCCAGGGATTGCCAGGGCCTGACCACCAGGAGGCTGCCGAGATGCTGATGCACATCATGGGCCTGGAAGACCAGATGCAGGCGCTGGCCTTGTTCTGCCAGGCTGAGGCCCGAAAGCGAAACACGCCGCGCCTGTACCTGATCGCAGCGTGGGCAGAGGTGCAGCAGGCCCACTGGCCTCAGGCGCGGGCGCAGGTGGAGCGGGCGCTGACACTGGAGCCTGGTGACCCTGTCGACCTGATAATGCTGGCAGTGATCACGCTCAAGGCAGGTGTGGGGGCGGCTAGTGTCCAGGAAGCGGGAGTTCTGCTTGGAAAAGCGGAAGAGGGCGTGGCGCACACCCAGCCGCCGAACCTCATAGCTGTGGAGTGCGAAGAGTATCAGGTGACGCACGCCTTCTACCTGGCGCTGAGCGGACACCTTGATGCGGCAAAAGCAGAGCTGCAGGCGGTATTGGATCAAAACCCGCAGAATGAATCAGCGGTAAAGGGTCTGGCAGTTCTGAAGCAGGGATCGGCTTGATCAAAGCACTGGTGTGAGACTTGAAGCGCAATTCGTCGAGGCTTTCGCTGCGTAGAAAACAAGTTCGGTGCCGAACGAACTTATCCCCCTGTTCAATCAACGTGATGCCCACTACTCGTCAGCGCGTCAACAGCGCGCTCCGTGTCGGCGGCGCGCACAAGAACATAATCGGTATCATACGTCGAGATAGAGAAAATGCTGACTTGCGCTTCAGCCAGCGGCGCGGCAATGGAGGCAAGCACTCCGACAAGACTAAAATCCAGCGGCCCTGCGATCTTGAACGCCCGCCATTCACTTTCGGCAATAACACCAGGCGCCAAGGCGGCAGTGGGGCAGACGATGGAAAGTTCGTCGGGTGTGCGGGTGATAGAGTAAAAGGCCCCGCTTGTTGCCCATGTTGGGGTGGGGGACGCCGCATCCAGGTGGCAGATGGTAAGAGGTTCTGGCAGTACGGAGAGCTTGAGATGTGGTGGGTGGGGCATGGAGGTAGAATACCGCTATGGAAGATGATCTCAGCCCTGGGTCAATAAATCAGACGCTAGGCAACGCTTCAAAGGTGCGTCCATATTTTTCGTTGCAGCACATAGCGGCTGTCCAGATGTTCGCCGATATGAGTGCTCAGATCGAAGACAAGTATACGGCTGAGAAATCATTTACTAACACGGAAAGCCGCCTTCAGTACTCTTTCGTCATCAATGCCATTATCTCATCCGTTGCGTTCCTAGAGGCCAGAATCAACGAACTGTTCGCTGATGCTGCCGATACGGAGGCTTGGACGCTCCCTGGTGAAACGAAGAAGCAAGCGACCAATCAGCCCAGACAAAACCCCATGGTATCTGACCTGCCAGATGAAACAGTGTCACAGTTGGCGAGGTCGTGGAAGTCAGGCATTCCAAAGACGGCAAAATACTCAGTTCAGGAGAAGTATCAGACCGCGCTCATGCTCGCCCGTAAGGAATTGTTTGATCCAGGAAGCTCAACGCTCTTTCAATGGATTGGATTGCTCGTTAATTTACGGAACTACCTCATCCATGCTGAACCTGAATGGATCGTCACGGCGTCACCGAATGAGAAAGATTTGAATGCTCACAAGTTCGAGGGGAAGTTCAAGGGACTGTTTCCAGATAATCCGACGGTTAGGGCAGAAAGGAAATACTTCCCCGATAGGTGTCTGGGGAGTGGCTGCGCAAAATGGGCAGTCACATCGAGCACAAAGTTCGTCGACGAGTTTCTAACCCGCATTGGAAGTTCCGCGGCGACACACGAAGAATTTCGCTGCTTCCCGTGCGGCTTTTCGTTTCAGGTGACACACCCTGACGAGATTCAAAGATTGATCTGGTCGGCCTTAGGTGAAGCCTCTGCGTGATACAGTGAGGGCATCCTCTCTAAAACAGGAGAAAAGTGCAGAGTACACTATGCCTGATTTCTACCTGGACACGAGTAGTGTCCGTAACAGCGTAAAAAGACTCGTGGGCTGCCGCTCAACCAAGACGTTCGGTACGTCGGCCTTCACGCTTATCGAACTGCTCAACGGGCTCCGCAAAAGTGACGAAGGTTATGCACGGCGTGCGGCCAGCATTCGGAACCTTTTTCGCGCGCCAGTGATCGTCCGTTGGCCCTTTCCAGAGACCCTCATCGCGAGTGCATTTCCCGCGCTCACCGTGGAAGATGATCGCCCGAATCGTCTGTCCCAGATCGTGGCTTGCGTGCAGAGCGCTGAGACACGTTGTGCGTATGTGGCGGCGGTCAGCCATTTGGGTCTCGAAGACGAGTTGGAGGAGTTAGAAAACTATGACGAACTGTTCGGGCAGCAGTTCATCGACGCGACTGCGAGCCAGAAGTACGACATCCGAGGTGCGTTCGAGCGCGAGCAGGGCAAGCCGAATTCGCTGATGCCGCGTGAGGTGCTCGACGGCAGTTTCCAGGGCTTCTGTGACTGGTGGATGCGGAATCCCATAAACATTGCTTCATGTCGCCTCGCCCTGGTCGAGAACTACGCGCGTTCCTGGCTGAAGAACCCGACGGAGGAAGATAAGGAGCGCATCTATGACAGCTATGACGGCAAGGCCGACGTGTTCCTCAAGGCCATGGCCTACAGAACCATGGGGTATGAGAAGACGCGCGACAAACCAGCCAGGAACGACGCCGCCGACCTTGCGCACTTCGCCTACTTACGGAGCGGCATGACATTGGTGACCGAGGATAAGGGTATGAGGAAGGTCGCAGACCTGATCGGCTTTCCTGCCTTGTCAATATCTGAGGTGCTCGGCAGAAACTCCGCTCAGCCCTTATAATGAAGAGCTAAATCAACGATGCCGATGACGAAGGTGCCAACGAGCAAGATGGCTGCCCATGCGCCCTTGTTGTACTCAGCAACTCGCCAGATGAACGCACTCACCAACCTGACCGTGGCCTCGGCGGCGCGAACCCCAACTGCTCATCTGTGCTAATCACGGCCACAGACATGCCCTTTGCTTTGATGGCATCCTCAATACATGGGTTGAAGTTAGGCGTGATGACTGCACGAACAATACCACGGGCGGCCAGTTCCGCCACCAAATCATGAGCCTGACCAAACTCTCTTCCGCCGAGAAAGCCGCCGAGAAACTCCTGCTGCTGCGTCGGCAACGGATAAACTTCCTGGATCATCTCGGCGTAGGAACGCTTGGCATATTCGCTTCCCTCGAACCAAGCCCCAAGGTTGTTTGGACAGTGCTCTGTTGGATGATCCTGAAGCCAGAACATCCTAGCCGTTTCCAACATCAAATCCCAGGTCGTGTGAAAGCCCGCATCTTTGGAGCTGCTATCTTGACAATCGCGTCCGTAAGCTCGGCACTTTCCTAAATGACCTGGGATCCCACAGCCATAGCTATTGAGTGTGAGTCTAAAAGATACATTATGAAGCATCTTTCCAAATTCTCAGCCTGCAAGTGGTTAGCTGGTAACTTCTTCGGCGTCTACAAAACCTGCTGCACGCTGCATCACTCAGTTTCCATGGAGATAAAATCCCAGATACCAGGCCCTAGTTCGTAGACGGTAGGCTCGGTCACGCGCTTGGGCTTGTAAACTACCTGCAACGCCTCGATCAGACAGTTCGGCGATCCCGCCGTAATCCACTCCAGCAGCTTTACTACGCTGCTTTTGCCGACCACTGCTTCAGGCCAACGGTGTGAGATTTGAGAAGCAAGCGTGCCAGTCGAGATTCTAACTAGACCGTCTTCGGAACTGCGGGCGACAAGTTGGGCGAGTTCTACGATGTGACCAATGGTGTTCAAGGACTTGGGTTGGAACGCTTTCACGCGCTGGGACGAAGTCTGTCGCTTCTTCGAGAGTGCTGTTATCAGCGCCTCAGCAAGCCGCATCTCTGAATCCAGCACATCTCCAGCTAACGCGCGGTGTTTGAACATCTGGGCGCGGCACTGAAAGCGCTCATAGGTATCGTTTTTCGGAATTAAGCGTTTAATCAGGCCGATCCTGTCGTTCGCGGCTTCAGGCGACCCACCCGCCTTTCTGGCCTGGGCTATAAGCTCATCTTCGGCAGCCTGCTGGTCGCCGTCGTGTACCACAAGGGCCCAGCCGATGGCGTTCTTGCCACCGTTTGTATTCATATAGTAGCCGTAACTCGCGCCAGGCTCAAACCCGCCGTCCAGGATCATCCGCCCGATTTCCTTGAGCTTCCTTGGGGACCTCCAAGTCGATACTTTTCTTGGTGCTTTCCGTTGATCACCCTTGATGTTCATCACAGCACTAAGAGCCTCTAACAAAAATGCTTGGCTGGGTACAACCCCGTTATGGCAAAAGAACTTGTGAGTGATGCTTTGTGGGCAGTGGTCGAGCCGCTTCTGC